>ERZ827469.3541-NODE-3541-length-10174-cov-4.020160_pt1 | contig 10174 bp, 6 predicted proteins | sample MGYA00519917_ERZ827469 | MGnify/ENA primary metagenome ERZ827469 (study PRJEB31778, sample SAMEA3449314) | human gut metagenome | biome: human gut; feature: human-associated habitat; material: faeces | place: United Kingdom | collected 2010/2012 ... | reverse complement strand
TGTCAAGCAGCGCTACGAGGCTCAGAACACCAGCAGCACCCGCACGACCTTCTTCGTTACCGGGGCCTTCCAGAGCGAGGAGATCGAGCAGGAGCTGCTGGACAGCGGATTTTCGTTCTTCTTCGTCAAGCCGTTTGACGAGACCGTGCTGGTCAGCCGTGTGCTGAAGGCGGCAGGCAACACAGCCCGCCCGCAGCTCACCTCGCTCGACAGTGACGAGCTGACGGTCACCGAGATCCTGCACCAGATCGGTGTGCCGGCCCACATCAAGGGCTATCAGTTCCTGCGCGATGCCATCCTGCTGACCATCGCGGACCACGGCTACATCAATGCAGTCACAAAACGCCTTTATCCGGAGATCGCCAAGCGCAACATGACCACCGCCAGCCGCGTGGAACGTGCCATCCGCCACGCCATTGAGGTGGCATGGGATCGCGGTGATGTGGACACACTGAACAGCTACTTCGGCTATACGATCCACAATCTCCGCGGCAAGCCCACGAACTCAGAATTTATTGCGATGATCTCGGACAAGATCCGTCTGGATAAAAAGCGCCATGCATAAGGGGCGCAAACTCGGCCGCGCAGTCTTTACCAAAGCTGCACAGACAGGAAAACACCTGCCTGCGCAGCTTTTTTGATGCAGACGAAATTTGTGCCGAATATTACAGGAAACTTATTCAGCAGGTTCTGCCGCATAGCTTCCTGCGTAGCAGCGGACAGGATTTCGCGGTATTATACAAAGTATGACATTTGCCCTGTAGAACCCATCAAAAACGACAAAAAGTACCGTTTAAAACCCGGCCGGGTGGTAGTTTGGCTGAAATGTCCGCGGGGTGCTTGCATTTTCTTTTCCCAGAGTTTACACTTAAAGCACAGGACAATATCTTACTTTATATAAAGGAGGATCTTCCGTGGCAATTGCAATGCAGCAGCTTGGTTTTGGCGCGGGCGTTCTGTACTATCATACCCTTTTCACATTATGACCGCAGCGCAGTGTACCCTGACAGGCCACTGCGCTGTTTTGCTTTGTAAGGGAGGTTACTAACCGCATGAAAAAAGTTGCGATCATCATGGGCTCTGACAGTGATTGGCCGGTAGTCAAGTCCGCCTGCACGGTGCTGAAGGAATTCGGCGTGCCGTATGAGGCCCACATTCTTTCCGCCCACCGCACGCCGGAGGCTGCCGCCGCCTTTGCGAAGTCGGCCCGCGCCAACGGGTACGGCGTCATCCTGTGCGCAGCCGGTATGGCTGCCCATCTGCCGGGCGTGATTGCCGCATCGACCCCGCTTCCGGTCATCGGTGTACCCATCAAATCGTCTCTTGAGGGAATGGACGCCCTTCTGGCGATCGTACAGATGCCTCCGGGGATTCCTGTAGCGACTGTGGGTATCAATGGCGCACTGAACGCCGCCATCCTTGCCGTACAAATGCTTTCATTGGAAGATAAAGAACTCGAAACAAAATTCATTGCCTATAAAGAAGGACTGAAAAAGAAAATCGTGAAGGCCAACGAAGAACTGAAAGAAATTAAGTACGAGTTTAAAACAAACTAAAAAGATGGATTTATTCAACTACTCCCGACGGGAAACTTCGGAAGTGAATATTGGGGCCGTTCCGTTGGGCGGCCCCAATCCTATCCGTATCCAGTCGATGACAAATACCCCCACACAAGACACCGAGGCTTGTGTGGCCCAGGCAAAGCGCATTGTAGATGCCGGCGGAGAATATGTCCGTCTCACTACACAGGGGGTAAAAGAGGCCGAAAACCTGATGAACATCAATATCGGCCTGCGCAGTACCGGCTATATGGTTCCGCTTGTGGCCGATGTACACTTCAGCCCGAAAGTAGCCGATGTAGCGGCACAATATGCCGAGAAAGTGCGCATCAATCCCGGCAACTACGTAGATCCCGGACGCACTTTCAAACAACTGGAATATACCGACGAGGAATATGCCGCCGAACTGCAAAAGATACGTGACCGCTTCGTCCCCTTCCTGAATATCTGTAAAGAGAATCATACAGCCGTCCGTATCGGGGTGAACCACGGCTCACTGTCCGATCGCATCATGTCACGCTACGGTGACACGCCGGAAGGTATGGTAGAGTCGTGCATGGAATTCCTGCGCATCTGCGTAGACGAGAAGTTTACGGATGTCGTCATCTCAATCAAAGCATCCAACACGGTGGTAATGGTAAAGACCGTACGCCTGTTGGTATCAGTGATGGAACAGGAAGGCATGTCATTCCCTCTCCACTTGGGTGTTACGGAAGCCGGCGACGGAGAAGACGGACGTATCAAATCGGCTTTGGGCATCGGCGCATTGTTGGCTGACGGGCTGGGCGATACGATCCGTGTCTCGCTGAGTGAAGAACCGGAAGCTGAGATTCCCGTGGCACGCAAGTTGGTGGACTATATTACAAGTCGCCGGAACCATCCGTACATTCCCGGCATGGAAGCTCCGGATTTCAACTACCTTTCTCCGGTACGCCGTAAAACACGGCCGGTACGCAATATCGGCGGAAACCATCTGCCCGTGGTACTTGCCGACCGCATGGACGGACGTATGGAGACCCATCCGCAATTTACACCGGATTACATTTATGCCGGACGTGCTTTGCCCGAACAGACAGAACCCGGAGTTCAATACATCCTCGATGCCGACGTATGGAAAGGAGAACCTGATACGTGGCCTGCCTTCAATTATGCACAATTGGAGTTAATGGAAACATGCGCAGCCGAACTGAAATTCCTCTTTACCCCTTACATGGCGCTTACCCGGGAAGTTGTCGCATGCCTGAAGCAACACCCCGAAGCAGTCGTTGTCTCACAAAGCAACCACCCGAACCGTGTAGGCGAACATCGTGCCCTGGCACATCAACTGGCGGTGGAGGGATTACAGAATCCGGTTATCTTCTTCCAACACTATGCCGAAGATACAGCTGAAGACTTGCAGGTCAAAGCCGGTGCGGATATGGGAGCCTTGATCTTTGACGGATTGTGTGACGGAATTTATCTCTTCAACCAAGGCAAACTGAGCCATGCAGTGATTGATGCCACTGCTTTCGGAATTCTGCAGGCAGGACGTATCCGCACCAGCAAGACTGAATATATTTCTTGCCCGGGATGCGGACGAACACTGTTCAACCTGCAAAGTACGATTGCCCGCGTCAAAGAAGCCACCTCGCACTTGAAGGGGCTCAAGATAGGCATCATGGGATGCATTGTCAACGGACCGGGCGAAATGGCAGACGCCGACTACGGTTATGTAGGAGCCGGACGTGGCAAAATCAGTCTTTATAAACAGAAGGAATGCATTGAAAAGAATATTCCGGAAGAAGAAGCCGTAGAAAAGCTGATAGAACTGATTAAAGCAAACGGGGACTATGAAGAGAAGACTTCTTCCCTGTCCTCTCCCAAAGAAAAGGAAGACAAATAGTTCTTGCGGACGATGGATAACCGTTACCTCAAAGAGAGTATATCATAGTTCACCACAGATCGCACAGATTTACACAAAACGATTTTTAATCTACTGACAATCAATAATATTTATCTGTGCAAATCCGTGTAATCTGTGGTGAATACGAATTTTGACTTCCTCTTTAAATAGTATACTTAACTATAAAGTTCTTTATCTCTTACGCTGAGCAAAGAGCCACTCCATGAATCCGGGATAGTTGAAAGCCGGATTCCAGCTTCCATGATTACAACCGGGAAACTCAATATATTCCACTTCCGCTCCCAAGTTCTTCAACGCTCTATAAGCCTCACGCGAGCCTTCTACAGGCACTACATTGTCGGCATCACCGTGAAAAATACGGAAACGAACATTTGCTGCATCGGCCAGACGCACCGGATTCACGGTCCCGCAGATGGGAACGGCAGCAGCAAACGTATCGGGAAAACGGACAGCAAGATCGTACGTCGCCATGCCTCCCATAGAAAGACCGACCACATAGATACGGTTACGATCCACCTGAGGCAAATCAAGATAGGTATCCAACAACTCTTTTACTGCACGCAGTACAGGAGTGATCTCTTGTCCTACCGGCATCTCCGAAGGAATAAAGGAAGAGGGACGGGAGGTATACGCCCAATAGTCTTTTTCGGGACATTGAGGTACAAGGACAAATGCCGGATACTTCTCCCGGTTCACCGGATTGAGAAACATCTGACCACCATGTGTCAACTGCTTCTCGTTATCACTCCCCCGCTCACCGGCACCGTGCAGAAAGAGTACCAAAGGATATTGCAGTCCCGTCTTTTCCACCTCCGGACGAAGTAGACGGTAATTGAGAGAATCACCCCGGGAAGAGATAAAAACTTTCTTTTGATACATCTCTTGCGAACGGGCACCCACGCCCAAAAGAAAGAGACTGATAAAGAAAAGGACAAACTGTTTCATGGCTATTCGGTATTATTCTACATATTTAGTTTCGGAAGGTAAAGATACACCATTTTCGTTAAAGGCTTCCACAGCAAAATAATAATCCTGATCGATAGTCAGCGATTTCATCTCCAACTCATTGCCACCGTACACCATCCACGAACTGTATAACTTATCAGGGGCGATCCCCCACAGGACGTTGTATCCCTGAGCCCCTTTCACCGGCTCCCAGCGAACAGTAACATCACGACGGTCGGTGTGCCGATCCAGAGCCAGCTTTTGAGGTGACCGGGGAGCCTTGCCGAACCCGAGTCCGAATACACGCAGTTCAGAAATAGCCAGATTCGGAGTAGGTACGTCTATATTCTTATAGCGGATATAGCGTGCGGTAGTCGGGACTTCAAGTTCTACATAGTCATTCGGCGTATCCTTATAGCTGCTCCGGCGATCGACCAGTATATTCCAGGTCTCCCCGTCGGAAGAGCCCTCAATCACATAGCGGTGACGCAATTCGGGAATCCGACCATATAGATTACTCCGATAGTCGTGATAATTCACCTGTACGGCACAGACACGGGCAGGTTTCTCCAGGTCGATCAGTACCCACTGACGTTCATCATTTGCTTCCGCCAGCCAGAAAGACTTGGTTCTTTCATCCGTCAATGCATCCGGTCCGAACTCACCTTTCGCAGTAGATGCCGTCACCGGTTTGCGATAAGAAAGGAGCATCCATCCACGAAACTGCCCCTTCTTGCCGGGTACGGCCGGAGCATAGCGGGGATAATCACCGAAGCGAGTGTCCACGTACATAATACCGTCTTTATCGAATCCGGCAGGAAACATGCAGAGCCGACGTTCCCAGTTGACGTTGATGGAAAGAGCCATCGAAGCAAAATGCCAATACTCTCCGCCGGGTCCCTGAACCGTACTGCCGTGTCCGGCTCCGTTCATATATCCCCCCGGTTTGTATGACACGGGATTGTGCTTCTGATAGGTGTAAGGCCCCATCGGATAATCGGCTACATAAACACCGTCGGCATAGACATTGAATTCGGTACCGGGAGCACCATACTGCATATAATACTTCCCGTTGTGCTTGGTCAGCCACGGGCCTTCGATATATCCTCCTAAAACGGTATCGCTATGATTCTCACCGAAACGTTCCCAGCCGTGGCGCGGCATGTCGAGATTGAAAAGCTCCTTCACTCCTCCTTTCGGAAGGAACCGGTGATTCTTATCCAGTTCCATACCCCGGATGGGATAAACATTGGACGAACCCCAGAACATATAGGCTTTGCCATCGTCGTCGATAAAAAGATCGGGGTCCTGCAGGTTATGAAGGATGGCGGGTGTAGCTTTCCATTCGCCGCTCTTGGGATTGTCGGAATAGAGAATACTCATAGAACCCGAAGGATCACCGGTGACATAAAGCACTGAGTCTTTATAGTTATGAGCGGCCGGAGCGTTGCTCCCCTGCGGATACCAGTCTTTGGGGGCGATAAAATCCCAGTCCAGCAGATCTTTAGAGTGCCAGTATCCATTGGAACGGGTGACGAACATATAATACTCTCCACGGAACCTGACCACTGCCGGATCGGCACCCGAGCGGTAGGAAATGTCCTTGTCGGAGTTATAGATCATATAGGTATAATCTATGTTCAGCGGGTTGCAATAAGTATCTTGCCGCATGTCTTGCGCAAGGGCAAGAGTGGGAGACCCCAAAGCGAGTAAAAGAAGGAATAGTTGTTTCATGGTTGTAATCTATGGTATATCTTATTCTTCTGAGCCGAACCCCAGTCTCTTCAATCCTCTCTGTACATCGGGATGACTCATGAAGAGTTTCCATATCAAGCCTGAGCGATAGTTTTCAATCATCACAATAATCGGTCCCTGATCGATGGCGAGATAAGAGGAAGCAAACCAGTTTTCTGTCAGGTTGAAGGCATCCTTAAAGCCATATTCTCCCCACAGGCGGTCGCCCAATTCTTCGTAGAAATAACGCATAGCCTCCAGAGAATGTTCCGGAGTATAAGGAATGGAAGAGATGGCTGCGGTCGGGGTAATCACTCCCAAGTCGTTCTGCGGGCAATGTGCCGAGTAACCCTGATGATTGTCGCTCGCTGTCAGTCCCCAGCATTTGCGGCCGTATCCTTTATACTTCTTCGGATTATCGATGCAATAAGCACGGTTGATCAGGGTATGTGCTTTCATCTGCTCACCGTAGTCGGCATAACTGTCTTTGAGTCCGCGCGGATCGAGTCCGAGATAGGAATAATGTGTAAAGAAGAGAGGGCCGCCAAAGTCGGTGCCCAGGGGCAAGCGGATGCCGTAATATTCTTTTCCGTTCTTGAATGTAATAGAGTTGGCCCACCCCTTATGATACACCGATTCACGAATCGGATAAGTAGGCGAAGAAGCCGCCAGAATATAAGTGATATGGCACTCGTTCTGCCCTTTTAGCTGATGGTTCATCGCCCATCCGTTATTGGGTGACCAATGCCAATAAAGCACATCTTCACCTCCACGGGTGAACCAGTCCCACTCTGCCTGATGCCACAGGGTATTGATCAGCCCTCGTATCCGATTCTCTGTCGGATTATCGTGAGTGAAGTACTGGTGTGCCGCCAGCAGTCCTTCGAACATAAAGGCAGATTCCACCAAATCGGCTCCATCGTCTTTCCTGCTGAAAGGAATGGTCTTTCCGGTAGCCCCGTCCATCCAATGTGCCCAGATGCCATGATAGCTATCGGCTTTATTGAGGAACTCCACTATTTTGAGCAGCCGCTCAGCGCCTTGCTCACGGGTGATGAACCCACGTTCCACACCGACTATAATTGCCATTACCCCAAAGCCCGAACCACCGATGGTTGCTATCTCGAGGCGGTCATTGCTGCGCTCACGGGCCAGACCGGACTCGGGATGGGCAAAATCCCAAAAGTAACGGAAAGTTTGTTTCTGGACAAGAGTCATCAACTCATCATCGGTCAGTCTCGGCTGTTTGCCTGTAGCGGTGGCTTGCAACGTACAAGCACAGATCATAAGAAGAAATAAAAGGGTATGTTTCATTGTTGTTGTTAATTCAAGATTTTATCCCCCGAGAGGGCGTGTCGAGACTCATTTTGGTGAATAATGACACGCCCTCAGGTGGCTGCACGTCAGAGACACGGAGATTCCATCGTGCAGTGGGGATAGCGGCTTCCGTTGCCGCAAAGGGCAATCGGAAAGACGCTGTGTGTAATCATGGAATTGATATTATTGGAATGATTCTATTTTAATGAACTGGTTATACATGTTTCATATCAGTTTTTGAGGACTCCCTGCGAGATATCCACCTGCTTCTGCGGGATGAAGAACGTTGCATGTTTTGCTATCGAGAAGTTTGTCTTCCCGTGTGCCTTCATCATCTTCTCCGCATAGCCCGGCACCACCTTGTCCGCACGGATCAGGTCGAAGAAGCGGTGTCCCTCCAAAGCCAGTTCGATGCGGCGTTCGTTCCAGATGATCTCGCGGAGCTTCTCTTTACCGGTTTCCGTAATCTCGGGCAATCCCACTGTCATATCCGCCGGATGCACCGTTCTGCGGGCACGGGCGCGCACCATTTCCAGCTTGTCGAGTGCTTCCCGGCCTTCGCCCAGTTCATTGCAGGCCTCGGCATACATCAGCAGTACATCGGCATAACGCAGGAAGATCAGGTGACAATTCTGTTTGGCAAACGAGTTCTCGTTCCAGTAACCGGTAGGCCAGATGGTCTTTTTATTGGCACGGGGCGGCACTTCTTTCTTGAAATAAATCTCGCCCTTTCCCTCCAATGTCTCTCCATCGTAGAAAATGGTTGCCGTGCGTCGGGGATCTCCCGCTTCATAGGCTTGGTCGAGAGCTTCGGAAGGAGAGAACATCCCCCAGCCCATCTCACCGCGAATGCCCTGCCATTTCACATATTCCGACTCGAGGTTGCGTTCGGTCGATTCGCCCCAGAGGTATTGGTCGGCAAGCATCACTTCGTCCGAATAGTAAGAGTTCGGATTGAACAGGTCGCGATAATCCCGGTGCAGGCTATACTCGCCGCGGGCAATCACCTGACCGGTGTATTTCTTCACGTTGGCATAGTCCTGACGGAAGAGATATACCTTGGCCAGCAATCCTTCGGCTGTTCCCTTGGTGGCGCGTCCCGACTCTTTCGCACCCCACTCCTGACGGGTAGGCAGATGCTCGGCTGCATAGGTCAGGTCTTCAATGATCTGTTGATAGACAGCCTCTTCGGTTGCACGGGGCTGATTGTATTCGCCGGGCTGCAACACCTTGGTCACCAGAGGCACCCCGCCGAAGGCACGTACGAGATTGAAGTAGAAGAATCCCCGGAAAAAACGGGCCTGGGCGACGCACTTCACCCGGAGCTCTTCGTTCTTCACCGCACCCAGATTGTCCAGAGCCACATTGCATGAAGCGATAGCTTTATAATTGCCTTCCCACCAGCCGTTGATCTCGGAGGTAGAGGCGTCGTAAGTAAAGTCGTTGAACTGGTTCAGACGTGCCACACTGCCGTCCGCCAGTTCGCTGCCTGTATCGGAGTTATCACCGGGTAGCTCGGTGATGGCAAACCATGAGAATCCGATGATGTCCCACGCCCGGAGTTGGGTATAGATGGCGTTAATACTCATCAACGCGCCTTCTTCTTCGCCGAAGAAGACATCTTCGGTCAGCTTTCCCTGCGAATCTACATCGAGGAAATCGGCACAAGAAGAAAGGGTCAGTGCCGAAGCCAGTAATATTGAATATATCTTTTTCATTGTAATGGTTTTGGGTTCACCACAGAGTAACACAGGGTCTCACAGAGTTTAATCTCATAGAATGTTTAAAAGAAAATCATCTCTGTGAGACTCTATGTTACTCTATGGTAAATCGTATTCATGTCTATATCATTTAATATTAGAAAGTTACGCTCAGGCCGAAGCGGCAGGTAGCTGTCACCGGATAGATCTGACGGTCGATGCCGCCCAGCACTTCGGGTGTGAAGCCGTTATAGCCGGTGAAATAGGCCAGGTTGTTGCCGGAGAAGTAGACTCTCAGATTCTGCACGGATACCTTCTGCATCCATGATTTCGGGAAAGTATATCCCAGTTCCACCGTTTGCAGTTTCACGTACGAACCGCTCTCTACGTAGCGGCTCGACACCTGATAGTTATTGCCTTCCAGAGTCATTCGCGGTGTCATGGTATTCGGATTTTCGGGTGTCCAGCGGTCGAGGAAGGAGCGGTCCCAATTGTCCGAACCGGAGAAACGTTCCACCTGCTTGGCATTGAATATCTTGTTTCCGAAGTTGCCTTGGAAGTCGATAGAGAGGTCGAATCCTTTCCAGGAAGCACTGATGCCCAGACCGCCAATGAACTTGGGAGTGGGACTGCCCAGATCCTTGCGGTCGTTGGCCGTGATGTATCCGTCACCGTCTACATCTTCGTATATCAGGTCGCCGGGACCTACGTTGTTCTGATACTGTTGTCCGGCATTTCCGGTGGCAGCGGCGGCACGCTCGTTGTAGTCTTTGATCTGTGCCTCGTTCTGGAAGATGCCGATCACGTTGTAACCATAGAAATATTTAATCGGCTTTCCTTCTTCGGTCATCTGTACGGATTTCCCGGCGCCGATATCACCGCTGGCGATGCGTTTGCCGCCCAGGCTGATGACTTCGTTTTTGATCGTCGTTCCGGTCAGGCGTATGCCGTACCGGAAGTCCTTCAGCAAATCTTCCCATTTCACGGTAAAGTCCACACCGCTGTTGCGCACCGCC
>ERZ827469.3540-NODE-3540-length-10174-cov-5.741971_pt1 | contig 10174 bp, 9 predicted proteins | sample MGYA00519917_ERZ827469 | MGnify/ENA primary metagenome ERZ827469 (study PRJEB31778, sample SAMEA3449314) | human gut metagenome | biome: human gut; feature: human-associated habitat; material: faeces | place: United Kingdom | collected 2010/2012 ... | reverse complement strand
AAAAGCAGCATAGATACAGGCAGATATACAGCGGACTACCTGTAATGTGGGAACCTGCCATATCTGGCATGGGAAATGCGCATAACTGCGTACCTAAGTTACAGGCGTATCCACCGATATTCAGTCGGACGCCTAAAGCGTCTGGAAGCATGTGACTTCAGTCATGTGAGGTTCACCCATAAAGCTTTGGGGCGGAAGCACAATTCAGGACTGTGGTGACTCCTAATGTGGATCCGATCACATTTTTTAATAAGGCCAATGAGTTGATGGTAAAGAATTCTCCGGCAGCTGCGGATAAGGAAATGCTTGAAAAAATAGCAGCTGTGAATATAGGTCCTGGTATGGAATTTGACACTTCTGTTCTTACCGGTGATGTTGCAGAAAACTGGAAGACAATGCTGACAGAAATTCAGCTAAAGCTTATCAAAGAGGGCCAGAAATTCTCAAAAAAGCTTGGTCAGTGGGACTATTCTGGTGAACCGATCGGAGATTTCAATACAGAATATGCTTATCGTGCACTGGTAGCTCTTGCAGGGCTTGGTGCCAATACAGTTGAAGTTGCGCTGTATCCAAAGATAGAGCAGGATGCGGATGGAAATACTCTTCTTAACTTCCTGTAAAATTAACTCTCGATTCAAAAGAATGGCTTATTTATGCGGTTTATTCAAGATATGTAGTTAATAATATGAGAATTAATTACCTCTCGAGAGTTAACTTATAAAACAGCCACAAATCCATTGAGGTCAGAGTTCCTTATCGTGGAGCGACGACCTCAGTTTTTTTATAACCGTAAATTAACAAGGAAGATATTTGCAGATGGACGGAAATTGGATTCAGGTCTAAAAAAGAACTTTTCTCATACAGGTATATGATTTATAATCATAATAAAAGGAAGATACTATAGTAATTCTTGTAAATAATGTATATTGATTCAGCTCATCAGAACATGAAATCCTGTTGAACTGTCTTAAATGCATTAATTAAGAGGATTGTTAAACAGTGGCAACCGATGTTTCACGTGAAAACGAAAAGGATGGGATGATTATGAAAAATTACTCAGAAGATGTAAACAGACAGTATCATATTCAAGTGGCAAAAGGTGAAGTGGGCCGTTATGTGATCCTTCCGGGAGATCCGAAAAGATGTGTAAAGATTGCACAGTATTTTGATAATCCTGTGCTGATCGCAGACAACAGGGAATATATCACTTATACAGGAACACTGGATGGAGTGAAGGTCAGTGTAACGTCAACCGGTATTGGTGGCCCATCAGCGTCCATTGCAATGGAAGAGCTGTATCGCTGCGGAGCGGATACTTTTGTCAGAATCGGAACCTGTGGTGGAATGCAGACGGAAATAAAAAGTGGAGACATTGTAATTGCGACAGCAGCAGTACGTATGGAAGGAACAAGCAGAGAATATGCGCCAATTGAATATCCGGCAGTGGCAAATCTGGATGTGACCAATGCTCTTGTTGAAGCTGCGAAGGAGAAGGGATTTGTATATCATACAGGTGTGGTACAGTCTAAAGATTCTTTCTATGGACAGCATGAGCCGGAAGCAATGCCGGCAGGTTATGAGTTGATCAATAAATGGGAAGCCTGGAAACGAATGGGATGTCTTGCTTCTGAAATGGAATCTGCGGCACTTTTCATCGTAGCCGGTAAACTCAGGGCGAGGATGGGTTCCTGTCTGTTGGTATTGGCAAATCAGGAGAGAGAGAAGCTGGGTCTTGAGAATCCGGTTGTACATGACACAGACATGGCAATCCGGGTAGCTGTAGAGGCAATCCGCAGAATGATTAAAGAAGATCAGGGACAAGTTCTGTAAGGACGGAGGTGACAGAGAATGCAGAATCTGGAAAAATCAATGATCAGCAAACTGATTGAGAATGCAATGGAACAGCTCAAATTTTCTTATACACCCTATTCAAATTTTAAGGTTGGTGCATCATTACTTACAAAAAACGGACAGATTTATACAGGGTGTAACATTGAAAATGCAGCATATACACCTACGAACTGTGCAGAACGAACCGCAATTTTTAAAGCAGTGAGCGAAGGCGTCAGGGAGTTTGACGCAATTTGTATTGTGGGTGGAAAAGATGGGATTTTGACAGAGTATACAGCTCCCTGTGGTGTCTGCCGTCAGGTAATGATGGAGTTCTGTGATCCGGAGACATTTCGGATTATTCTGGCAATAGATAAAGAACATTATGATATCTACACACTGAAGGATTTGCTACCGCTGGGATTTGGACTACGAAATCTGATAAATTCCCGAGAAATATAAGGTAAACGCCCATCATTGCAAGTGATTTTTAATTGCGAAAAGTAAAAAAAGTGAATGACCAATAAAAGGGGACAGGAAAAGGTCAGCGATTAATAAAATGTAAGAGAAGGAGTAAACATAAATGAAAAATTACGACAGAATTTTTGTAATTGTACTTGATTCTCTGGGGATCGGGGCAATGCCGGATTCAGCAAAATTTGGTGATATCGGGGTGGATACTTTTGGACATATTCTTGAGAAAATGGGTTCTCTGGAGATTCCAAATCTTAGAAAACTGGGAATGTTGAATCTTCATCCGGCAGGAAAAATGGCGGGTGTTGAGAATCCCAAGGGGCGATATACGCATCTGGGTGAATCTAGCAATGGAAAAGATACCATGACCGGACACTGGGAGATGATGGGAATCAAAACAGAAAAACCATTTAAAACCTTTACAGAAACAGGGTTCCCGCCGGAATTGATCGCAGAACTGGAGAAAAGATGCGGAAAAAGAGTGATAGGAAACAAGAGCGCAAGCGGAACGGAGATTATTGAGGAATTGGGTGAAGAGGAGATTCAGACGGGTGCAATGATTGTTTATACTTCAGCAGATTCTGTTCTTCAGATTTGCGGAAATGAAGAAACTTTTGATCTTCAGAATCTGTACCGCTGCTGTGAAATTGCAAGAGAAATTACCATGAAGGATGAATGGAGAGTTGGCAGAGTTATTGCAAGACCGTACATTGGTAAGAAAAAAGGTGAATTTAAACGTACCAGTAACCGTCATGATTATGCATTGAAACCCACCGGACTTACCACGTTAAACGTGTTGAAAGATCATGGATTTGATGTGATCGGTGTTGGAAAGATTCATGATATTTTTTGCGGAGAAGGCATTACAGAAACTCATCATTCAGACAGCTCTGTACATGGAATGGAGCAGACAATTGAAATCTGCAAGAGAGATTTCAGAGGGTTATGTTTTGTTAATCTTGTAGATTTTGATGCATTATGGGGACACAGAAGAAATGTGGAAGGTTACGGAAAAGAGATTGAGAAATTTGACAAAAATTTGGGTGTGTTGTTAGAAGAAATGAGAGAGAATGATCTGCTTATTCTCACTGCAGATCATGGAAATGATCCGACTTATACAGGAACTGACCATACAAGAGAATATGTACCATTCATTGCTTACTCAAAGAGAATGAAAAATGGCGGTGCGATAAAAGACGAAGATACTTTTGCTGTGATTGGTGCTTCTGTGGCGGAGAATTTTGGAGTGCCAATGCCTGAGGGAACAATTGGACATTCTGTTTTAAAAGAGTTAATGTAATAACGATTGTAAAAAAAGACAGGAATATTGAAAACAGGCGTTTTCAATCTCCTGTCTTTTGTGCTAAAATAGGAAAAGAATTTATCTGACTAAATCGTTAAAGAGAGACAAGTGATAAATTGTAAAAAGATAAAATGATACAGAAAGGAAACAGTTTTTATGGAAACAGGAACAATTTTTAAATTTCATAATGACCTGGATACAGACCAGATCATAGCATCACAGTATCTGTTACTTCCTAATCTGGATGAGATGAAAGGTCATGCATTTGAATCTCTGGATCCGGATTTTTCAAAGAAAGTAAAACCGGGAGATTTCGTGGTAGGTGGAGAAAACTTTGGATGTGGTTCTTCCAGAGAGCAGGCGCCTGGTGTTCTGAAAGCGTTGGGAGTACAGGCAGTTGTAGCAAAATCTTTTGCTCGAATCTTTTACAGAAACTCTATTAATATTGGTCTGCCGGTAATTGTCTGTAAAGATCTTCCGGACGAAGTAAATACCGGAGATAAGATGGTTCTTCATATGTCAGAGGGAACAGTTGAAGCTAACGGAAAAACATATTCCTGTACAAAGCTTCCGGAATATATGCAGAATATTTTGAATCAGGGTGGTCTGATCGCATCTCTGAACAAGGAGGAGAAGTAAAATGGGAATGACAATTGCAGAAAAGATTATTGCTGCGGCAGCAGGTGTTGACAGCGTAAAACCGGGAGATATCCATACAGTTAAACTCGATCGTCTCATGAGTAATGATGGAACCACACATCTTACGGTTGATATGTATAACAATAAATTGAAAAATCCGCACATTGCAGATACAAGCAAGCTGGTGTTTATCGTGGATCATAATGTACCATCTGATAGCCCGAAAACAGCAGCATCTCAGAAGAAGATGCGAGATTTTGCAAAAGAACATAACATTGATTTCTGGGAAGGAAAAGGTGTCTGCCATCAGGTTATGATCGAGAATTATGTCCGTCCGGGTGAACTGATCTTTGGTGCAGACAGCCATACCTGTTCATACGGTGCATTAGGTGCATTTGGAACAGGCGTAGGATGTACAGATTTCCTTTATGGTATGGTAACAGGTACTTCATGGGTACTGGTTCCTGAGAGCGTAAAATTTAATCTGACAGGTAAACTTCCGGAAGGAGTTTACGCAAGAGATCTGATTCTTACAATCATTGGGGAAATCGGAGCAAATGGATGTAACTATCAGGCAATGGAATTTACAGGCGAGGGTGCGAAAACACTCAGTATCAGTGATCGTATGGCGCTTTGCAACATGGCAGTAGAAGCCGGTGCAAAGACAGGTATCTTTGAAGCAGATGAGAAAGCTATTGAATATCTGAAAGAACATGGACGTGAGCCAAAGGCTGTATATCACAGTGATCCGGATGCAGTTTATGCGAGAGAATATACATTTGATTTATCAAAAGTCCGTCCTGTAGTTGCGAAACCTGATTTTGTAGACAATGTTGTGCCTGCAGAAGAAGCCTGCGGAATTGAAATCAATGAAGCATTTCTGGGATCCTGTAACAACGGACGTATTGAAGATCTGCGTGTCGGTGCAGAAATCATCAAGGGCAAGAAGGTTGCTGAGGGCGTCAGATTTCTCGTTGTGCCTGCAAGCCAGACTATTTACCGCCAGGCATTAAAAGAGGGGCTTATTGACACGTTTATGGAGGCTGGAGCCATTGTTATGAATCCGAACTGCAGTGTATGCTGGGGAAGCTGTCAGGGTGTGATCGGTGAGAACGAAGTTCTGATCAGTACAGGAACACGTAATTTCAAAGGTCGTGCAGGACACCCAAGCTCCAAAGTATATCTGGGATCAGCAGCTACTGTTACAGCATCTGCCATTACAGGAAAGATTGCGCTGGCAAGTGAGGTGTGATGCTAATTATAAATGTTTCACGTGAAACATTTAACCGAATCAAGTAAATTTCCTGCGAAGGTTGCGAAAAGCAATAGACAGCAGGTGGAGATTTGTTTGTATCAGGAGGAGAGCAAGCTCATCCTGATAAACTGCGGAGTAGTTATTCGGTATGGTATAGAGCCGCGTAGCAAAGCGGATATTCACAATTCGTTTGAATGAATTTTAACTTGTGACTGTGAAAGTACTGAACAGTTACAAGTGAAGATAGAAGATAAGAGGTAAGATTATGGAAAAATTCACAGGAAAAGTGTGGGTTCTGGATGATGACATTGATACAGATATTATTATTCCAACAGAATATCTCGCACTGAAAACAATCGACGATATGAAACAGTACGGATTCAGTCCTCTGCGTCCGGAACTGGCAGGACAGATTCAGAAAGGCGACATTATTGTTGCAGGAAAGAACTTTGGATGTGGTTCTTCCAGAGAACAGGCACCGGAAATTATCAAAGCACTGGGAATTCAGTGTGTAATTGCCAAATCTTTTGCGAGAATTTTCTTCAGAAATTCTATTAATAATGGTCTGTTACTGATCGAGCAGCCAGATCTTCATGATGATATCAAAGAAGGTGATGAAGTCACTGTGGTAATGAATGAACATGTAGATTACAATGGAAAACAGTACCCGATTGCTTCTCTTCCGGAAAATCTGATGAGCATTATTCAGGCTGGCGGACTTGTAAAAGCCATGCGCAAACTGAATGGGCTGGATTGATTTGGAAAGGAGAGGAAAATGGGCGAGACAGTTATTGAGAAAATTATAAGAAACAATGTTGGAAAAACAGTAAAGCCTGGAGACATTGTAACGGTCAATGTAGACAGGGTTATGATTCATGATATATTTATTCCATTTGTAGCAGAAAAGTTTGAAGAAATGGGCTTTACGAAGCTCTGGGATCCAGATAAAGCAGTACTCATATATGACCATCTGGTTCCTGCAAGTCAGTTAGATGATACCAGACATTTCCATGCTGGAGATGCTTTTGCCAGGAAATATGGCATGAAAAATGTTCACAGAAGTGATGGAATCTGCCACCAGTTAATGACAGAGGCAGGTTATGTAAAACCGGGAAATATTGTATTTGGTACAGACAGCCATACCACTACCTACGGATGTGTAGGCGCTTTCTCTTCCGGTATCGGATATACAGAGATGGCAAGTATTCTGGGAACAGGAACTATGTGGATCAAAGTTCCTGAGACAATTAAGGTTGTGATCGAGGGAGAACTTCCGGAAAATGTTATGTCCAAAGATATCATCCTGCGTCTGATCGGTGATCTGGGAGCTGATGGAGCAACATACAGAGCACTTGAATTTACCGGCAGTACAGTAAAGAATATGACAGTAGCAAGCCGTATGACTATGGCAAATATGGCGATTGAGGCAGGTGCAAAATGTGCGCTGTTTACACCGGATGAAAAAACTGCAGAATATTGTGACATAGAGTTGAATGAGTTCCAGAAGAGCCTTACAGGAGATGAAGATGCAACCTATATGAAAACAATCACTTATCGCGCAGAGGATTTTGTACCGGTTATGGCATGTCCGTCTCAGGTAGATAAGATTAAAAATGTAAGTGAACTTGAAGGAACAGAAATAGATCAGGTATTTATCGGTTCCTGCACAAATGGCCGTCTGGAGGATCTCAGAGCTGCAGCGGAGGTGTTAAAGGGCAAAAAGGTAGCAGATTACGTTAAATTGATTGTAACTCCTGCAAGCCGTAAAATATACCGTCAGGCAATTGCAGAGGGAATTATGGATACTCTGGCAGAGGCAGGTGCAATGATCACACATCCCGGATGTGGATTGTGCTGTGGACGTGCAGGAGGTATCCTTACCGATGGTGAACGTGTAGTAGCTACAAATAACAGAAATTTCCTTGGTCGAATGGGAACATCTAAGGTAGAGATTTACCTTGCATCACCAAAAACAGCAGCAGCGTGTGCAATTGCTGGTAAAATTGTAAATTCAGAGAAATAAAACGGACAATAAAACAAATGCAACATAAATCGTACAGATAAGCAACCAAACTACAGAATAACAAAAGAATAAAATTAACGGATAAGTCCACTGCATTATTTATAAAAGGAGTAAGCAGTGGACTTATTTTTTGTCAGAGAACGACACTATGATATGTTTCATATCACATAATAAATCATCTGACGGGATAATAAGGAAAGAAAGGACGGGGAAAAGCATGTAAATTTGATTGTATAGAAAAAGTTTCTTAGACAGAATTGTTCAGTAGGAGTCTGATCTCCGACGAAAACATGTGCTTTTTTGAACTTGAAATTGAACAAATAGAATCTGCGGAATGACATGAAAACCGCATAAATAAAAGGAAATTCAAAAATATCAAGACTAAAATTGAACGCATATTGAACCAAAACAAGAGAAGTTAAATTATAGTTCAATATATAGTTCAAAAACATAAATTAAACTAATTGAACTTGTATAACGAAACAATTAATATGTTCAATATAGTTCAATTAACAATGAACTATAAAATGAACCAAAAGTTGAACCATGCTGATGAAATTGAAAATAATAAAATTTGCCGTTGAATTATTAGTTCAATTATAGTATAATAGCAAAGAAAAAAACTTGAAAAAGCTGATAAAATGCGGGATTTAAAAATGAACAGAACATATATTCGTGTATGATACTGAAAGAAATACATTTGAACTTAATTAATGTTTGGATGCCTGTATGTATTTTGATTCCGTATAAACAATATAATATATCTGTTCTTTCTATAACATATATGCGAAAGAATTAAGAAATATAACAATGTAATTTGTTTTTTACAGAGAACGGAGATAGTATTTATGAATAATATATTTGCTGAACGATTAAAAAAAGCAATGGAACAGAAGAATATGAAGCAGATCGATCTTGTAAAAAGGGCGGCAGAGCAGGGCGTGAAACTTGGAAAGAGTCATGTGAGCCAGTATCTGAGTGGAAAAACAACTCCCAGATCAGAAATTCTTAATTTTCTGGCGACAACATTAGGAGTAGAAACTGAATGGCTGAAAGGAACCGAGGTATCTGTAGACACTTTAAAGAAAGAGACAAATGAGGCAGGAATTCAAATGGAAAATATGAAATTTGATTACAATTATAATAATATGAAAGAAAATACCAGGGAGACAGTTGAGGAAGTACAGGTTCGTGAATTTAAAAAATCATCTAAATTAAATAACGTATTATATGATGTAAGAGGACCGGTTGTAGAAGAAGCTGCACGTATGGAAAATGCAGGAACTCAGGTTTTGAAACTTAATATCGGAAATCCGGCACCGTTTGGATTCAGAACACCGGATGAAGTGATTTATGATATGAGACAGCAGCTGACAGAGTGTGAGGGATATTCTCCTGCAAAAGGTTTGTTTTCTGCCAGAAAAGCAATCATGCAGTATGCACAGTTGAAAAAGCTCCCTAATGTATCAATTGAGGATATTTATACAGGAAACGGTGTCAGTGAACTGATTAATCTCAGTATGTCAGCTCTGTTAGATAATGGAGATGAGATTTTGATTCCATCTCCAGATTATCCGTTGTGGACAGCATGTGCAACTTTAGCTGGTGGAAAAGCAGTACATTATATTTGTGATGAGCAGGCAGAATGGTATCCGGATATGGATGATATCAGAAAGAAAATTACCAGCAGAACAAAAGCAATCGTTATTATAAATCCGAATAATCCGACTGGTGCGTTGTATCCGAGAGAAGTATTACAACAGATAGTAGATATTGCCAGAGAACATCATCTGATCATTTTCTCTGATGAAATCTATGACCGTCTTGTAATGGACGGAGCAGAACATATTTCCATTGCTTCAATGGCTCCAGATTTATTCTGTGTAACATTCAGCGGTTTATCCAAATCACATATGATCGCAGGCTTTAGAATCGGATGGATGATTCTCAGTGGCAATAAGGCAGTTGCAAAAGATTATATAGAAGGAATCAAGATGCTTTCTAATATGAGACTTTGTTCTAATGTACCGGCGCAGTCAATTGTTCAGACTGCATTGGGCGGACATCAGAGTGTGGAGAGTTATATTGTTCCTGGTGGACGTATTTATGAGCAGAGAGAATTTATTTATAATGCGCTGACAGATATTCCGGGAATTACTGCTGTGAAACCGAAAGCTGCATTTTATATGTTCCCTAAGATTGATACAAAGAAATTTAATATTGTAAATGATGAGAAATTTGCATTAGATTTATTAAAAGAGAAGAAGATTCTGCTTGTACATGGCGGTGGATTTAACTGGCATCAGCCGGATCACTTCAGAGTGGTTTATTTACCAAGAATAGAAGTATTAAAAGAAGCAGCCGGCAAAATCAGAGATTTTCTGGAATATTACCAGCAGGAAATATAATCTGTCAGTGAGAAATGGGTACTATGTTTCACGTGAAACATAGTACCCATTTCCTGATATTATAAAAACTTTTGGTCAAACGGATAAAATCATCCATTTTGCTACGCAGCTCTACATCGAATAATTGTGCTGCAGTAGATTTGCTTGACTCGGGTCAAGCGGATAAAATCATCCACTTCGCTACGCGGCTCTACACCGAATAACTGCTTCGCAGTTTATCAGAAGGAGCTTGCACTCCTCCT
>ERZ827469.3538-NODE-3538-length-10184-cov-2.658110_pt1 | contig 10184 bp, 8 predicted proteins | sample MGYA00519917_ERZ827469 | MGnify/ENA primary metagenome ERZ827469 (study PRJEB31778, sample SAMEA3449314) | human gut metagenome | biome: human gut; feature: human-associated habitat; material: faeces | place: United Kingdom | collected 2010/2012 ... | reverse complement strand
ACAACAGGCTGTTCTCCTTGCTCAACTTCACTGTTTGCAATATTCATAAGGTCTGTGTACGATGGATGTAACATAATAATTTCTCCTTTCAATTTAACAATTGTTATTATATCATGGTTTTCCAAACTGATTCAATGGCCAAATACGTAAAAATACTTTTCCGGCAATGTTTTCTCTTTTTACAGGACCCGGTGCATCCGGATCTTCACCCTGTGGAATACTTCGGCTGTCTAAACTTACGGAACGATGATCTCCTAAAACATAGTATTCATCTGATTTTAAGGTGTATGGTTTCTCTTTTGTTCCCAATTCAATCTGACTATCGTCCATGGCATCTTTTGCATATGGGTCGTCAATCTTTTTGCCATTGATATAAATGGAATTATTATCAATGTAGACCGTTTCACCCGGGAGTCCATAAATACGTTTTACATAGTACTCATCAACGTCATGACCTTTCGGGTAAAATACAATAATATCGTATCGCTCCGGGTCATGAATACGGTAAATAAACTTATTAACCAATAAACTATCTCCGTTTTGCAAAGTATCCTGCATTGAATTGCCATCGACAACCGTCCGTTGCAAGATATAGGTTGGTACGACGAAAATACAAAATACAATAATGGCAACATATAACAGCACCTCAAAAATAATGCTAAACGGACTTCTTTTTTTTCTGGCTGCCTTACGATTTTCCTGTAAATCATCAACAACCCTTGTTTTTGCCTGTGAGGTTTGTGTTTCCTTCATATCCATAGTTTAATTACTCTCCCTCCGAATGATTTTTTAATTCTGATTCCATATGTTCAATCAGGTTTTCGCAGTTACAGACACGGCAGTGTTCGTTCTGAATAATCTGATTCACACATTCTACGGCATCTTCTAACTTGTCATTAACAACAAGATAGTCATAGGACTTCATATATGCCACTTCTTCGCCGGCACGCTTAAGTCGTTTGCTAATCTGTTCCTCGGTCTCAGTTCCTCTTCCTTTTAATCGGGAAGCAAGTTCTTCATAAGATGGTGGTGTGATAAAAATTAATACCGCTTCCGGAAACTGCTCTTTTACAAGCATACCGCCCTGCATTTCAATCTCCAAAAGAACATCTTTTCCTTCTGCAAGCTGATCTTTTACAGCCTGTTTCGGTGTGCCATAATAGTTGCCGACATATTCTGCCCACTCGATTAACTCACACTGCTCTATCATATGTTCAAATTCCTCACGGGTATGAAAATAGTATTCACGCCCATTTACTTCTCCCTCTCTTGGCTTACGTGTCGTAGCCGATATAGAGAGAAAGTATGGATACTTTTCAATCAATTGTTTCATAATGGTCCCTTTTCCGGCACCGGAAAAGCCTGAAATAACGGTTAAAACGCCTTTCTTTGACATAGAGAAAGCTCCTTTCGTTTATTGATTCATTCTTGCAGCAATGGTTTCCGGCAGCAATGAGGATAATACAATGGTCTGATTATCCAATACTAAAACTGCTTTTGTCTTGCGGCCGCAAGTGGCATCAATCGCAGCCCCCTGGTCTTTTGCCTGCTGGATTAACCGCTTAACCGGAGCAGCATCCGGACTTACGATACTGTAAACCTTATCACTGTTTACTACATTGCCAAAACCAATATTAATAAATTGCATCGTATGCGCCTTTCTATTCGATATTCTGAATCTGTTCACGAATTTTCTCGATTTCGGTTTTTAAATCAATTCCATACTCGGAAACTTCGGAATCATTTGCTTTGGATAATGTCGTGTTTGCCTCACGATTCATTTCCTGAATTAAGAAATCCAGTTTACGCCCGATGTTTTCTCCAGCCGCTAAGGTTTCTTTGACATGCTCAACATGAGTACGCAGACGAACCATTTCCTCATCGACACAAATTTTATCGCTAAACATAACAATTTCTGTTGCCAAAAGATTTTCATCGATTTGTGTATCACCAAGAAGCTGTTCGACTTTCTCGGTAATTTTCTTTCGGTATTCTTCTACAATCTGAGGAGAACGCGTTTCTATTTTATCTACTAAATCAGAAATATGATCCAGTTTTTCCGATAAATCTTTTGCTAGTTTTTCTCCCTCGATGCGCCGGCTTTCCGCAAATTTTTCACAAGCATCACGTAATGCCTGTGTCACAATCGGAATCCATTCTTCTTCGTTGTCATCCTCTTCTGCTTTTGTAAAAACATCCGGAAATCGTGCCAATTGATAGGCCTGAATCGTTCCGTCAATCGAAAATTCATCTGCCATCTGGGAAATGCCGCTTAAATAAGCAGCTGCAATTTGAGGATTATACTGAATCGATTCTGCGTTTTCCTGCAATTGTTCCATGGAAACGAAAATATCGATTTTTCCTCTTTTTGCAAACTCTTTCACCTGATTTCGAATGGCAGGCTCATAAAAATTTAATTTTCTTGGGAGACGAACTGACAAATCCAGATAGCGGTGATTCACCGACTTCATTTCGATGGTAACCTTATATTTTTCATTGGCTGCCTCACCGCGGCCAAATCCCGTCATGCTCTGAATCATGATAAGCCTCCTTTTTTATCCAATCTGTATTATTATAGAGCATCGCAGTCGATAAGTCAAGTTTGTTGCCCTCTTTCCGAAAATATTGTATAATAGGAAAAGATGAAAAGAAAGGATGAATACGCATGGCATTTGATGGTTTTACAATTGCTGCCTTAGTCAGCGAAATGGACGCCAAATTAACCGGTGGTCACATACAAAAAATTGCACAGCCGGAGGCAGACGAACTTCTGCTTTCCATAAAAAATAATAAAACACAGTATAAATTGCAGATTTCAGCGAGTCCTTCTCTCCCGCTGATTCATTTGACAAATTCACCAAAACCTTCGCCATTTACAGCGCCGGGATTTTGTATGCTGTTAAGAAAACATTTAGGTGGAGCAAAAATTCTGTCATTTGAGCAGGTCGGATTGGAACGCGTTATTAGAATTCAGTTAGAAAACCTGAATGAATTAGGGGATGTTGTTCAAAAATCACTGATGGTCGAGATTATGGGAAAACACAGTAATATTATTTTAGTCGACGAAAAAAATACGATTGTTGACAGTATTAAACATATTAATGGATTAACCAGTTCTGTCAGACAGGTACTACCCGGGCTTGATTATTTTATACCAAATACACAACATAAAATAAATCCATATGAGGTTACTACAAATGACTGGAATGAAACTCTTTTTATAAAACCGGTTTCGATTGCGAAAATGTTATATGGCTCCTTATCCGGATTTAGCTCTTCGCTCTCTCACGAACTCGCTTATAGAAGTCACCTCGACGGAGATGCACCAACGGCTTCCTTAAACGGGAATGATAAATCGGCATTGATGGAACAGTTTCGCAGCATAATGCAGCAAACAAAAGGAAGGGATTTTTCTCCTTGTATTGTTTTTCGAGGGGCAAAACCGATTGATTTTGGCGCTTTTTCATTTACGATGTACACAGACTGTACCTGTAAAATATATGAATCGATGTCCGAAGTGGTAGAAACCTTTTATGGAGAAAAGGATACGCTTGAGCGCATCAGACAAAAATCAATTGATTTGCGTAAATCCGTGACTAATATTTTGGAGCGGAACTATAAAAAACGTGATATGCAGTATAAGCAATTGAAAAAAACAGATGGAAAAGAGAAATATAAAGTGTACGGTGAATTACTGACAACATATGGTTATCAGCTCTCCGAGACAGATACTTCGCTAACTTGTGTGAATTATTATAATAACGAAGAAATAACAATTCCGGTTGATGAAACGATGACGGCAATTGAAAATGCAAATAAGTATTTTGCCCGTTACAACAAACTAAAACGTACCGAGGAGGCCGTCAAAGAGCAGCAGGAAGAAACCGAAGAAACTATTACACATCTGGAATCCATTATGACAGAACTTGATATTGCACGAAAAGAAGAAGATTTACTAGTCATAAGGCAGGAATTAAGTGATTTTGGATATATGAAGGGAAAACGGTCAGGAAAAAAAGGGAAACCGATAAAAAAAAGTAAACCACTCCACTTTATTTCCAGTGACGGGTATGATATTTTTGTTGGAAAAAATAATTACCAGAATGACGAACTGACCTTTAAGACAGCAACCGGAAATGATTGGTGGTTTCATGCTAAAAACATGCCCGGTTCTCATGTGATTGTGAAGACAAATGGCGAAGAACCGCCGATTAAAACGTTTGAAGAAGCGGGAAGTTTAGCTGCCTATTTCTCTAAAGGAAAAGGGGCAGACAAGGTGGAAATTGACTACACACAGAAGAAAAATGTAAAAAAACCAAACGGAGGAAAACCGGGATTTGTTGTATATTATACCAATTATTCCTTAATGGCATCCTCCCATATTGAGGGAATCCGGTGCGTAAATGCCGAAGATTCCGTATTTCTTGAAAGGAGTTATGTGTAATGGCAGTCAAAATGGACACACACATTCACACGTCATTTTCAACAGATAGCGAAACTGATATGCAGGAACAGATTTTAACTTCTTACAAAAAAGGCTTAGAGGGAATCTGCATTACTGACCATATGGATTACAATTTCCCAGAATCTGCGCTGGAACATCCGGTTGACGGGATTCCGTTCTGTTTTGATTTGAATGATTATTTTAAGCGTATTCATACACTGCAAAAGACTGCACCACTCTTTGTCTATACCGGTGTGGAGTGTGGTATGCAGCTTATTACTGATGTAGTGGATAAAAATAAAGCCTTATGCCAAGATAAAGAGTTTGATTATATTATTGGCTCACTTCATTTGGTTGACGGAAAAGATCCATACTATCCCTCATTTTGGGAAAATCAAGAACCAGCCGAGTGCATTCAAACGTATTTTGAAAAGATTTATGATAATATAACAACATTTCATGAAATGGATTCTTTGGGACATCTGGATTATATCGTCCGGTATGCACCGACAGATTACAAATACCAGCCGGAGCAATTTAGAGAAATTTTAGAAGCTATTTTGCAAACGCTGATTCAAAAAGACCTTGCGCTTGAAATTAATACTTCCGGATTTAAGACACCTCTTTCCCGTCAAAATCCACATGAGAAAATTATTAAATGGTACTTAGCACTTGGCGGCGAAATGGTAACGATTGGTTCAGATGCTCATTCTCCTGAATTTTTGGCGTTTCATTTTGATGAAGTGGCAGTCCTATTAAAAAAATACGGAATCCGTCAATATACAGTGTTTGAAAAACGGACTCCGGTATTTTATGATATTTGATGCCTGTTATTTTCGAGAAAAATATGATATTTGGCGTTTAAATTTCTGTTTTTTTCAATTATTTCTTTTAATGCATCTACTGTTCTATCAATTTCTTCCTTCGTTGTATGGGAAGAAAGGGTAAAACGGACAGTTCCTCTTGCCAAACTGCCGGTTAATCCAATTGCTTCAATTACATGAGAGGTGATGGATTGACCAGCATTGCAGGCGGAGCCGGCAGAGACGCAAATTCCTTCCATATCTAACAAAATAACAATCGTTTCTCCATCGACAAAAGAAAAACTTATATTGATGTTATTAGGAAGGCGTTTTCTTCTTGAACCATTCAAATGACAATAAGGAATTTCCTGCTCTATTCGGTGAATCATGTAATCACGTAATTGCGACATCATATTTGATTTCTCCATTAAGATTTCGTTTACTAATTGAGCCGCTTTTCCCATACCAACAAGAGCAGGAACATTTTCTGTACCAGCGCGGAGTCCGCTCTCTTGTTTTCCACCATGATGGAAAGAAGGCAAATTCACTCCTTCCCGTATATACAAAAATCCGGCACCTTTTGGGCCATAAAATTTGTGTGCACTGGCACTTAATAAATCTACATTCATTTTTGTGATGTCAATCGGAATCTGTCCATATGCCTGAACGGCGTCAGTATGAAAAACAGCCCTGCTGTTTGCTTTTACAAGTGATGCAAGCTCAGGAATTGCCTGAATTGTGCCAATCTCATTATTTGCAGTCATAATGGATACCAAAATGGTATCTTTACGCAATGCCTGCAGCAATTTCTCCGGTTTTATAAACCCCTGTTCATCCACATCTAAATAGGTAATTTCAAAACCTCTTTCTTCCAAATAGGCACATGTATTTAATACGGCATGATGTTCTATTTTTGAAGTAATAATATGATTTCCGTTCTTTTTGCACTGCTCGGCAGTGCCGATGATTGCCCAGTTATCTGATTCCGTTCCACCCGAGGTAAAATAGATGTTTTGCGGGTTGGCACAATTAAGCGTTTTGGCAATTCGCTTTCGTGCCGTTAATAATGCAGACTTATTAGCGACACCTAAGTCATATACACTGGATGGATTTCCGTAGGAAGCCTTTAAATAAGGCATCATTTCTTCTAACACTTGTTCTGAAAGAGGCGTGGTGGCGGCGTTATCCAAGTAAATCGTCTGACTCATACCTCATACCCTCTCTCTTGTATCTATCACTATATCTTATGCATTATTCGACAGATTGTGACAAATTACATTAGCGAATGGTAATTTTATGATAGGAACGCTTACCGATTCCGTTTTTTCGTACAATTTCTTCACTGTGAACTTCCTGCTCAGGCTCAATCTCTTCTGGCGGAACAGCAAAATCAACAGCCTCCGGTGTATCGGACGCTTCCAACGTATTGAATGTTTGCGGTGCTTCCTCCATGCTTGTAGCAACTGTTTCAATAATTGGTTTGGAATCATCTTTCCACTGATTTTCTAAATCATGGATTGTTGGAACTTCATCATATTCACTGATATTTGAATACTGGTCATCCAAAGGAATACTAACCGGCTGAATATCAAAATCAAATTTTGGTTTCTGATATTTGGGCAGGGTGCTTTTGGATGGCTTAAGAGGCAGTGCTTCAGATAATTCTACCTTTTCTTCATCGCGCTCAATTACATCCGCCATATCTTCCTGGGCACTCTCGTTCATACGTTTAATCGGTTCAGCCATATCCAGACGGTTAAGTAAATTACTTAACTGTTCCTCTTCTGTCTGTGCCGATAAGTAAGTATTTTCAACCAGTGCATCCGAAGGAGTTTCCGGCTCTTCTTCAATTTCCATCTGTTTTTCTATAAATTCTTCCGGCATCGTCCACTCAGGAATTTTATCTTTGTTTTTTCCTAAGGTTTTCAAGATAAGATTTTCCTTTTCTTTCGCTTCTTTGTGCGGTAACGCCTTTTTTGGTTCCGGTACAGGTTCTGGTTTTTCTTCGCATTTAGGTTCTTCACTCTTTGTTGCAGTTTCCAAATTTTTTGTTTCCAAATCTTGTGTCTCGGCATTTTCCGGTTCAAGCATTTCTGTTTCATTTTTTTCTGTTTCCGGCAGAATTTCTTCCGGCAAAAGGATATTACTGAATCCGTAGCCGGTTAAAATTGGCAGAAAACACGTAATGCAGTAAAAAATATTTGTGTGTTCAGAGCACAAAATATAGTAACATACAGCTGCAAAAAAAGTGATAAGAACTGGTCCAATATAAGAAAACCGATTTCGAATAGCATAATATCCGGCTAAAACAGCAAAGAAAAAGAAAAGCATAACAAACACACCGTTTGAAAATGGTGCAAAAAAGTAAAATAATGGTTTCGCATATTTTAAAAGAATGTAATCTACCATGGTACGCCAGCCATCCAATGGAAGGGATGCATCTTTTACAAAACTTATATTTGTAACAATTGTTTTTTCGAAGAAAAACAATACTGCTAATATGGCTGTCGTAAATACAAGAAAATAGACGGCGCACAAACTACCTTTTGAAAAAATGGATGGATTCGGATTTTTTTGTCTAGCAAAAAACAAAGCCAGAAAACATCCTAAAAATAAAACGGTTACAAGTGGATTGATTCGAACGGCAAATGCGAAAACCACGCCAAGAAACAAGGTACCAAAAACGCAGGAAAAAACACTTATTTTCTCTCCGAATCTTAATGCCTTTAACCAAATCAAAAAACAAAGATATGGAATTAAAAAGCTAAACATATTCAGCGTCATCTGCTCCGGAAGATACTGTGCCTGATTCAGATAAACAACTAAATAAATGCTGCTTGCAAAACTGATAATTCCACAAATTCGTCCATTGCAGAGACGTCCAATTGCATAAATGCATAAAGTCAGTACCAAAGATGTAGCAGCTGTTTTCCATCCGTAAACCAGGTTCTGCCACAAGAAAAGACCTACGCCGACAAGAACAACAATAATCGTCTCTAAAGTAATAGAAATAGGACGGCTATTCTCTGCAATAATTAACCATTTTTTTTGTTTTATAAAGTACGCGGCAATTAGAAAAAGCAGTACGCCAAAAACAACGCCTCCTACCAGAAAATATCTATTTTGAGAATTGGTCATAACCAAATTGATAATCTCAAACATGCTTAAAAGTGCGACCGGTAAGTAAAAAAGGGCACACACAATACGAAAAACATTTCTTTTTAATAACACAGGTATCTCTCCTTTTGTACATAAACATTCCTATTTATCATACTATATAATAATGATTTTAACAACATTTTTTCGTGATTTGACACATATATTAATAAAAAAAGAATGAGGTGTGCGGTGAAAGACCAATTATTAAAGGGAACAATGATTTTAACAATCGCCGGATTTGCCACAAGAGTTATTGGCTTTTGCTATCGAATTTTTCTTGCCGGTGAATTAGGGGAAGTAAATTTAGGAATTTACCAATTAATTTTTCCGGTCTATTCGATTTGTTTTACAATTTATGCCGCTGGCATCCAGACAGCTGTATCACAGTTGATATCGCATCAGCCCAAAAAAAATCATGGACAAATTATAAAAGCCGGTATTACACTTTCTCTTTGCCTGGCAGTCATTTTGTCGTTTAGCCTTTTTTCTTTCCGCACAGTAATTGCACATTCTTTTTTAGGTGCAGATAAAACGGCACCGCTTCTTTTTGTTTTGGCTTTTATCTTTCCTTTTTGTGGTGTCACTTCCACAATCAATGGATATTTTTACGGAAAAAACAATGCCAAGATTCCGGCTGTCACACAGATTATTGAGCAGTTAGTCCGGGTTGTTTTTGTTGTCTCTTTCTGCTTTTACGATTTGCTTCCGGTTTCGTCTCTTATTTTGTCCGTAGCCGGACTTGTCATTGGTGAACTGGCAAGCAACTTTTATAATATGTATCATTTGATAAAAGAGTCTTCCTTTACCCATTTATTTTGTCAAAAAGCTCAGTTTGGTAATGTGATTCGTATGGCACTGCCACTTACCGGCACAAAACTAATTGTTGCACTTCTTGGCAGTGTGGAATCGGTTTTCATTCCGCCGATTTTATGTAGAGCAGGTTCTTCTTTAGAAGATGCACTGGCAATTTATGGAATTTTGACAGGTGTTGTACTGCCTTTTATTCTTTTTCCGGGAACCATTACAAACTCGCTTTCTGTTCTTTTACTGCCCGCCATATCCAGAGCAAGTGGCAAAAAAGATAATCACCATGTGCGGCAGACAACTTCTGTTACAGTCCGTTATTCCCTACTGCTTGGCGTGCTCACCTGTGCCGTCTTTTTGAACTATGGAATGGACCTTGGACAATTTGTTTTCCACAGCGAAAATGCCGGGAAACTTTTGACGCTGCTTGCTTTTTTATGCCCATTTCTATATGTGACAACAACTTTAGGCAGCATTATCAATGGACTCGGGAAAACGGTAATCACTTTTGCTTTTACCGTAATTGGTCTTCTCATTCGAATTGGCTGCCTGTTTTTTCTGGCTCCTGTTTATGGCATCTTTGGTTATCTGTTCGGACTTTTATGCAGCCAGATTGTCATCTGTTTGTGTCACGGAATCTACCTGATGAAAAAAACACACATTACCATTCAGGTTACAAAATATTTTGTCTGGCCGTTTGTTTTTCTTGTGAGCCTTCTTTATATCAGTAAAATATTCTTCCGTTTCCTGATTCATCTGACAAATCACCCATATTTATCGTACTTATCGATGATTCCGGTTCTTTTTGCAGCATTTTTGTATTTTTATCAAAATTGCCAGAAAGACTCTGGCAAAAAGCCCTTTCGCCCCGCAGTGGAAGCCATCGCTGCCCATCATTCTCATTTGGTGAGTCAAGAGGATCTGGCCGGCGTGCTGGAGACTGTTTTGCGGACAAAGGACTCGGTTACAACTCT
>ERZ827469.3533-NODE-3533-length-10193-cov-2.873940_pt1 | contig 10193 bp, 7 predicted proteins | sample MGYA00519917_ERZ827469 | MGnify/ENA primary metagenome ERZ827469 (study PRJEB31778, sample SAMEA3449314) | human gut metagenome | biome: human gut; feature: human-associated habitat; material: faeces | place: United Kingdom | collected 2010/2012 ... | reverse complement strand
CTATGCCGTGGACCATGCCCAGGAGGGGGACCTGATCGCTGTCATCGGCAAGGGCCACGAGACCTACCGCGACCGTGAGGGCGTGAAAACCCCCTTCCTGGAGCGGGAGCTGCTGGAAGAATACGCCCAGCAGATCGGGTTGGAATAAACAAGAAAAACGCGCTGTGTCGTTGGACACGGCGCGTTTTTTGTTGCTGCTTTGGCACGCAGGCCTTCGGCTCAGCAGGATCGAATTTGCAGGCGGCCGGCACTGGCACGGCCACGGCAGCGCTTACGCGCCCCACACCAGCCAGAGATACACATAGCCCGTCAGGACGGCTGCCAGCGTGAACGGAATGCCGATGCGAAGAAAATCACGGGTGCACACCTGCTCACCCTGCTTGCGCAGGATACCGATGGCTGCAATGTTGGCCGAAGCGCCAATGGGGGTCAGGTTGCCGCCCAGAGTTGCACCCGTGAGCAGGCCGAAATAAAACAGCTCGGGCGGGAAGCCTGCACCGCCGTTCATCAGCCCGGCAATGCCTTGCACCACCGGCAGCATGGTGGCCACATAGGGGATGTTGTCGATGAAGGCAGAAAGGCCCACCGAGACGAATACCAGCAGGGTATAGAGCCGGAAGGGGTCATCACCGGAGAGGGTGTAGAACAGCTGGGCGGCGGCATCGATGACCCCGGCCTTGCGGATGCCCTCGATCAGGATGAACAGCCCGAACAACAGCAGCAGGGTGTCACAGTCCAGCTCCCGGGCCGCCAGCCGGAACGGCGCGAACGAGCGGCAGCGCAGGCAGGCGCGCAGGATGCCGAACAGGCAGACCCCTGCACAGATCAGACCGCTGCGCAGGCCGTAGAGTGCCAGCGGCAGACCGCCCGCAGGCTGGGGCAGGAAGGAGGCCGCGATGAGCAGGCCCACCGTCAGCAGCATCAGGGCGGAGGGAACCGTGTCGGTGACCTCGGTCTCCACCGTGGCCGAGATGGGCTGGGTCTCGTGCCGGAAGGTGAACAGCAGCACGCCCAGAGAGGCCAGCGCCCCCAGCTCCACCCCGAAGAAGATGCCGGGCCTGCCCTCCATCCAGAAGAAATTGAAGAAGTTCATCCCCGCAAAGCCGCCCAGCAGGATGCTGGTGGTGTCGCCCACAAGGGTGGCGGCTCCCTGCAGGTTGGAGGAGACCGCAATGGAGATGAGGACGGGCACGGGGGAGATCTTGAGCTTGCGGGCAATGGCAAGGCCCACAGGGGCCACCATGAGCACCGTGGCAACATTGTCCACAAAGGCGCTGATGACCCCGGCAAAAAGGGCCAGCATACACACGGCCCATTTCACGTTGGGCACCCGCACGATGAGCAGCTCGGCCAGCCGGGCGGGCATTCTGCTCTCAATGAAGAGGGAGACCGTGCCCATGGTGCCCGCCATCATCAGCAGGACATTGAAATCCACGGCCCGGGCGGCATCCATCAGGGTGAAGTCCCACAGGCCCGCCGCGCCCAGAGCCAGAAACAGAGCGGCCCCGCCCAGCGCGGCAAAAGGCCGGTACTGCGGCAGGGCCAGCATCAGAAGATAGGTCAGCAGAAAAATGATCAGTGCAGGAAGCATACGCAGTCCTCAGCTTTCGGGCCTGGCATCGGTGTCCTCGTCGATCATCCGGTATCCCACGCCCAGTTCGTTCAGAATATAGGTGTTGCGGCCGGGCACGCTGCCCAGCTTTTTGCGGATGTTTGCCATGTTGACCTGCAGCTTTTTGGTGCTGCCGCAGTCGGTATCGCCCCAGATGGCCCGCACGATGGCGGCATAGGTCATCACCCGGCCTGCATGTTCCGAGAGGAAGGCTACGATGTTGTATTCGGTCTGGGTCAGCTTGATCTCGGCACCGTCTACAAAGACCTTGCGGCGCTCGTAGTTGATCTCAAGCCCCTGTGCCCGGAATACGCCGCCGGGCATCCCGCCCAGCACGCCGAAGCGGTTGGTGCGCAGGGCGGCGCGCACCCGGGCCAGCAGCTCGCCGGTGCCAAAGGGTTTGGTGATGTAATCGTTGGCTCCCAGATCCAGCGCCTCGATCTTGTCCTGCTCGGTGGTGCGGGCCGAGAGCACGACGATAGGGGTCAGGAACTTCTGCCGCACAAAACGAATGAGCTCCAGTCCGTCCCGGTCAGGCAGGCCCAGATCCAGGATGATGAGGTCCGGATTGTGGGAGGTGAACAGGGTCTGGCCCATGGCGCAGGTGTTGGCAACAAGGGCCTGATAGCCGTTGGTCTCCAGCAGCGTCTCAATAAAGCTGCAGATGTTGGCCTCGTCTTCCACGACCAGAACTTTGAATTTGTTATTGCTCATCTTCGTTTTCCTCCGTCTCGATCGATTCGGTCTCCAGCCAGAAGCGGATGCTGGTGCCCTCGCCCACCTTGCTCTCGGCCTGGATCTCGCCGCCGTGTGCCTTGACGATGGCGGCACAGACCGAAAGGCCGATGCCCATGCCGTGCTTGCCGCTGTCGGCCGCGGCATCGGCGGGCAGCACACCGGTGAACAGGGTGCGCAGGCGCTCCTTCGGAATGCCGCAGCCGTTGTCCGATACCTCAAACACCGCCCGGCTGCCCAGCGTGAACACCCGCAGGGTCAGCTGGGTCATCCCCTCGGCGTGGACGGCGGCATTTTCCAAAAGGTTCGTCAGCACCTGTGAGATCAGCATCGAGTCCATGGGGATCACGATGAAGCTGTCGGGCAGGTAGGTGGTAACGGGCACCTTGGGGTAGCGCTTCTGGAACCGCACCAGCACGGTGTCGATCAGCTCGTCCAGCACGGTGGGGGTCTTTTGCACGGCCACCTGCCCGCCGTCAAAGCGGGTGACGGACAGCAGGTTCTCCACCATCCGGTTCAGCCACTGGGCATCGGAACAGGCTTCGCCAAGAAGTTTTAATTTTTGCTCTTTTTCCAGGCTGTCATAATTTTCAATGACCGTGGAACAGGCCCCGTAAATGGAAGTAAGGGGCGTGCGCAGATCGTGGGAGACGGCCCGCAGCAGGGTGGCCCGCATCTTTTCGGTCTCGCTCTCCATCCGCAGCTGTTCCTGCTTTTTGATGCGGGTGGTCAGGGTGCTGGTCATAATGGACACCACCAGCATCGCCATGCCCGAGAACAGGTTTTCCGGCAGGGTGAAGTTGAAGGCAAAGTAAGGGGAGCGGAACGCAAAATTCACGGCCAGCACGCCGATCAGGGAAGCCACCACGCCCCACACATAACCATCCGTATAGACCGAGATCAAAAAAACTGCCAGAACAAACACCATCGATGCAACGCCATCGATCCGGCCGGTGATCTGCTGTGTGCCGGTCACGATGAGAAAGGCAGCGCACAGCACAGCGGCCAGGACCAGCGCGTCGTGCCAGCGGGTCTTCTGCTTCATGGGGATCCCTCCATATCTATTCTACTCCAGATGAAAAGTATACCATACTTTTCCTAAAGATGCAGTAAAGGCTGAAAAAAGAGCTGTTGTTCCGGGGCAAAAAACGCCGGAGGGAGCGTAAAAAATGAAGGAGAAACCACAAAAGGCCCCGGAATGCGCTTCCGAGGCCTTTTGTGGTTTTGGGATATTCAGAACTTCTGCCAAGATGCGGAACTCGGCAGAAGGGGGTTGGCGCTTACTGCAGCAGCAGGCTGTCAGCGTTCTGGCCGTCAATGGTCAGGTGGATTTCCGTGCCGTTGTGGGTCAGCAACAGGGTCTCGCCGCCGTGCTGCAGCAGGGCATCGACCGAGACACGGCTCACCGCGCCGGGGGTGTTGGTGCCGATGGTCTGGAACACGATGGTCTTTACGCCATCCTCAGCCATGGCCTCCAGTGCCTCAAAGGAGCCGGTCAGGCTGGCACCGTCCTGCTTTGTGGTGTAGGTCACGGTGTCGTTCTGACGGGTCTCATCAAACAGCACCTGCGTGTTGGCAAGGTCGATGACGTAGAGCTTGGGGGTGCTCACATCGTCCTTGGCGGTGTTCTGGGTGTCAGCGGGCGTGTCGGGCTGCACCGGGGTGGGTTCCGGAGTAGGTTCCGGCTGCACAGGGGTGGGGTCCGGGGTAGGTTCCGGGGTAGGTTCCGGGGTGGGCTCCGGAGTAGGTTTCTGTTCCAGTTTGGGCAGCACCTCATCGTGCACGGCCTTGCAGCCGGGCACACTGCACTTATAGTAAACGTGGCCCTCATGCTCCAGCGTGGGCTCTACCGGCTCCTTCGTGGTGTCCAACGTCCATGCATGGTTGGTGTCGGTGGCAAGCTCACTGGTGTAGGCGTGGTTGTTCATCCACCACTGGGCATTGTGCAGGGTGTCGTACTGCACGCCGCTGGTAATCTCATACAGTGCAGATGTGCTTCCGTCAAAAAATGGAATCGAGTTGTTCGGGTCGTTCGGGTTGTCCCTTTTTTTCACGAGGGCATTTTTGAACAACTTCAAAATAACAGAACCATTTTCGCCAAACTTGGAACGGCCATCCTCATTATACTGGATCTGATCAGTGTCACTTGAAAGCTGCCAGTTTGAATCTAGCTTACCGATGGAAGCATCCTCGTTTGCACAGGTGTATGCGTTGATTACGGTATTGCCGGTGTTTCCATTGATGGTTAAAGTCATATCATCATATTGTGTAACGCCAATTGCGGGATATTGCGAAGAACGAGAAGCAGTATTTATGGTACCGCCGGTAATTTCAATTTGTGTTTGGGCGGCGCGCCAAAAGGTAGAGCCGATTCCTACATTGTCGCCGATGGCAATAACATTGGCTCTGTCGCTGATGCGGATAGATGTGCGATTGCCGACGGAGGTGGAATCGTCCGGGTCTGCTGTTTCTCCAGTTCCAATTCCATTACCGCCATTGTAGCCCTGGGCAAAAACAGTAGCGTCCCCAGAGATCGTGACATCGGCACCACCATAACGTCCACCACCGATACCGGCACCCCGTTCAGAATAAGCGGTGACATTTGCTTGACCGGAGATGGTTACTTTGCCGCTGCCGTCAAAGTTGCCGTCGCCGTATCCGCCGCCGATACCGGCTCCAGAATCGCCAGATGCTTTGACGGTGGCATTTCCGGTAATGGTGATGTCTTTTCCATAGCCCTTATATCCGCCGCCGATGCCGGCTCCATTGTGGCCAGAAATTGCGGTTATGTTGCCGCCAGTGATGGTGATATTGCTGGTATTGCCATTGCCATTGCCGTCTTTAGACGTTCCACCGATACCAGCAGAATCAGTGTTGCCCTTTGCAAGGAGACTGCCCTTGCTGCCGTCCGCAGCTTTGTTATCGTCTTTAATGGTCAGTGTACCCGTTCCGTCACTGTCGTTTTTCTCAAGACCGGCGTGATAGGAACCACCCTTCAGGATGTTGTCTCCATCCAGCTCAATTTCCGTGTCGCCATTGCCCTTTACCGTGAGAGCCGCTTTGCCGTGACCGTAGCGATCTTTACTGCGGTCAATATTCACATTGTCCAGCACAAACGAAAAAGCCTGCTCGGCTTTTTTGGCAAAGTTGTTGACAATGGTGATGACATTATCGGTCCGCTCTGCGGAGGTGCTGGTGCTGCTGTTGTCCGCCTGCGCTGCGGGGGCAGCGGGAACGGTCGGCTCCTCTTCCTCTTCCTCCTCCTGCTCCTCTTCCTGCTCTGCGGAAGGCTTCTGCGTGGCCTTGGGGGCTTCTGCCTTTGCCTTGGCAGGCTGCGGGGTCACTTTCTCTTCGGCTTCCTTTTCGGTGGGCTTCTGCTCCGGGGTCACTTTCTCTTCGGCTTCCTCTTCGGTGGGCTCCTGCTGCGGGGTACCCTCTTTGCGCTCCCCGGCGGCTGTGGTTTCCTGCTTCGGTGCAGCGTCCCCGGCGGTATTCTCGCTCTTGGGCGCTTCCGTCTCGTTCCCTGCGGGGGCGTTGCTCCCGTCTGCTTCCTGCGTGGCGGGGGAAGCACCGGCCTCGATGCGGTCGTCCCCCTTGTCGCCGCGGGTTCCGCCCCGGATGACGACGCTGTCAAGGCCGTCGGTGTAGGTATCATTACCCTGTGTGACGGTGACTACACCGGCATCGCTGACGTTAACATCCACACTGCCATCATTGATGTAGTAGGTGGCCGCGAATGCGGGGGCCGCAATGGATGTCACAATGGACAACATCGCTGCTGTAGAAAGCACCCGCAATGCAAGATTCTTCGCTCTCATAAACAGTCCTCCCAAAAATTACACGGTGTCGATTCATGACAAAAAATGTCATAAAAAAATCGCAGCTTCAATATAGTTCGGGGGGGGGTAGGTCAAGAGAAAAATTGTATTTTTGTGCAGAGTGGCGAACAATTTTGTCAAAAATGACAAGAAAAATTTTCAGAAAACGAGACCGTTCCCGCAAAAACCGGGAGCGTTACCGGAACCGATACCGAATATCGGAAACAGAACAGGGCGGCGGCACGGGAGAGGAAAAGGCACTGCACCGGCACAGAAAAGTGTGCGCAGAGCATCCCGGAATGCCCAAACCCATGGATTCTTTTCCAGTTTTATGCTATTATAAAGAGTAAGAGCAAGGAGAGAGCGCTCTCAGGGATAAGAGAAAACGTAACGTTGCAATAGAAGGAGAAGAGAACCATGGGAAAATATTTTGGCACCGATGGCTTCCGTGGTGAGGCCGGTGTGAACCTGACCGCCGACCACGCCTACAAGGTGGGCCGTTTTCTGGGCTGGTATTATAATGCACTGCGGGAGCGCAACGGCAACAATGAGCCTGCCCGCATCGTCATTGGCAAGGACACCCGCCGCAGCTCGTACATGTTCGAGTACAGCCTGGTGGCGGGCCTGACCGCTTCCGGTGCGGATGCCTACCTGCTGCACGTCACCACCACCCCCAGCGTGGCCTACATTGCCCGCGTGGATGATTTTGACTGCGGCATTATGATCTCCGCCAGCCATAACCCGTTCTACGACAACGGCATCAAGCTGATCGACTGCTACGGCGAAAAGATGCCCGAGGAGACCCTGCTGCTGGTAGAGGACTACATCGACGGCAAGCTCCATGTCTTTGATCAGGACTGGCCGGAGCTGCCCTTTGCCCACCGGGAGCACATCGGCTGCACCGTGGACTATGTGGCAGGCCGCAACCGCTACATGGGCTACCTGATCAGCCTAGGCATCTACTCCTTCAAGGGCATCAAGGTGGGTCTGGACTGCGCCAACGGTGCCAGCTGGAACATTGCCAAGAGCGTGTTCGATGCGCTGGGCGCAGACACCTATGTCATCAACAACCAGCCCAACGGCCTGAACATCAACCTGAACGCAGGCTCCACCCACATCGAGGGCCTGCAGAAGTTCGTGGTGGAAAAGGGCTTGGATGTGGGCTTCGCCTACGATGGCGATGCTGACCGGTGCCTGTGTGTGGATGAGAAGGGTAATGTCATCACTGGCGACCATATTCTGTATATCTACGGCTGCTACATGAAGGAACGTGGTAAGCTGCTGACTAACACTGTGGTTACGACTGTCATGTCCAATTTTGGTTTGTACAAAGCGTTCGATGAACAGGGTATCGGCTATGCCAAGACCGCTGTGGGCGACAAGTACGTCTATGAGTACATGGCTAAGAACGGCTGCCGTATCGGTGGCGAGCAGAGCGGTCATATTATCTTCAGCAAGTACGCCAGCACCGGTGACGGCATCCTGACCAGCCTGAAGATGATGGAGGTCATGCTGGCCAAGAAGAAGCCTCTGAGTGCGCTGGCCGCCCCGCTGAAGATCTACCCGCAGGTGCTGGAAAATGTCCGTGTGACCGATAAGAAGGCCGCGCAGGACGATGCTGCCGTGCAGGCTGCTGTCAAGGCGGTGGCCGAGGCACTGGGCGATACCGGCCGCATCCTTGTCCGGGAGTCCGGCACCGAGCCGGTGGTCCGCGTGATGGTGGAGGCCCCCGACCACGACACCTGCCAGAAGTACGTTTCTCAGGTGGTGGATGTCATCAAGGCACAGGGTTACAGCGTCTGACGCTGAGCCGGAAAGAGAGCGCAGGATGAAGAAGTTCAAACGGATGCTGGCGGGGCTGGCCTGTGTGCTGGCGGTCTGCCTGTGTACCCCCACCGCTTTTGCGGCAAAGGTCATCGTCTATTTTGATGCCAACGGCGGTATCTGTACCTCTGCTGCGGAGCGCACCAATGCCGACGGCCAGCTGACGAGCCTGCCCACCGCCACCATGGAGGGCTATACCTTCGATGGCTGGTACACCACCGGTACGGATGATGTTACCGGTTTTCCCATTGATGTGCAGGTCAAAGCCAACGATACGGCGTTTGGTGCGGATACCACCGTCTATGCCCACTGGTCGGCCAATGGCGGCAGCGCGGAAGTGGTGGAGGAAAAAGAGGTAGACCCGGACACCCTTCTTACAACGATGGGGCTGGCGGCCGGAAGCGTCGTTCTGGTGCTGCTGGCAAGCCTGGCACTTTGAGAGGAGCGGACATGCAGCAGAACTTAAAATTTCCGGCGCAGTGCACCGTCATTCCTGCTGAGGAGCTGGAGCAGGTCTCCGGCGGCGCTCCTGCCTGGGTGGGGGAGCTGAAGGATCAGATCCGCCCCTACTGGCAGAAGGCAAAGCCCTATCTGGCTTTTGGCATCGAGTGCGGCAAAGCCTTTGTGCAGGTCATTGCGGCGGCATACAGCATCTACATCTATGGCCGGATCATTCAGGACTCCATGCACGGCATCAAGGACAGCCTGAACTGGTTCAAGGGCCTGAACTGAAAATATCGGGATATGAAACGTCCCCCTGCGCCATTCGTGGTTTGAACGGTGCAGGGGGACGTTTGACATCTTTATTTAATCATCCGTGCTGTCGAGCTTCAGCACGGCGGTAAAGGCCTCACTGGGCAGGGAGACGCTGCCGAGCTGGCGCATCTTCTTCTTGCCCTCCTTCTGCTTTTCCAGCAGCTTCTTCTTGCGGGTGATATCGCCGCCGTAGCACTTGGCCAGCACGTCCTTGCGCATGGCCTTGACGGTCTCACGGGCGATGATCTTGCCGCCGATGGCGGCCTGCACCGGGATCTCAAACAGGGTGCGGGGAATGTTATCCCGCAGCTTTTCGCAGATGCGGCGGCCCTTGGCGTAGGCGTTGTCCCGGAACACGATCATGGACAGTGCGTCCACGGGGTCGCCGTTGAGCAAAAAGTCCAGCTTGACCAGATCGCTCTCGCGGTACTCCTTGAACTCGTAGTCGTAGCTGGCGTAACCGCGGCTGCGGCTCTTGATGGCATCGAAGAAGTCGTAGACGATCTCGCCCAGAGGCAGGGCGTAGTGCAGGTCCACGCGGACATCGTCCAGATACTTCATGTCGATGAGCACGCCGCGCTTCTGCTGGCACAGATCCATCAGGGCACCTACGTAATCGTTGGGGGTGTAGAGGTGGACATCCACAAAGGGCTCCTCCTGCTTGACGATGTTGGAGGGGTCCGGGTAGCTGGACGGGTTGTCGATCATCTCCACAGTGCCGTCCGTCAGGGTCAGGCGGTAGCGGACGCTGGGGGTCGTGGTGATGATATCCAGGTCAAACTCCCGCTCGAGACGCTCGGTGATGATCTCCATGTGGAGCAGGCCCAGGAAGCCGCAGCGGAAGCCAAAGCCCAGCGCGGCACTGGTCTCAAGCTCAAAGGTCAGGGAAGCGTCGTTCAGCTGCAGCTTTTCCAGCGCGTCCTTCAGGTCGGGATATTTGGCACCATCGGCGGGATAGATGCCGCAGAACACCATGGGCTTGACCTGACGGTAGCCGGGCAGGGCCTTGGAGGTGGGGCGGTCTGCCAGTGTGACGGTATCGCCCACGCGGGTGTCCTGCACGGTCTTGATGCTGGCGGTCAGGTAGCCGACCTCGCCGGCCTGCAGCTGGCTGCAGGGGGTCAGGCTGGTGGCACCCATGTGGCCCACCTCTACCAGCGTGAACTCGGCCCCGGTGGCCATCATCTTGATGGTGTCGCCGGGCTTGACGGTGCCCTCGAACACGCGGATGTAGACGATAACGCCCTTGTAGCTGTCGTAGATGCTGTCAAAGATCAGGGCCTTGAGGGGAGCGTCCGGGTCGCCGGTGGGGGCGGGGATGTCGCTGACCACCCGCTCCAGCACCTGATCAACGTTCAGGCCGGTTTTGGCAGAGACGCGGGGCGCATCCATGCAGGGCAGGCCGATCACATCCTCCACCTCCTGGGCCACCTCGTCCGGGTGGGCGC
>ERZ827469.3528-NODE-3528-length-10207-cov-3.773739_pt1 | contig 10207 bp, 5 predicted proteins | sample MGYA00519917_ERZ827469 | MGnify/ENA primary metagenome ERZ827469 (study PRJEB31778, sample SAMEA3449314) | human gut metagenome | biome: human gut; feature: human-associated habitat; material: faeces | place: United Kingdom | collected 2010/2012 ... | reverse complement strand
GAACGAGGGCATCATGGAGGCCGCCGAAGCGGCATTGGGGGAGGCCATACACCTCTGAGCCCGCCGGGAATAAATCGCACAGGGCGCATAGTCAGGGAGCACCCGGCGACCTCCGCCAGCCCCTTGAAAACAACAGGCCACGGATCACCAAGCACCATCGGTCGATCTACGGCCGGGAAGTGCAGGCTGCGACCCGTGCCTTTTTGCCATCCCAGTTTATTGTGCAGATAAAACACAATGGCTGAATACGAATTCACAAATCCGTACGTTAGATAAATACTATCACAAACCTGCCGGAGAGTTTATATTGAAAGGTCACTTACGGGTATATATCGACTCGAATCGGCCATGCATTTGCGGTAGTTTCTGTTTCCCCATTCGTTTTCCGGATGGGGAAACACATTTTCTATCCCCCTTCGCCGGCAAAAAACGACCCGCACACCTGTCAGGTGTGCGGGTCTGGAATCGGTCACTTTCGGGTATATAACCAACTCAAATCAGCCAATGCGAACACATCGCCATCTTGTTATTCCACTTCGTCCATGGTGATTTCATACCCGGACGGAACGAAAGTCCAGTCCTGCGAACGGTTACCGTTGTCGCAGGTAACGTTGGTCTCGCCCCAGGCACCGTCGGCGATCGCCTTGAACAGCGGCAGCGGATCGGCTTGGCTTCTCGTACGCAGGTTGAAATGCATGATCGAACCGTAACCGGCTTCGGCCAATTCATAGGCATAATCACCGTAACGTGTTACATTTCCAATAGAACCCAGATTGATCGATAGCGGAGCGAAACGATCCTTGGTTACGCCGGAAATACCGATAGAGGTGCTGTAGCCGAAGTTGGCATAAGCATGGTCGATCTGGGCGCCGGCCGTCGCATTGATCTGCGAAGAACCGTAATTGCCCCACTGGAATACGGTGATGAGCTTTCCGGCGGGCATCAGGTTGCGCAACTTGGTGATAATGCTGCCGAACGAACCGCTGATGAGCGAGGACGAGTAGTTGGAGTATTCGTCGTCGAACCCGATTCCGTCCAGACCGCATTTTTCCACAGCATGGGCCAGGATCTTGGCGAACTTCGTGGTCTGGGTATCGTTCATGTTGGCGACACCGATGCCCTGCCAGTCGCCCAGCACGGTCAGCACCACCTTGATGCCTTTGGCCTGCAACCCCTGGACATACGTCGCGGCGCCGCCGTTTTCGAGCAGGTTGGTCATCTTGTCGTTCAGGTAGAGCGTAGGCTCGACAACGCCGTTCACCGTCCGCTTGTGGATGTTCGATGCGAAAAACTCCACGATGTCGGCATAGGGCTTGCCATTAGGAAGTTTGTAATCCCCGGCGTTGAGCGGGTTCACGTCATTGGTCTCGACATAGATCGTGACCGTCGGAGTCTTGTCCCCGTAAGCACGCGTTTCGACGACGGGTTCCTGAGCCTTGTCCATCGTCGGTTCCTCTGCCTGCTGGCAGGAGATCATCATCGCTGCACTGGCTGCCAGTGTTGCGAATAATTTGAAGTTTTGTTTCATTTTGATTTGAATTTTAATTGTTTTTGCTCCGGTTAAAGAGCTGTGAGAGGATAAAATGGAAGAACATAGGTGTATTTTGTCGACCGTTTTTATCAATTCCAATCTTTCAGCCATTTGCCGTAATTCTGAATACCCTCGGATAATGTCCAGAGTCTGTTCATATCCAACAGATAGGTGTATCCTTTTTTGCTTCCGAGCAAATAGCTGTTTTCTGGATCCATAAAAGTGCAACACGCTGCAAACGTATTGTCCCAAAAAGCTTCGTAACTGTCCTGGAGATTGCTGTGCAAATCGTCGAAGACGATGATGTTGTTAGGCTTGTAATTCGGCACCCAGTCAAGCAGGTCACCATTAAGTACTTGCTCTATATCTGTTGATATATCCACGGATGTGGTCGAATATATCGGGAAATTGATACATCCGTATCGCTCCTTGGGCAGGTTGGCAATCGGCTTCTGCGTATAGTCGGATACATACGCCAGTTCGGGATGCCACGGGTCGAGCAACTGCGGGACTTCGCTCTCGCTGTTGTAGCCCGACCAGGCATAGTCGATATAGTCCCCGACGGCGATGCCGCCCGTCGCCTGTGTATCCCAGAAGGTAGAGGTCGGCTCCTCGTAAACCGTGACCGTCAGCAGTTTCTCCCCGCCGAGCGCCTCGCGCAATGCCTTGATGAGTTTCGGGTAAGAGGCGGTGTTCATGGCCGGCATCCCCTCCTTGCCGTATCCGGCGCTGCGATCCCACAGGTTGATGCCGTCGACACCGAACTCTTCGACCACGGTTTTCACCTGCGCTACGAAATCGACGATCTGTCCGTCGGTCAGGTTGCAGAATCCGAGCCCCTTCCCGCTGCCTTCGATCGAGATGCAGACCTTGCTGCCATGCTCCTGCAGCGGACGGATGTATTTCACGGCATGGTCGAGGACATAGCGCATGTCGTTTCCGAGGTTCAGCAGCGCACGGCCGGTAGCCGCATCGTAATCGAGCATCACGGTGCGCAGGTTGATGATGTTGCCTACGGTACCGTACCACGCCACGGTCGTGCCGCGTGCCACTTTCTTCCGCATGATGTAGTCCTGCGCCAACAGCGGCTGAAAATCGTTCGTGTTGATGTAGAACACGAAGAACAGGTCATGGCCGTCGTGCAGCGCATACTCGTCCGTATAGGGCTGGCGAACCGAGACGTTGTAGTAAAGCGTCTTGTTCGCGTCCGGAGCATCCTGCCCGGCGACCGTAAGCGGCAGCACGTATTCTCCGGCAGCGAGCCCCGCCGCCGTGAATTTGACACGTTTCAGCGCCGAGCGCTGCGCCTCGGACGAGAGGTCGAGCACCTTACCGTCGGGGAATTCGTAATTCGCTTCCGGAAGCAGGGTTCGTTCGACCCCATCGGCAGCGTTGTAATCGTCGAGCAGGGTTGCGTCGACCCATGCGTCGAGCGAAAAACCGTCGGAGGCCGGTTTTGTCTGTTGGAAATAGAAATTCCTCATCACGAACCCGCCGCCGCCTTCGGTCAGCAGCACGTCTATCGTCTTTTCCGAAGAATTACCGCTGCGCAGCATCCCGGATACGGTTTCCAACGGTTCCTTATCGGGGAGTTTTCCGCCTTCCCGTTCCACGGTATCGGCTTCGCAGGCCGTAAGGCCCGCGAATACCGCCGTACAAAGAAGCGTCACCATCCCTGTTTGCAAATTAAAAATCGTCTTCATAATCACTCGTTGTTTTCGTTAAGTTTCGGAATCTCGATGCCCTGAGGCCAGATAATATCGTACTTGGCTACGCCGTCGTTGCCGTACATCGAGTAGTCCTTGACCGTATTTCCCGAAGCGTCGTTGCACTTCCAATAGCCAAGAAGCGTCGGGTCGTCCTGCGGGTTCTCGATCTCGTACATGCTCTCCCAAATCTGTTCGGGCGTCCGGGCCACCGACCAGACGCGGGCCTCGGCGACCTTGCCGTTCAGAGGACGGTAATCGTCGTAGGAGCGGCCGAGGAAGAACTGATAGGCCTCGCCCAGCTTGTTGTAACCCGTGTCGTCGGTCTCGTACTGGGGCTTTTCGTTTTCCGGGGCCGTATTCCACAGGTCGTAGAGCGCCCGCATGGCCAGGTTGATCTGGTTCTTCTTGCTCTGCGCCGAGATACCGACCTCGGTCGCTTCGCTCTGAAGTCGGCCATCGACATAGATGCGTGCGGTACGCGCCGCCTGGTCATATGTACAGGCGACATGGTACCAGCGGCCTTTGTCGAGGTTCTTCGTCGCGTCGCGCCCGGGAATCTTCCCGAAGGACGATCCGGCACCCGAACCGTCGAACTGCAACTGCTGACGCTCGAAGTTCGTATCGCCGATGCGCAGCAGCAGATACTGTTCGACACCCATGACGGACGAGATGCTGACGGGGTTGCCCGAAGCATTGCTCGTCATGAAGTCGTCGATATAAATCAACGCCTCATAAGTTACAGCCGTCAGACCGTTCCAGGCCTTGCTGCTTTCGGAATACTTGTCGAGGGTCGGGAATTCGATCCAGTTGTCGGTGAGCTGCGCTGCGACCGTGATGGCCGAAGAGCGTTTGACGACATAATAGGCTACGTCGGAGCCGCGAAGCACGTCCATCGAAGCATGGCCGATGCGCACGGGGAGGAGATAGGTTTCGTCGATGGGGAGTGCGCCGGCCTGCTCCTCGCCTTGGCCCATCAGCTCCTTGAGCTTCAGGGTTACGACGTCCGAGGTCGTTTTCCCTGCGGGAATCGTGACACTCCCGGCCGACAGTTCATAATACTTGGCATCGAGCATCGTCCACTCCGTACCGTAGCGGGCATTGTACGTCCCGACGAGCGACGGGTCGACCGTGAGCGTCACCGCCACATCCTGTCCCGCAGGATAGGTCAGCTCCGCCTGCAAGGCGCAGTCGTAGGTCGGTTTATTGTTGCCGAAGGTCGTAAGCTGCACCTCGTTCGTTTCAGCGACGTCGAGATAAACGGCGTTTCCGAACTTGTGGTCGTCGGCCTCATAATTATCGCAGGCCGCGAAAAACACGAGCCCCGCGACGGCTGCAATCAGATATTTTCCGTATTTTTTCATGGCGTTCACTATTTAGCGGGATTTAACGTCTGGATCGCCTTGCGGATCGTCTGGTAGTTCATCTCCGCATGGTAATAGTCCTCAGCGATGTTATAAGCTGCAAGACCGCCCAGCGGGCCGAACTCGATGACGCGGCGCGACATCTCCTCGACGGCCGCGAACTCCGTGCGATCCTCATCCAGCAGGGGTGCGCTGATCTCGGCCGCCAGCAGCAGCTTCTCCGGCGCGATACCGGCATACCCCGTGGCATTCATCACCCGGAGCCTCACCTCCTGCACATTTTCGAGTTTCTCCGTATCGAGGGCGACAAAATCGACCCTGGGACGGTCGGCAGCAGCCAGCGACAGCGGGTTGCCCTCGAAGACGAGGAGCTGGCCCTCGGATTTCGCCGCAGCGAATTTCTCGACGATGCGGGCCGTGGCGTCCGTCGCCAGCGGGTCGGTCGTAAACGAGTAGCCGTCCATGCCGTTGGCGGCGACGGCGGCGACAACCCGATCCAAATAGGCATCGAGCGCCTGCATATCGGCGAACTCTTCCGCGCGTGCGGCATAATCGACCTGGTAAAGCACCTTCGTCCCTTTCTCGCGCATGACGTCCATATCTTCGGCGTCGAACTTCGAGAAGTTGTCGGCGTTGGTCAGCGTCACGATGTCCAGCGAATCCGGAAGGCAGCGCATGAAATCCTGCTCGCTCGATGCCTTTTCGGGCGAGTTGTGCAGGCGGGCATAAACGATGAAGTGCTCCGATTGTTTATAGGCCCTCAGCGCTGCGGTGTATTCGGCCCATAGTGCCGGATCCTGCTCCCAGGGCTTCTCGACCTTGCTGTCCACCGTTTCCATCTCCGTCCAGTCGTTGCAGGCCGCAAACGTTGCGACGGCGGCACAAAGGACGAAGAAACGTATCATTCGGTTTGGTTTCATATTCATAGCGATTACTTGTTATACGGTTTGCAATCCCACCATACGCGGGTTCCCATGACATCGCCCGAACGGTCGCCGTTCTGCTGCTCCGCACCGAGTGTCTGGATTGCCGCCTGGAGGTTTGCGTTGTTCTGCTGGTACTCCTCGACGGGATACGGCAGACGGCGGGCACCCTGTTCCACATTCACGGTGCCGCCCGATTTGTCGGTAGGCACGGGCAACAGCTTGGGATACCCCGTGCGGCGGTGTTCCGACCACGCCTCGACGCCCAGCGGGAAGATGGCGATCCACTTCTGCACGATGATGCGTTCGAGGTTGCGTTCTTTCACGGCCTCCGCATCGGTAGATGCCACAGCCGTTTCCCAGGGAACGGTGATCTCGCTCCGGGCCGATGCGCTGTAATTGCCCAGCGGGTCGGTATAAGGCGCGGGCTTCTTCGTGGCGTCGGCCAGGTAGGCGTCGGCCCCCGATGCTCCCCGCTCCTCGAACGAAAGCCGGACAGCCTGTTCATAGAGTGTCTTCGCCGTCTCGGCCGATCCCCAGCGCAGTTCGTATTCCGCACGCAGGAAGGTCGCTTCCGCAGCGTTGAACCACAGGTAGGGCGTCGCAGAGGCCACGATCATGTTCGAATATTTCGACATGGCCGTCGATTTCCCCGCCACGTCGATACCGATCCGGATACCCACGTATACGTCGGTATCGTTGGGCAGGAACATCTTTTCCAGACGCGGGTCTTTGTAGCCGTCCATGTAGCTGATGATGTCGGCTCCGACACGGTGGTCGCCCCAGTCGTTGTAGATGAGCGTCGTGCGGTTCTCGGCAGCGTGCATCGCCGCATTGTCGGCATTGGCCGTGATGATGCCGCCGGCGATCGCCTCGGCGGCTTTGGCCTGGGCAATGCCGGGCTTCACGTAGGAAAGACGCATCGCCATCCGCAGCTTGAGCGAATTGGCATATTTGAGCCACTGCGCGATATTGCCGTAATAGACGCCGTCGTAGCGGCTCCATGCTTCGGCTGGGAGCGTCGTATTGCGGCCCAGTATCTCGATGGCCTCGTCCAGCTCCTCGAACATCTTCGTATAGACCGCCTCCTGCGAGTCGTACTCCACATAGACCGACTCGTTGCTTTCCAGCTTCGTGTAGGGGATCGGGCCGTAGGAATCGGTCACACGGTGCATGATGGCCACACGCAACAGGCGGGCGAAAGCGATGGCCACTTCGTCTTCCGTGCCGTTGACGATGCCCTTATAGGGGGTATAGGTCTCGGTGATGACGTTGGCGAAAGGCCATTTACGCCAGTCGGCCGAGGGATTATAGGTCTCGAACTTGGTCTGCCATGTATCGACCGTAGCACCGATGTAACCGCCGAACGGCCCGCCCGAAAGCGATTCGTTGAACTGGTACATATGCTCCTGCACCGGAATCACAAGACTTTGCAGCGCCTTGAATTTCGTCCCGGTCTTGTAATTCAGGGCATCCATCTGGTCATCCGTAACCTGATTGGGATTGCGGTTGATCTCTTCGAAATCACCGGTGCAGGCGGCCAATCCGAACAGCGCGACCGACAGCAACACCGGCTGCCATCTCATATTGATCTTTCTCATAGTTTCTGCGCTTTAGAATTGGAATTTGACATTGAAACCGAGGTTGCGCATCGAGGGCATCATGAAGTAGTCGATGCCCTGGTAGTTCAGCCCCGTCGAAGCGACGGCTTCGGGGTCGAACGGCGCTTTGCAGTAGACCATCCACAGGTTACGCCCTACGAACGACACCGTGAGCCCCATTTTGTCGCGGAACCACTTGCGCGGGAAAGTGTAACCCAGCGACAACTCCTGCAAGCGGACATTCGTCGCGGAATAGAGATAATATTGCGGCAGACCGGACTGCGAGCCGATGGCCTGGTACCACTTCTGCGCATCGACCATCTCACGGCCGTTGATCAACACACCGCCCGCGTCGCGTGCAGCGGCCGATGCCTCGGAAACACCGTACAGGTCGAGGTTGGCCTGCGTCGCGGAATAGCAGACGCCGCCCAGGCGGGCCGTGAACAGGATGCCGAGGTTGATGCCTTTATAGCTGAAATCGTTGCGCCATGCGAGGTTGTGGTTCGGGAAAACCGATCCGAGATAGATGTCCTCGCCTTCGTCGGTCATCAGCAGGTTGCCGTTCTTGTCCACCTCGACATAACCGTTGTCGTTGAAACGCAGATCGGACGTCGTGTAAAGGTCGCCCAGCGTACCGCCTTCTTTGAGGATGTATTTCGCCTTGCCCAGCCCCTTGATGTCCAACTTGGTCAGATTCAACGCTTCGCCCGTGACGGGATTCACGGCACTGGCCGCCAGTTCGATGATCTCGTTCTTGTTCCACGAATAGGTGAAGTTCGTCGCCCAGCGGAAGTCCCGCCACTGGTTGTCGTACCCGAGCGAGAGTTCGACACCCGTGTTGCGGACATGCCCGGTTTGCAGGTAGATGGTCGTATAGGACGACGAGGGCGGCAGCGACGGGTCGAAGGTCTGATTTTTCGTATCGGCCCGGTACCACGAAGCCGAAAGATTGATGTGTTGCCACAGACGGGCATCCAGACCGACCTCATAGGTAATGGTACGCTCCGGCTTCAGGTCGCCGATGGGATAGTGCGTCTTGTCCTTCCACACTTTGTTCGTAGCGTCGTATTCGTAGGTCGGAACCGTCAGGTGACGCGGGAACGGCATACCTACCGAGGCGATCGAACCGCGGATCTTCAGGTAGCTGAACGCCTTGCCCAAATCCCAGGTAGAAGAAGGCACCCACGACAGGCCTGCCGACGGGTAGAAGAACGACGACTCGGGCGAATTGGCCAGTTGCGAAGCCCAGTCGTTACGCCCCGTCACCGTGAGGTAAAGCATCTGTTTCCAACCTACTTCGACCGAGGCGAAGATGGATTGGGTCTGGTCGTGCCAGCCGGTTTTTTCCGCACGTTTTTTCGTGTCATCGAGGTCGAAGACGTTAAATACGTTCGGAAGGCCGTTTTCCTGGATCGGGCCGCGGTACGACAGTTCGTCGGTCTTGATATTGTTGATCGAGGCGCCGATATTCGCGTTCAGAGACCAATCCTCGCCGAAAGTCTTGTTAATGTTTACCATCAGATCGGCGTAGGTCTGCGTGTCGTAAGCACGGGCTTCGGTATAGTGGCCGTTTTTGCCGCCTTCCGTAATCGTGGTGTTCGACGAGGCATAGAGTTTTTGCGTGTAGAGCGAATTCGAATTATCAATGCGGACACGTCCGGCAACATTAAGCCACGGAAGAATGTCGTAGCTGGCCGAGAACGACAGCATATAACGCTTCTTGTCCGTATTGCGCAGGTTGCGGTAGTTGATCCAGTAGGGATTCTGCATGCGCAAATCACCGCCTTCCATATCCGCACTCCAGAATTGCTCCATGAGTTTCGTCCCTTCGTTGTAACGCTCGAAGCGACGGTAAAGGTCGAAATTCTCACCCCGCGGGAACAGGTAGGCCGGAACCAGCGGGTTCGAATAGACTCCCTGATTGGTCATGTTCTGGTCTTTCTGATAGATATAGCTGGCGCTGGCGTCGAGCCGCAGTTTATCTTTCAGAAAGTAAGAGGTGTTGCGGAAAGTAAAGTTGTAGCGATCGTATTCGTTGTTGGGGATGATGCCGTCGGAATTGACCGATGCGGCGGAAAAATAGGTCTGGTTCTTGTCCGTACCGCCGGAAACGGTCACGGCGTTGGTGTACACGTGTCCCGTTTCGAAATAGTCGTTCGGCGTATAACCGTAGCGGGCCGCCGGGAGCAGCTTCTCGCCCCAGCTGTAAATCCCCGAGCCGCTGCGGGTGCCGTTCAGGCCCGTGCCGTAGCGATTCTGGAACTCGGGCAGCACGAAAGGATTCAGGAATTCCGTATTGCTCGAAAGCGTAACCTTCAGCGCTCCAGCCTGTCCCTTCTTCGTCGTAATCATCACGGCTCCGTTCGCGGCTTCCGAACCGTAGAGAGCCGCAGCTGCGGCGCCCGTCAGCACCGACATCGACTCGATATCCTCGGGATTGATGTCGGCGATGGACTCCGTCGCACCGCGCGAATCGAACTCCGTTCCGCCGCCACCGCCGAAATTATACATCGGGATACCGTCGATAACGTAAAGCGCGTTCGACGACTGCGAAATGGATTTGTTACCGCGCAGAATCACCTTCGATGCACCGCCGACTCCCGACGACGAGGTGTTGATCGTGACACCTGCAACCTTACCCGTCAGCGAGTTGATGAAGTTGGCGTCCTTGACGGTCGTGAGGTCTTCGGCCTTGACCTGTTGTACGTTGTAGGCTACGGCTTTTTCCGAACGTTTAATACCAAGAGCAGTGACCACGACTTGTTCGATCTCGGCGGACGACTCCTGAAGCGTAAGGTCGAAAGCAGTACGGTTACCCACATCGACCACCAGAGTCTCATAGCCCAAATAGCTGACTTCCAATTGCCGGGAGGCAGCGGGGGGGGGTATCTGAAGCGAGAAAGAGCCATCGGAACCGCTGCTGATGCCGATTGAGGTGCCCCGGATAACAATGGTCGCTCCGACGATCGGGGAGCCATTGATATCGCGGATAGTTCCGGAAATGTCAACAGGGAGCTTTGCCTGTTTTTTTGAGAGAATGATGTTGGAACTACTGATCTGATAGGTGATGTCCGTCCCTTTG
>ERZ827469.3527-NODE-3527-length-10211-cov-15.269890_pt1 | contig 10211 bp, 8 predicted proteins | sample MGYA00519917_ERZ827469 | MGnify/ENA primary metagenome ERZ827469 (study PRJEB31778, sample SAMEA3449314) | human gut metagenome | biome: human gut; feature: human-associated habitat; material: faeces | place: United Kingdom | collected 2010/2012 ... | reverse complement strand
GAATTTGCAGGTGATGGACGTGGGAACGATCTATCCGGGCAGGGGAAACGATGTCGATGAGCGGGTGCAAGAAATCACAGGGCAGTGGCGTTCCATAGAAGAGGCCGCAACAGAATTTAACATTGATTTATCACAATATGAAAAGGCTTTTTCGATGATGGATCCAGCGATTATAGAAAATCAGGCGGACAATTTAGGATGGTCTTTGCAAGAGCAGCTAAAGAGGATGAGAGGGTACCAGTTTGAACAGTTTCACCATAGGCAAATGACCGCGTTCATCAAAAAAGATCATACAGAAGGGGTAATGATCCATATGGATCGGAGTGGAACCTATGTCCATTATTTTGAAGTCCCTACAATTGCCGAAAGGAATCAAAGGAAGACGTTAGAGAGCCAGTTCCCCATATTCCGATCCGAGTGTAAATCTTAAAAGACAAATGCTTTAGCAAGACCACTACAACAAAACAAAATCATTTATGAAAGGATGCGTAACAAAGTTGTAGTGGTATTCAGATGCCCCCGGCAGTTTTTTGCCGGGGGCATTTCGCATTTCCGCAAAACATTCCCTCTTTACAAAATTGTAGTTTTTCTTGACAAAGCGCGATGCAGTGTATATTATTGTACTAACATATTAGTACAAAGGGAGTGGGATCATGGGGAGCAGTTATTCAGTAGAAGTAGCAGCTATGAACGCGATGATGGGATTCATTGTCATGATTGTCTTTGTTTGCCTTGTGGGGGTTGCCGCACAGGTCCTTCTGGGGCTGGCGACGTATAACGACGCAAAGGCGCGCGGGAACAACGACCCGGTGATGTGGGGCCTGCTGGTGGGCTTTGTGACGCCCCTTCCGCGCAGCGTGCTGTTCGGTATGCTGCCCATGGTGCCCACGGCGCTGGCCATGGCCTTTGAACTGGCGGCCTACGGCGCGCTGGCGGGCGTGTGCTACAGCCGCTGGCACGGCGGCGTGAAGGGCGTTTACCTTTCCCTGCTGGCCGCGCTGGTGGGCAAAAGCAAGGACCAGAATTAAACCGGCGAATATGTGCCAAGAACCAATATACAAATGAAAATGCCCGCCGATAAAAACCGGCGGGCATTGTTCATGCAATCTTATTCTGCAGCAGCGGCCTTGTTGTTGCGCTTAGCCATGCGGCTGATCTTGCGGGCGGCAGTGTTCTTGTGAATGACACCCTTGTTCTTGGCAGCGTCCAGAGCAGAAACAGCGACCTTGATGGCGGCGTCCTTGTTCTCGGCATTGCTGTCGATGGCAGCGTCTGCCTTCTTGACAACTGTTTTCAGGTTGGACTTGATGGCCTTGTTGTGTGCAGCCTCTTTCTTGGACTGAGCAACGCGGTCTTTCTGAGATTTAATATTAGGCATTCGTTCCACCTCCTTGGTTTACCCATAACAGTACAAATTATACTAGCATATATTTTGGCCGGTTGCAAGTGTTTTTATAAATTTTTTTCGTGTTTGGCGCTAATATTGCAATGTTTGCGGGGCGGGCAGGCATGGCTGGGGGCATATTGCCCGGCGGTGGGGGCATATCTATTCCGCAAGGGGGTGTTTGCCATGCGCAATGCGGGCCGTGTGCTGGGTGCGCTGCTGTGCACCGCGGCGTTAGCGGGCAGCGCCCTGGCGTTGCGTGTGGTGCCCGGCGGCAGGGTTCTGGCCCTGCTGTTTTGTTCGCCCGGCGCGGCGTTCACGCTCTGGCAGCAGGCAGGGGTGGAACCTCCGCAGGCCCAGCCAGCTGCCGCCCTGGCAGAATCATCGGAATCACCGCCGCAGCCCACCCCGGAACCATCCGTCCAGCCAACCCCCAGCCCCACACCGCAGCCCACGGCGGAACCGGAAGCCACCCCGGCCCCAACCATTACCATACCGCCGGGGGTGCAGACGACAGCGCCCATCCTTGACCGGACTTTCGGCCAGGGCAGCGGGCAGGGATATATTGCCCTTGCGGCGGGCAGTATCAAAAATGCAACGGATGAACCAGATTCAACCATTGCCTCCGCAGCGCAGGGAGCGCTGCCCTTTACCGTTACCCCCGGCAGCCCGGACCCGCAGGTGCTGATCCTGCACACCCACGCAACGGAAACCTACCAGACCTGGGACACCCCGGTGTATGACCCCGACTTTACCGCCCGCACCAAAGATACCACCCTGAACATGTGCGCGGTGGGGGAGGCAATGACCAAAGTGCTAAACGATGCCGGGATCACCACCCTGCACGATACCACCCTGCATGATTCCCCCAGCTACACCGAAAGCTACGCCCGCAGCGCCCAGACAGCGCGGCGCTACCTGGAAGAATACCCCAGCATCAAAGTGGTGCTGGATGTACACCGCGACGCGATGGAAAGCGGCGATGCCCGTGTGCGCCCCCTGACAACGCTGGACGGCCAGCCGACTGCACAGGTCATGATCATTGCCGGGTGCAATAACGGCGGCACCGTCCAGCTGCCCAACTGGCGGCTGAACCTCTGCTTTGCCGCCAAGTGGGAGGAACGCATGGAAATGCTGTACCCCGGCCTGACCCGGCCGGTCCTGTGCGGGTACCGGTTCTATAATCAGGATGTCAGCCCCGGTGCGCTGTTGATCGAAATAGGCGGCCACGCCAACACGGTGCAGCAGGCAGTACGGGCCGGGCAGTACGCGGCAAAGGCACTGGCAGCCCTGTTTGACGGCAGCGTGTAACCGCGGCAAAACGCCCTTGCAACGCAAAACAAAATAGAATATACTGGACAAAGATAAGGCGGCACCGCATTATTCCCGACGGACGGCATCCGGAACGATGCGGGACTGCCATAAAAACCGGGGTAGAACACCACCCGCCCCGCAGGAGGATACCATGCAGAACACCATCCTGATCCACGCACCGGGCCGCAGGCAGGGCCGCGGGGCGCTGGTGCTGGCTTATACGGCGCTGTTTGCCCTGTTGATGGGCATCTGGGCTGCTATTTTTGCGCTGAACGGGCAGAGCTTTATCCAATATGGCGATACCCTCAAGCAGCATTACCCGTTTCTGGTCTATTATGGCCGCTGGCTGCGGCAGGCCGCGCGCTGTGTGCTGACCGGCGCGGCGGTGCCCACCTGGGATTTTTCCATCGGTTACGGTGCGGATATCATTACCACGCTGAGCTATTACGGCCTGGGTGACCCGCTGGACCTGCTGGCAGCCTTTGTGCCCGGCCGGTGGACCGAGCAGCTGCTGGAGGGCCTGATCGTGCTGCGGCTCTACCTGGCGGGGCTGGCCTTTATGGCGTTCAGCCGCCGCCATGGCAACAGCCGCTTTGGCACCCTGCTGGGTGCGCTGGCCTATGTGTTCAGTGCGTGGCCCATCCAGGCAGGGCTGATCGAACCGGTGTTCCTGGTGCCGATGTATTGCTTCCCCCTGATGCTGCTGGGAGCGGATGATCTGTTTGAGGGCCGCAGCCCGGTTTTGTACATTGCCGCCATTGCGCTGACGGCACTCTCCAACTTTTTGTTCTTTTATATGGCTGCGGTGCTACTGGTGCTGTACGCCATTGCGGTGTATAGCAAGCGGTACGGGGCCAAAAACCTGCGCACCCTGCCGCCGCTGCTGGCAAAGTTCATCGGGTTTGCGCTGGTGGGCATTGCAATTTCAGCCGTCACCCTGCTGCCCACCGCGCAGGAGCTGTTCGGCAGCGCTCGCTTTGGCTTAACGCGGGAAACCGCGCCTTACCCGTTCTACCGCTTTTTTGAGCTGCTGGCCAACATGACCACCGGCATGGGGTATGATGCTTACTCTACCTATGCGGGGGTGACCTCGGCGGCGTTTTTGGGTGTGCTGGTGCTGTTTGCCAAGCCGCGGCAGAACACCGTGCTCAAGTGCGCGTGGCTGGGTCTGCTGGCCCTGCTGCTGGTGCCGCAGGCGGGCAGTGTGTTGAACGGGATTTCTTACGTTTCCAACCGCTGGGTGTGGGCGTTCACCATGCTGGAAGCCTTTATCCTGGCGCGGGTCTGCCCCGGCATAACGGCGTTTGAGCCGAAAGAAAAGCGCAACCTGTTTGCGTTGCTGGCGGTTTACTGCGTGGTGGCGTTCTGCGTCAAGCAGGGCCGCACGGAGACCGCCCTGCTGGGCGCGCTGCTGCTGGTGCTGCTGGCCGTGTTTGTGCTGGCGGCAGATGGTGTCAGCCGCCGCGGTGTGCAGGCTGTTTTACTGGCGGGCTGTTGCCTTGGCGTGGTGATGAACCTTGGCGGCTACTATGGCATTGAGGAAGCCGATGCCGTGAACGAGTACCGCCCCGCCGGTTACGCCTGGAGCACCACCGTGCAGGACAACCCCGCCGTGACCCTGCATCTGATGGAGGACCAAAGCTACTGGCGGTATGACTCGCTGGTGAACGAGCCGATCAACAGCCCCATGCTGCTGGATGTGTATGGCACCGGGTACTTTTTCAGCCTGAACAACAGCTACCTTTCCAGCCTGTTCCGGGAACTGGGGCAGAACACCCCGGTGGAATATGATTACCGCGGGCTGCAGAACCGCACCCCGCTGGAAACGTTGTTCGGCGTGAAATACGCCCTCTGCGCACCGGATTCCACCGGGGCGCTGCCCGCCTTATTTGACAGCCAGGCCGTGCAGGCAGCGGAAATCGGCGGCAGCACGGTTGCGGTTTACCCCAATACGGCGGCGCTGCCCATCGGCTATACGGCGCAAAACCAGATCAGCCGCGAAACCTATGACGCCCTGACCCCGCTGCAAAAGCAGGATGCCCTGCTGGACGGCGTAGTGCTGGAAGAAACCGGCCTGCTGCCCGAAGCGGAATTGACCGGCGATACGGTAAGCCCCGCAGCCGAAATGGAGCTGGACGGCGTGCAGCAGCTGGATGAAACCACCTACTATGCCCCGCAGGACGGCGGGCGCATTACCCTGACCATTGCCCAGCCGGTGGCGGATTGTGAGACCGTCTTTGTGGTGCAGGGCATGCAGTACACGGCCACCAGCCCGCTGGATGCGATGAGCGAAGAAGAACTGAGCGCCATAAGCGCCCATGACCGCCGCAGCCTGCAAAAGCAGTATGCGCATTTCTGGCGCAAGGACAGTGTCTATCTGCGCCTGCTCAGCAACATTGGTGAGGGCCGCATTGAGTATAACCGCCCCAACAGCCAGTATTACTGCGGCCGGCATGACTTTGTGTATAACTTTAGCACCAGTGATGAATCCTTGCAACAGATCACGATTGTACTGCCCTTTGCGGGCTATTACCAGTTTGACCGCCTGGCGGTGGAATGCCAGAAGCTGGATACCGTTGCGGCCCGTGCGGAGAACCTTGGGGCCGAAAACCTGCAGAATGTGACCCTTGGCACCAACAGCCTGGGTGGAGAAATCACCACCACCCGCAGCAGCGTGCTGGTGGTGCAGTTGCCGTATTCTACTGGTTGGAGCGTGACGGTGGACGGTACCCCGGCCCAAGTGCTGCGGGCAGATACGGCTTTCCTCGGCGTGGCGCTGGAACCCGGCAGCCATACGGTGGCGTTTACCTACAAAACGCCCGGTCTTACCGCGGGGGCAGCGCTCAGTGCGGCAGGAGTGGTGCTGCTGGCGGCCATCTGGGCCGTGCCGGCCCTGCGCAAAAAGAGCAAAAAGCGCCGCAAATAACAAGCGCTTTACTTTTTAAGCATCACACGTTATAATACATTTTATCTAGGTGTAACTGAAAAGTCGAAAATTTAGCCTATTTCTACAATCGCAGCCGGATTCCGCGTTAAAAAGCCTTGGAATCCACAAAGGATTCCTGCGGCCTTTTGCCTTGAATCCGGCATGTGCTTGCGAAATAGTCGTCATTTTCTTTGTTTTCAGATACACCCCCCTACATTTGCATTTTAGGAGTGGGAACACATGGAACGAGTTGAAATTGCATCGCTCTATAAGGCTACCCCGGCGGATGGCAGCAAAGTTACTGTCTGCGGCTGGGCAAAAACCGTGCGCGATTCTAAAAAGATCGGTTTTATCTCTCTGGCAGACGGCAGCTGCTATAAGCCCGTGCAGATCGTTTTCCAGGCGGACAAGCTGGAAAACTATGCCGAGGTTGCAAAATCCGGCCTGTACACCAGCTTTGAAGTGACCGGCACCCTGGTGCTGACCCCCAACGCTAAGCAGCCGTTTGAGATCAACGCCGATACCGTTACGGTGCTGGGCACCTGCGGCAGCGATTACCCGCTGCAGAAAAACAAGATGGGCATGGATTACCTGCGCACCCTGACCCACCTGCGCCCCCGCACCAACACCTTTAACGCTGCGTTCCGTGTGCGCGGCCAGGCCGCTTATGCCCTGCATGAGTTCTTCCACAAGAACGGCTTTACCTATGTACACACCCCCATCTTTACCGGTTCTGACTGCGAAGGCGCAGGCGAGATGTTCCAGGTTACTACCTTGGACCTGAACGATGTGCCCAAGACCGAGGACGGCAAGGTGGATTACAGCAAGGACTTCTTCAAGCGCCCGGTCAACCTGACGGTTTCCGGCCAGCTGGAAGCCGAGGCCATGGCAATGGCCCTGGGCAAGGTTTACACCTTTGGCCCCACCTTCCGCGCAGAGAAGAGCTATGATACCCGCCATGCCGCAGAGTTCTGGATGATTGAGCCGGAAATGGCATTTGCTGACCTGAATACCTACATGGACACCGCCGAGGCCATGACCAAGTATGTCATCCGCTACCTGCTGGATAACTGCCCGGACGAGCTGGCATTCTTCAACCAGTTCTTTGATAAGGGCCTGATCGAGCGTCTGGAGCTGGTTGCCAACAGCGATTTTGCCCGCGTGAGCTACACCGATGCCATCGAACTGCTGAAAAAGAACGATGACAACTTCCAGTATAAAGTAAGCTGGGGCATTGACCTGCAGACCGAGCACGAGCGCTACCTGACCGAGCAGGTGTTCAAAAAGCCTGTGTTTGTTACCGATTACCCCAAAGAGATCAAGGCATTCTATATGCGCATGAACGAGGACGGCAAGACGGTTGCCGCCGCCGATATGCTGGTGCCCGGCATTGGCGAGCTGATCGGCGGTTCCCAGCGTGAGGAGCGCCTGGATGTGCTGCTGGCCCGCCTGGATGAACTGGGCCTGAAGCACGAAGATTATGACTGGTACCTGGACCTGCGCCGTTTTGGCAGCGTAAAGCATGCCGGTTACGGCCTGGGCTTTGAGCGCCTGCTGATGTATGTCACTGGCATCCCCAACATCCGTGACGTCATTGCCTTCCCGCGCACCTGCGGCGGTTTTTAATGGGGGCGGTCAGCGAACCGCTGATCCAATGGTTTGAACTGAATCGAAGGCTCCTGCCTTTCCGGCAGGAGCCTTCGGCATATCATATCTGGGTCAGCGAGATTATGCTCCAGCAGACCCGCGTCTCGGCGGCGCTGCCCTATTACGAGCGTTTTGTGGCCGAACTGCCGGACCCCGCCGCCCTTGCCGCCTGCGACCCGGACAAGCTGCGCAAGCTGTGGCAGGGGCTGGGGTATTACAGCCGGGTGGCCAACATGCAAAAGGCGGCGCAGATCGTCTGCCGGCAGTACGGCGGCCAGCTTCCCGCAGATTATGCCGCCCTGCGCGCTCTGCCCGGCATTGGGGATTACACGGCTGGGGCTATTGCCTCCATTGCATTTGGCATCCCAGCCCCGGCGGTGGACGGCAACGTGCTGCGGGTATTTGCCCGGCTGGATAATAGCTCTGCCGATATTACCAAACCTGCCGCCAAGCGCGAGTTCACAGCCCGTGTGCTGGAAGAAATGCCCAAGGAACGCCCCGGCCCTTATAACGAGGCGTTGATGGAACTGGGGGCGCTGGTCTGCCTGCCCAACGGTGCGCCAAAGTGCGAGGTCTGCCCGCTGGCTGCTCAGTGCAAGGGCCGCGCTGCAGGCCGGGCCGAACAGCTGCCGGTCAAAACGGCTAAGCCGGAAAAAACGCTGGTGCCGGTCACGGCCGCGTTGATCACCGGGCCGCAGGGCGTGCTTTTGCAGCGCCGCCCGTCCAAAGGGCTGCTGGCCGGGCTGTGGCAGCCCCTTGCCTTTGAGGGTACCGCCATGGCCCAGTCGGAGCTGGACGCCGCGTTGCGCACCATTGGCCTTTGTGTGCAGTGGCAGGCCCCGCTGCAAAGCACCCGCCATGTGTTCACCCATCGCATCTGGCAGATCAGCGGGTTTTGCGGCACAGCCGCAGGCCCGGCACCGGAGGGCTGCGTCTGGGCCAGCCGCGCGGAGCTGAACGGGGAATACGCGGTACCAAGCGCATTTGCGGGCATTATGCGCCAGTGGCGGCCGGAATAAAAAGCAAGCATTGGCAGGTGAAGAAATTTTCCGGAGACCATGCTGCGGAGAATGGTGCGGTATCACCTTGATACCTGAACCTTTTTGTGTGAAAAATTTACAAGGGAAAGATTGTATTCACCCGGTTAATCGGGTATAATATTTTACAGACCCATCCCTTTTAGAATACGCGGAGGAAAAGTATTATGATGAAGAAATCCACTTTTGGTGCCATTCTGGCGTTTTTGTTTGCTGCTGCCGGTGCCCTGACTGCCGCTGCGCTCTACCTGCGCCGCCGCGAAAAGGAACTGGACGAATACGAGCGCCTGCTGTACAGCGATGACGGCGACGATTATGACGATGACGACGAATATCTGCCCATCGACAATGAACCGACAGAAGCCGCCGAAGAAAAGGCTGCTGACGATGCTGAATAAGCCGGAACAGCCAGCAGAAAAGTGAAAATGGCCGGGCTTCGGCCCGGCTGTTCGTATTTCTTGCAATCAGTAGTGATACTTATTAAATGATAAAAAGGGCTCAGATAAACCATAAGGCGCTGCTGAAAATAAGAAAAATGACGGTAGTGACTATAAAATCAGACTGAATTTCGATTTTTCTGCTGTGCCAAGGAAAGGGAACGCCATGAAAAAGCTCTTGCTGTGGCTGGTTATGGTGGTGGTTATGCTGGCGGTGCTGCTGGGCGGTGCCGGGTACGCCATGTACGCTATGACGGGCGATGACAAACTTCCCACGCAGCACCCCACTTTGGGCGATACGGAACTGGAACCGATCGGCTATGACTGGAGTGTGCCGGTGCTGGGCAATGTGCTGAACCGCACGTTTGAACAGCCCAGTACCCTGACGGTGCAAAAGCTGGGCGAAATGACGGAAGCTGCCCCGGAGCTGGTTTTGCCGGACTGGGTGCAGCGCACGACCCTTACGCTGAAAGATTCGGCCGGCAGCGTTGTGGTGCAGGGGGATGCCGCTGCCTTTGCGATGTATGCTTACCCCAAAAATGGCAGCTATGAGCTGACCCTGACCGCTTACCGCAACACGGCGGACCCCGGCGATGCCACCGGCTGGTACCGGTACTGTGCATCTTATACCATGAACATCCAGCCCAAGGCGGTGCTCAGCAGTGAACGCGTCAGCCAGGGCGGCGTGGCGGCACTGGTCATTACCGGCATTCTGGATGGCAGCGAGCCGACCGTGGAAACCGACCTGGGGGATGTATGGTTCCGCCCGGTGACCGGTGGGTATATGGGCTATATCCCGGTAACCTATAATGCCGAGGGCGGCCCCCATACCCTGACCGTGACCTGCGGCAGCCTGACCCAGGAGCTGACCCTGAACGTGATGCAGAGCGAGGCCAAAACCGTGGATGTGGCCGCAGAGGCAGACATACCGGGCGCAGCAACGGAATATAAAAATGCGATCTGGCCCCTTTACACACAGGGCAGCAGCGAAAAGCTGTGGCAGGGCAATTTTGCCTCGCCGGTGCCCAGTGCGATTCTGGCGGATTACGGCGCGCGGCTGCGCACCGATGGGACCATTACCGGCCGGGCAACTGGCATCAATTATAACGCCGCAGCGGGTACCGCCGTTACGGCACCGCAGGCGGGTACTGTGGTGTACGCCGGAACGCTGGCGCTGACCGGCGGCACTGTGGTGATTGACCATGGCTGCGGGGTTAAGAGCTATCTGTTTGGGCTGGATGCCGTAAAGGTGCAGCGTGGGCAGAGCCTTGCCCGCGGCGAAGAACTGGGCACCACCAGTGAGGAGCATACCCTGATCTGGGAGCTGCGCATTGGCAGCAAGTCCGTTGACCCTGCTGCCGCCCTGACGGGCAGCAGTGGCCTTTTGTACCGCGAAACAATGTAACAAAATAGAGTTAGGGCAATACCGCATAATTCTAAGTGCCGATACGGCGAGCGAGGTGCGG
>ERZ827469.3522-NODE-3522-length-10220-cov-2.728972_pt1 | contig 10220 bp, 8 predicted proteins | sample MGYA00519917_ERZ827469 | MGnify/ENA primary metagenome ERZ827469 (study PRJEB31778, sample SAMEA3449314) | human gut metagenome | biome: human gut; feature: human-associated habitat; material: faeces | place: United Kingdom | collected 2010/2012 ... | reverse complement strand
TGCCGTGTCCGTGTCGGTTCTCGAATATGCGAAAACCCGCCCGACCGGCTGCCGGTCGTAACCGGTCAGTCAATCGGGCAGGCTTTGCGGGGCGGTCAGTCAGCGCCGAAGCGCCTTGACCCTATCAGGCTTCCACGGGTTTCTTGCCGCTTTCGAGCACCTTGTAGGCGAAGCCGACGACGAGTACGTAGAGGCAGCCGATGGCCATCACGAGGATGCCGCCGAACTGACCCGCGACGTCGGCCGCGGCACCCATGATGGGCGGGAAGATCGCGCCGCCGATCAGGCCCATGAGCATCAGGCCGGAGATCTCGTTCTGACGGTCCGGACGGTACATGAGCGCGTGGGAGAGAAACAGCGAGAACACGTTCGAGTTGCCGAAGCCGACGAGTGCGACCGCGACCCAGAACAGCCAGACCGGCGGATTGGTCGGCACGAGCGTGAAGATCGCGAAGCAGATGGCGGAGAGCGTCATGATGACGCCGCAGATGCGCACGCCGAGCTTGTTGCTGATCTTCTGGAGCACGATGCCGCCGGTGAAGCAGCCGATCATGCGGGCGACGAAGTACACCATCGTCGCGGAGGACGCGATGGCTGTGAACGTGTCGCCGGTGTGCTCGGTCAGGATGCGAGGCGCCTGCGCGTTGATGGCGACGTCCACGCCCACGTGCGCCACGATGCCGAGGAAGCACAGGAGCACGATGCGGTCGGAGAACAGCAGCTTGAAGCAGCGGCCGATGGTAGTGGTGCCGGCGTCAGGCGCGGGCTCCTCGATCTTGTCGAACGCGAGCAGCACGTAGCCGAGGATGCCGACGATGAAGTAGATCACGAACAGTATCCACCACATGCCGACCTGCTTGCCGTCAGCGTTGGTGTAGGTGAAGGCGGAGATGCTGTTCGCGCCCCACATGGCGATCCACGGGGCGAACAGGGAGGCGAACGCCTTGACGAACTGGCCGAGGGTCGGCGTGGAGGCGAGCTTATCACCCTTGACGAACACGGTCAGCAGCGGGTTGAGCGACACCTGCATCAGTGTGTTGCCGATGCCGAGGAACGCGAAGGAGATGACGATGAGCACCAGCTGCACGGTGGACTTCATCGGGCACAGCAGGTAGGCGATGATCGGCAGCGCCATGGCGACGAGCGTCACCAGGATGGACCACAGCACGGTCTTGCGCCGCCCGATCTTGTTCATCAGGATGCCGGTGGGCACGGAGAAGATCAGGAACCAGAAGAACACCATGGTGGTGAACAGGTTGGCGGTTCCGTCGGCGAGACCGAACTCGGCCTTCACGTAGTTCGTCGCGGTGCCGACCAGGTCGACGAAGCCCATGACGAAGAAGGCGAACATGACAGGCAGGATCTTGGCGAATCCCGCGTTGACTGGCTTGGTGGTTTCGTTGCTCATTGCGATGTTTCCCTTTTCTCTGATAATGAGCTGTGATTATTTGATCGTCGGTGCATCCTGCGGGCGTGTCACTGCGCGGCCTGCGCGAGGTAGTCGGGCATGGTGTCCGGGTACTCCGGCCAGGCGCCGTTGGCGGTGCAGACGTACGCGGCGGTGTTCACGGCCTTGCGGTGCGCCTCGGCCAGCGTGTCGCCGAGCAGCGTACGGGCGGTGAACGTGCCTGAGAAGGAGTCGCCGGCGCCGACGGTGTCGACGACCTCGACGTGCGGGGTGGCCAGCGTGGAGGACTCGCCGTTCTTGGAGATGATGGTGGAGAACGTGGAACCGCCGGTCAGGATAACGTAGTCGAGGCCGTACTCGCTCATGAACCAGCGGCAGGCGTCGTCGTCGGAGGTGCCGCGGATGTCGAACATGTCGCGCAGGAGCAGCAGTTGATCTTGAAGACGGTCGCCGCTTCAAGCAGCTCCTCGATGAGCTCCTTGGAGTAGTGGTCACCGCGCAGGTTGATGTCGAAGAACTTCATTGCGCCCGGCTTGGTGTGCTTGAGTAGCTCGATGATGGTGTCGTGGGTCTCGGGGGAGCGCAGGGCCAGCGTGCCGTAGCAGATGGCGTCGGCCTGCTCCACGACCTCGATGAGCTGGCGGGTGAGCAGCAGATGGTCCCAGGCGACGCCCTTGACGATGGTGTACTCCGGGATGCCGTTCTTCAAGCTGACCTCGACAGTGGAGGTGGGCCATGCGTTGCGCTGGATGATGGAGTGGATGCCGGCCTTCTCGGCTTCGGCGAGCAGCTCGTCGCCGAGCGCATCCTCGCCGACCGCGCTGATTGACCAGCCGTCGGCGCCGTTCATCTTCGCGTGGTAGGCGAAGTTGACGGGGGCGCCGCCTGCGCGCTTTCCGCTGGGCAGCATGTCCCACAGGAGCTCTCCGAGAGACAGAACGATGGGCTTGGTCATGATGGTTTCCTTTCCGGGATGGTTGCTGTGGTTGTTGTGTTGCTGCGGGGTCCTCCGTTGTGGGGACCCCGGAAATCCGTGATGTTCCGCGGGCGGTCACGACAGTTCGAAGAACTGTGACGGGTGGTCGAGGAACTGGTTGATGGCTACGGCCGCGGCGCCGTTCAGGGCGGCGTCCGCGGGCAGGGCGGACAGGGTGATGGCGGTGGTGTCGTTGAGCTCGTGGATGACGTGCTTGTCGATGACCTTGTGCACTTCGTCGAGTAAGAGCTGCCCGGCTTCGGCGACGATGTCGCCGATGACGATCTGCGAGGGGTTGAAGGAGTTGAAGATCGTGATGCAGCCGAAACCGACGTACCGTGCGACCCGCTTGATCAGTGCGATCGCGCGCTTGTCGCCGCCGCGGGCCAGTGCGAACAGCGCTCGGCATGCCTGCAGGTGGGTCATCGTGTCGGCATCGGCGATCAGATCGCCTTCCTTCAGGATCATCTCGTGGATCGCGGGGGTGGAGCAGTAGCGTTCGAGGCATCCGACGTTGCCGCAGTCGCACGGCTTGCCGTTGATGTCGATGCTGACATGGCCGATTTCGGTGGCCGCTCCGAGGGCGCCGTTGATGATGTTGCCGTGGTCGATCACGCCGAGGCCGACGCCTTCGCCGACGAGGTAGTAGGCGAGGTTCTCGGTGGTGATGGTGGGATCGAACAGGTATTGGGCCATCGCGCCGGCGCGGGCGTCTTGCTCCACGAACACGGGGACGGTGAACGCGTTGCTGAATTCGTGGATGAAGTTGACTTTCTGCCATCCGCGCATCGAGGACACGACGGCGGTGCGTCCCACGTTGCGCAGGTAGGGGCCGGGGACGGCCATGCCGATGGCGATGATGCGTCGGTCGGCTTCGATCAGCGAGTCGATGGTGTCGTGGAGCTGCATGATCGCCGAGTCGATGGTGTCTTCGGTGACTTGGGGCAGTTCCTGCACGGTCAGCGGTTTGCCGGCGAGGTCGAACACGCCGAGCTGTACCAGGCTTCGCGCGAATTTCACGGCGATGACGTGGAATTCTGCGGTGTCGAGAGTGAGCCCGATGGAGCGGCGGTTCTTGCGCCCCTCGAAATCGCCGGTCTCCTTGATGGCGCCGGCTTCCATGAGCTTGGCGGTGATCTTGGTGATGGCGGCGGGGGTGAGGTCGAGGGCTTTGGCGATCTGTGCGCGAGAGCTGATGCCGTGCTGGTACAGGTGCTGCATGATCCGCGAACGGTTGGTTTCGGACACTGATGCCAGGGTTGCGTTGGCGATGGTGTTGGTCATCACTGCTCCTTCGCTGTCGTGCCGTGTACGCGGTCGTTGCGTGTTGTTGTCATGCTCGTCATTGAATATGAACGATGTTTATATATTAACACTGTTAATCAAAAAAAGGGAGGCGCGCCGTTGTTCGGCGTGTCGCGCTTTGTCCCACGGTTTGCGCGTGTCGGGGCGTGGGATGGTTCGGGTGCCCTCGTGCGGGATGGTACGGTGATAGACAAGGTATGTGACGCATCGAAGGAGATGACAATGACGGTTGAAATCGCGGTGCAGGACGTGGAGGGCGCCCGCATCGCACATGAGGAGGGGGCGGATCGCGTCGAACTGTGCGCCGCTCTGATGGGCACGGGCGGGCTGACCCCAAGCTTCGGCATGATCCAGGCATGCTCCCATGTCGGCGTACCCCAAGGCGTCCAGGTGCTGATCCGTCCGAGAGGCGGTTCGTTCGTGTTCACCGATGAAGAGAAAGACGTGCAGATCGCCGACGTCCGTTCGGCCATCCTCGCCGGGGCGTCCGGCGTCGTCGTCGGAGGCATGACCGAGGACGGACGCATTGACGTGCCGTTCACCCGCGCGCTGGCCGAGGCCGCCCGCAACGAGGCCGTGCGCTGCAATCGCAAGGTGCAGGTCACGTATCATCGTGCGTTCGACATGCTCGACGATCAGTTCGCCGCGCTGGATACCCTGATCGAACTTGGCTTCACCCGCGTGCTCACCTCGGGTGGCGCCGCATGCGTCCCGGATGGTCTGGGCCGCCTGCGGGAGCTGTCCGAATACGCCGCGGGGCGCATCCAGATACAGGCCGGCGGCGGTGTGACCGTCGATCTCATTCCCGCCTTGAAGGAGACGGGCGTGTCGGCGATTCATTTGTCGGCGAAACGCACGATGACATCGGATGGGGGTCCCGGAGGCGGAGGCGATGGCGTCATGGTATGCCGCACCGATCGGGATGTCGTGCGTACCGCAGTCGCCGCCGCGCGCTGAAAATCCAAATCCTCCCGCTGGTGCCAGCGGGAGGTGGCGCGCAGCTTGATCAGCGGTTTTCCAGGTAATCGTGGAGGACTGATAGGGCTTCGCCACGCAGGGTGATTTCGCCCTTGCACTCGCATCGGCGGATGATGGTCCGCGTGTGGAACGACGAGCCGGTCAGCAGGTCGAGCTGCGCCTGCGCGGCCGACAGCAGGGTGTCGTTGACGATGTCGCTCTGCCCGTACACGCACACGTCGGCAAGGTCCAGCAGTCCCACGGGCATGGACAGCGCCGTGCCCAGATAGGTGCCGGCCTCGCGCAGGATGCTCGCGCGCATCCGTTCGTCGCTGCGCTGCAGCCGTGCGTGCAGCGAGGTCGCCGAGACCAGGCGTTCGAGGCACCCTCGCTTGCCGCAGGCGCATGGAGGGCCCTGCGGGTCGAGGGAGATGTGGCCGATCTCGCCGCCGGCGTGGTTCTCGCCGAACACCGGCACGTCGCCCAGCAGCACGGCGCCTCCGACGCCACGGCGCAGGCGGACGAACATCATATTGGGGCCGCCCTTGCCGAACAGTCGCTCGGTGAACATGGCGGCGGTCGCGTCGTTGTTCACGGTGACGGGAAGTGAGAAACGCCGTTCGATGGGCGTGCGGACGTCGACGTTGCGCCAGCCGAGCAGCGTGGAGCGCTTCGCCAGGCCGTTGCCGTCGACCACGCCGGGCATGGCGAGCCCGATGCCGATGACGTTCTGCGTGGCGGCGTGCAGGGGAGTGATGACCTCGTTGATGGTGTCGAAATCCACATGGTTCACCGCCCGCAGCGCGTGTTCCACGTGCATGACCGGCTCGCCGAGCAGGTTCGTGGCCTCGCCCTGGATGAGATGCGGCTGTGACAGGTCGATGCTGATGATATGCAGCGTGTCGGGGTCGACGCTCAGCAGCGTGCCTCGCTTGCCCTTGCCGCCGTTGGACTCGCGGCCGTTCTCGCGCAGCAGGTGACAGCTGAGCATGCTGTTGACCACATCGGAGACCGCCACGCGGGACAGTCCCGTGCGCCGCCCCAATTCGGCGCGTGAAAGTTGGACGTCGGGGAACAGCAGGCTGAAGATCAATGACCGGTTCGTGCGTCTTGCATCGGCGGGACTTGCCTTGCCGCTCTGTCCCGGGTTGTGGGGGCCCCATATCCCGGATTGCTGGTAAGCGGTCATAAGTCCCTGGATCCTTTCCGTGGCTCTCCGCGAGACCATTTCCGGTCACGCAATGTTCATTCTACGGTCGCTCATGTTCAATGTCCGTTGTGTCGCCGAAGATGCGGATATACACATTAGTTAGTATCATTAACAAATAGCGGATGCGCATGTCACGGGAAACGCAAGAATCGCGTGACGGCACGGCTGGTCGCTGATGACAACGGGGTGGCCGAACCGCTGAAGAATGAACAACACAAGGAGGTTGCACATGCCTGAAGTGATTATCGTGAAGGATCAGGATGAGGCCGGCGAGCTGTACGCCCGCTGCGTCGCCGATCTGATCAAGGGCAAGCCGGACGCGGTGCTGGGTCTGGCGACCGGTTCGAGCCCGCTGGCCGCCTACCGTCACCTCGCCGCCATGGTGAAGGCCGAGGACATCGACGTGTCGAAGGTGCGCGGTTTCGCGCTTGACGAGTACATCGGTCTGCCGCTGACCCATCCGGAGTCCTACCACAGCACCATCCACCGCACCGTCGTCGAGCCGCTCGGCCTCGACCCGGAGAAGGTGCACGTGCCCGGTGACGTGCTCGACGGCGCCCCGCTGGAGGACGGCGAGCGTATCGCCCACGCCGGCCCCGAGTACGATGCGGCCATCGAGGCCGCCGGCGGCATCGACGTGCAGATCCTCGGCATCGGCACCGACGGCCACATCGGCTTCAACGAGCCCGGCTCGTCGCTGGCCTCCGGCACGCGCGTCAAGACCCTGGCCGAACAGACCCGCATCGACAACGCCCGCTTCTTCGACGACGACATCAACCAGGTGCCGACCCACTGCATCACGCAGGGCATCGGCACGGTGCTCAAGGCCCGTCACCTGGTGCTGCTGGCCTTCGGCGAGGGCAAGGCCGAAGCGGTCGAGGAGACCTGCGAGGGCGGCGTGAGCGCCTTCTGCCCGGCTTCCGCTCTGCAGCTGCACCCGCACGCGACGATCATCGTCGACGAGGCCGCCGCCTCCCGCCTGCGCCACAAGGACTACTACAAGTACGCCTTCGAGCACAAGCCGGCCTGGCAGGGCATCTGATCAGCGCCCTGACAGGCATATCGATATGCGCTCCCGAACCGGGGCGCATGACGGATGGGTTCCCCGTCTGGGGGACCCATCCTCGCATGGGGCGGTCATCATCGCGCCCCGAATCACATACAAAGAGGTAGGACAATATGACTCAATCACGAGAACAGATCGTCGCGCGGGTGACTGATGCGCTGAAGGGCGAGGCGGGTCGCGTCGCCGTTCGCGGTGCCCGCAAGGTGGATGCGTGCGGCGTCCAGGATCATTTCTGGCTGACCGCGGCGGACGGTGTCATCGTCGCCACCGGCACCGACGACGAGGCGTTCGAGTCGGCGTGTCGTTCCATCGGCCTTGATCCGGCCGACGAGACGGCCATCATCGATGCGGCCGGGCAGCTGATCACCCCGGGCTATGTGGACATTCACGCGCATGGCGCATGGGAGCATTCCTTCGATGACGGTCCGGAAGGCATCGACATCGCGCGTGCCGGCCACGCCGTGCACGGCACGACCAGGCAGGTGCTGTCGCTGATCACCAATCCCATCGACGTGATCTGCGCGAACCTGAAGAACGTTCGCGCCAAGATGGACGAGCGCCCCGACGTGCTCGGCGCCCATCTCGAAGGTCCGTTCCTGGCGCTCGCCCGCAAGGGCGCTCATGATCCCGAGTGCCTCAAGGACCCGGTTCCCGAGCTCGTCGACGAGCTGCTGGGCGCTGCCGACGGCTGCATCCGCCAGATCACCATCGCGCCCGAGCTGCCTCACGGCATCAGCGCCATCAAGCAGTTCACGAAGGCGGGCGTCGTGCCGGCCGTCGGCCACTGCGACGCCGATTACGAGACCGCCAAGGCCGGTTTCGACGCCGGCGCGGGCATCATGACCCACATGTTCAACGCGATGAATGGACTGCACCACCGCAAGCCGGGCCCGATCCCGGCGGCCGTGGAGGATCCGCGCGTCACTATCGAGCTGATCAACGACGGCTTCCACGTGCAGGACCCGATGGTCAAGCTGGGCTTCGAGTTCGCACCCCACCGCACGGCGTTCGTCACCGACGCGATGGCGGCCACCGACTGCCCTGACGGCCCGTACAAGCTGGGTGCGCTGGACGTGAACGTCGTCGACGGCCACGCCCGTCTGGTGTCGAACGGTGCCATCGCCGGCTCCACGCTGCTGCTTGAGGTCGCCGTGCAGCGCGCCGTCAATGAGCTGGGCATCTCCCCGGTCGACGCCGTCGAGGCTGCCACGCTGGCGCCCGCGCGCGCGTTCGGCTACGACAAGCCGAACGCGGTCACCGGCGCCCCGCTGGGTCTGCTCGCGCCCGGGTACGCCGCCGACCTGTTGCTCACCGATCCGTCCAGCTGGACGGTCAACCAGGTGTGGTGCGCCGGCCGCAAGCTGAAGTAAGGCGCAGCCGCAAGGCGTTGATTGCATTCGTCACGGGAAACTGTGATGGGTCGCGATGAGGGCCGTCTGCATATGCAGGCGGCCCTCATCTCATGTACAGCCTTGTCGCCTCCACCTCTTCCGGTCTCATAATGTGGGCATTGTGTGGCGGATGTCGCAAAATACCGGAATAGTTGCAATTCCAAGGGTTATTCGGCCACAAGCCGCACCCTTGCACATCCAGCCGATTCGTATGGAAACACATGGCTAACACAATAACCCCATAGTCTTGGTGACCGTGCCAATGAAGACGGCGCGGAGAGTAGTTAAGGAAGAGGTATTTCCCTTGAAGAATCATCGCAAGATTTTGGCGGCTGTCGCATCCATCGCGGCAATCGCATCGCTGACCGCATGCGGCGGCGTGAAGGACGCCAATACGGCGAGCGGATCCGCGATCACCATCGGCACCACCGATAAGATCACCAGCGTGGATCCCGGTATGCTGGAGGGCGTACCAGAATGTGCTGGGCATCGGCACCACCGATAAGATCACCAGCGTGGATCCCGCGGGCTCTTACGACAATGGTTCGTATGCCGTGCAGATTCAGATTTTCCCGTTCCTGTATGCACAGGATTACAGTACGTCCGAATTGAGCCCGGATATCGCCGCCGATGACGGTACATGGAATGATGACGGCACCGAATTCACCGTAAAGATCAAGGAAGGGCTGAAGTTCGCGAACGGTCATGACCTGACCGCATCCGATGTCAAGTTCTCGTATGACCACATCAAGACGATCAACGACGCGAACGGCCCGAGCTCGCTGCTCGCCAACGTCGAATCCGTCGAGGCTCCGGACGATACCACCGTCGTGTTCAAGGACTCCGTGCCGTTCGATGTGACGCTCAAGCAGGTCATGTCCAGCCCGGCCGGACCCATCGTCGACGAAGAGGTCTTCGACGCCGACAAGCTGACCGACGCCGACACCATCGTCAAGGGGAACGCGTTCGCCGGCCCGTACAAGCTCACCGCGTTCAAGATGAACGAGACCGCGTCCTACGAGAAGAACGACAGCTACAAGGGCCTGACCCCGGCCAAGAACGACGCCATCCAGGTCAAGTACTTCGCCGACGCGTCCAACCTCAAGCTCAACGTCCAGCAGGGCCAGATCGACGTGGCCTTCCGCTCGCTGACCCCGACCGACATCGAGGACCTGTCCAAGGACTCCAAGGTCAAGGTCGTCAAGGGGCCGGGCGGTGAGGAACGCTTCCTGACCTTCAACTTCAAGATCCAGCCCTACGGCGAGTCCCAGTCCGACGCCGACGCCAACAAGGCCAAGGCCGTGCGCCAGGCCGTCGCCAACCTCATCGACCGCGATGAGCTGAGCAAGAAGGTCTACAAGGGCACCTACACCCCGATGTACTCCTTCATCCCCGACGGACTGTCCGGCCATGACGACACGCTGAAGGCCACCTATGGCGACGGTGAGGGCAAGCCCGACGCCGCCAAGGCCAAGAAGGTGCTGGAGGACGCCGGCGTTTCGACCCCGGTCGACCTCAAGCTCCAGTACAACGGCGACCACTACGGCTCCTCGTCCGCCGACGAGTACGCCGCCATCAAGTCCCAGCTGGAGGCCGACGGCCTGTTCAAGGTCGACCTGCAGCAGACCGAATGGACGCAGTACAACAAGGAACGCGTCGTCACCGAAGACTCCGACGGCTCGTACCCGGTCTACCAGCTCGGCTGGTTCCCGGACTACTCCGATCCGGACAACTACCTGTCCCCGTTCTTCCGCGATGGCAACTTCGTGAACAACGGCTACTCCAACAAGGAAGTCAACGATCTGATCGTCAAGCAGGCAGGCGAGAAGGACGCCACCAAGCGTGAGGAGATCCTCAAGCAGGTCCAGGCCCTGGAGACCGAGGACCTGTCCACCATCCCGCTGCTG
>ERZ827469.3510-NODE-3510-length-10245-cov-3.022080_pt1 | contig 10245 bp, 8 predicted proteins | sample MGYA00519917_ERZ827469 | MGnify/ENA primary metagenome ERZ827469 (study PRJEB31778, sample SAMEA3449314) | human gut metagenome | biome: human gut; feature: human-associated habitat; material: faeces | place: United Kingdom | collected 2010/2012 ... | reverse complement strand
TGGGTATCAGGCATGTGTCGTTTACATGCCGATACCCTTACGCGTTTGTTTAGCGAAAGCGCCCACTCTTCGCAAACTATTCTTGCTTATTTACGGAAACTCAAAAAACTTCAACGAACATTTGACACAGCCCCCAATCTAAAATATAATTTTCATATTCAGTAAGTAGGGTGCGGTAAAAGGATTTTATTATAGCAAAGCAGCAAAGAATGGAAAAGTAGGATGAAAAAAGCAGGCAGATTAGCAGCGGCAGTGTTCGCGGCTATGTTACTGGTAACCGGCTGTGGTGCTCCGGCGGAGAAAAAAGCCGTGGAGACAACACCGGAACAAAGTTCAAAAATTGAACAGAAAGAAGAGGCAAAAAATTTGAAGGACGCATTTAAAAAGGATTTTAAAGTTGGGGTTGCAATTAATCCGTATCAGTTGAAGGACGAGGAAACAAAGAAAATCATTCTTGAAAATTTTAACAGCATTACGATGGAAAATGGCATGAAGCCGGAGGCAATTTTAGACCAGCGGACATCGGAAAACAGCAAAGACGGCATGCCGGCGATTAATGAGGAAAATTTGGAGGAGTGCCTTTCACTGGCAAAAGACAACGGGCTTGTGCTTCGCGGTCATTGCCTTGTCTGGCACAATCAGACGCCGGAATGGTTTTTCTGTGAAAAATACGATGCAGGAAATGCCAAAGTGAATAAAGAAACGATGAAAAAAAGAATGGAAAGTTACATCAAAAAAGTTCTGAGTTTCTGCCAGGAAAAATATCCGGGCGTTGTCTATGCGTGGGATGTTGTGAATGAGGCGTGTGACGACGGCGGCGGATACCGCACTTCCAGTTTGTGGTATGAAATTTACGGCGATGAATCATACATTGAGGATGCGTTTACATTTGCTAGAAAATATGCAGATAAAGATGTGAAATTATTTTATAATGACTACAATGAGTATATGCCAAGCAAAGTAAGTACCATTGCAGAACTTGTGAAAAAATTGTATGATAAGAAATTGATTGACGGTGTGGGATTCCAGAGTCACTGGGATATGAATTATCCGGATACCGGCATGATTTCTGACGCGATGCAAAAGTACAGTGAGATTGGTGACTTGGAGATTCAATTTACCGAAGTGGATATGCATAATACCGATGATTCGGAGGAAGGTTTGAAGAAACTGGCAGACCGTTATAAAGAATTTTTTGAGATGATTGTGAAAGCGGACCGCGAAGGAAAGGCGAATGTGACGAGCGTTACATTCTGGGGGCTTTCGGATGATGTAACGTGGCTGACATCCTTTAAAGGCGAAGACAGTTACCCGCTTTTGTTCGATGAAAGTCACAAGAAAAAGGCGTGCTACGACAGTGTGTTAGCAGTTGGAAACGAAAAGTAATACGCATAATGAAACAAGCATATAGTGTAAAAAATGACTGGGAGGCAGTGATTATGTCGGACTATATGCGGAAAGTGTTTTATGTGAGAAAACGGGAAGAAAATCCGGATTGCTCTGTGACAGCCGGTTATGTAAAAGCAGAGCGGAGAAAACAGGTATTAACGCTGACGATTTTTTTGGACACACAGGATTTACCGGAGGAATGTCCGGTATGTGCCGTTTACTGCACAGGCAGAGAGTGGCAGTGTTTCTCCTGCGGATGGGTCACTTTTGACAAAAACGGAACTACCGTCTGTAACTTGTTTTTGCCGGACGATGAGACAATTGCCCACGCGGATGCTGTGGCAGGAATCGGAATTGGCAGAAATGGCGCTTACTGGGCAGGACAATTGCCGTGCTTTTATGAATGTCAGGCAGGGGAGCAGTGCAGGCGCATGACTGCACTTAGAAAATGCGGCGGTGCGATGTGCGGCTGCCAGTGTTAGAGGAAACTTTGCCGGGATCAGGAGGAATCACGATGACAAGCGATGAGTCGTTTATGAAACAGGCAGTGAAACAGGCGAAAAAGGCGTATGACAAACTGGAAACGCCGATTGGCTGTGTGATTGTGTATGAGAATAAAATCATTGCCAGAGGATATAATAAAAGAAATATGAAGAAAAATACGCTTGCTCATGCGGAAATTTTAGCCATTAATAAAGCGAGTAAGGTGCTTGGCGACTGGCGGCTTGAAGACTGTACGATGTATGTTACATTAGAGCCGTGTCCGATGTGTGCCGGAGCGATTGTGCAGGCACGGATTCCGCGCGTGGTGATTGGCAGCATGAATCCAAAAGCCGGATGTGCAGGCTCCGTTTTGAATCTTTTGCAGCAGGATGGATTGAACCATCAGGTGGAGGTAACAAAAGGTGTACTTGCGGAGGAATGCAGTGGATTGATGACGAGTTTTTTCAGAGAACTGCGAAAAAAGAAAAAAGCGTAATGGTATTTGACATACCGTGAAAAAACAGATATAATTGTTGTGATATTGTTTATAACGGATTTGTTTCCCCTATTGGGAGGCAGACCGTTTCAAATTTCCGTGCAGCCGGGGAGATAGCGGTGCCCTGTACCTGCAATCCGCTATAGCAGGGGTGTTGTCCCATCGAGGGTCTTTTGACGGAGAGCTGCCCAAAGTAAGTGGCGTTGACACTTGGGTCTTGCGCAACAGGAACTTGTGAACCGTGTCAGGTCAGGAATGAAGCAGCACTAAGCAATCCTTCCTGTGTGACGCGAGGGTGCCTGAGCCTAGCTAACTGCTTTGGTAACGTCTTCTGATTTTGATTCGACATGGGATGCACGGATTTTATATTATACAGCTTTTTTGCGAGGAGTTGTTACATATGGCAGAGAGTTTGGTCTTGAATGGAAACAGTTCCATTACAAAAGGAACTATTATATTTGAAAAGGGACAGCCGTTGCAGTCGACGGCATTAATACTTAAGGGACGAGTGATTGTACAGGGCGAGGGCGTCCGGATGACAATCGGCTCAGGAAATTTTTTGGGAATGTGCGATGTTTGGAAAAAGGAACATTCCTTTACTTATGTTGCACTTGATGATTTGGTTTTGTTTGGGTTGCCGATGGAAAATGAAAAACAGGCAGCTCTTTTGCTGGAGCAGAAGCCACAGTACCGGGGACTTTTAGTGACTTCGCTGAATTTCTTTTATCATGATGTGTTCCGTGTGTTTGGAAAATTGAAAACGGAGACGGAGAAGGTGGCCAAGTTTGTGCATCAGACCTATTCGCGTTATCAAAAACTTGCGGAAGGTGCGGGTCTGACGGCAGAAAAAATTGCGGCGACGGAACGTTTTTTAAACCAGCGGATGGAGAATTATTCGTTGTCGGAAAAAATCACGTATTTTATTCAGTGCAGTAAAATTCCAATTGAAGCACAGAAAAATTATTATGGCGCCAGTGCTTATGTGGCGCAGAAACAGTTTGAGGAACAGTGTGCGGTGCTTCCGCAGTTGGTAGCGGGATGCCGTTACTACAGCGATTGGCTGACACGATATTTCCGCATTATGATTATGGATGAAAAAAATCTGTTTTCGCTGGTAGGGCGTATGGCGCTCGGCGTAAGACGATCCGGACAAAATGACAGCGAATTAAGCGTTATGCTTGACCATATTTTGGAGCAGATTAATAATACTGAAACTTTGTTATTGGAGTACGCCGGTGTAAATCTTCATCTTGACAGACAGCGCATGGAAGAAACCTATTTTGCATTGTTGTCAGACGATACCGGAAGCTTAGATGCGTTTGACCAGGAAGATTTAAAAGTGTTAGACCATTCGGTACAGCAGATTCTCGATTACGCGGAAGTTTCCGATGAGACGGCTCAAAAATTTGCAGCGGCTGTCGAAGCATTTTTGGCGTGTGTGGACAAGTTTGCAAGAACGCCGGAAGCAACGGCACTTCGCAAAGAATTAGTGAAATATTTCTTTGAAATCTATGAGCGTGCCTGCAAAAAAAGTTTTCAGGATGCAAATCCGCCGCTTGCAGTGAAATTATTTTTGCGATATGGCTATGTCAGCGAAGAACTTTTGACGGAGGAGGAACTCCGCACTCTTTTGACACTGCCGGATTCGAGAGAAGAAGAAACTACTTGCCGCGTTTATACAATGAGCGAGTGGCTGCGTGAAATTTATGAGGGAAGAAAAAATCCATCAAAAGATGAGTTTGATACGGATTATGAAGAGACAATCCGCAAGCAGGTGCATGAGAAAAAACTGACAAAAACCGAGGGCGATGATGCGTTTCATGACGCGGGCAAACGTCTTCATTTTGAAGTGGAAAATCTGCTTAGTTACGCCGACCGTATTCTGAGTGGAAATATTTCTACATTTGTACCGGTTATGTGTTCAGAGGGCATTTATACAAAATTGGAAAGTGCAGTAGTAACGTCTGCTATTATTAATAAAATTGTAAACCGCGTGGAAAAAATTGATTATTCCATTTTCTACCGCGAGCGTATGGTGGCATATGAAGAAGTTGGACTTAATCGTTTTACCGTGACGGGGCGTTACACGCCGGAATTTATCATATTCCCGGTATATGGGCGCAAAGGTTTGATGTGGCAGGATATTGAAGGACGTAAAAAAGAGACACACGGAAGAATTCTTCTGCCATCATTTATGGAGCAGAATTTAGAGGCAGAGCTTTTGAAAATGCTTGCTTATTTCCGTTGGGAAAAATGCCGTACGGAAATGGGAGCGCAGTGGAACAATTACCGCTATCCATCGCTTACCGCAGAGTATACGGATTATTTGCAGTTCTTCAAAAAGAACAATGACTTATCACCGGAAAAACGTGAAAAAGTAAAGGCGCAGCTTACACAGTGCGGAAACCGTCACATGGATGTGTTTGCAAAAGATTATGCAGACTGGGTGCTGCGTGAGGCGACCGGCGCCATGAAACTGAATCGTGTGGCGCGTGAAATTCTATTTACTTATTGTCCGCTGGCTCCGCAGATTGCGGAGGGGCTGCTTGCACAGAATGCGTATCGGGATGCGGCACGCCGTTATATGATCGAAAAAGGAAAACGGGAAAAAGAGATTAATCAGGTACTGCACCGCTTTGAAAAAGCAGGTATGGATTTGCCGGAAGAAGTAGAGCAGACCAGACGTTTTGTGTTAGATTTACAAGGAGCATAAAAATGAGTAGAAAACGAGAGAATGTGCGTCAGTGCAAGGCAATACGCCAGTTGATTGATGACAATAAATACACAAAAGCACTCGAACTAATTGATGCGATTCCTTTAGAAGAAGTTGGCTCATTAGACGATTTGTACCGTTATGCCGAATTGTATGAGAAGGCAGAGCGGATGGATAAAAAGAAAGAAATTTTTTATCATATTTACCACCGTACCCATTCCCGTTATATGTTAAATCGTCTGCTGCGTTTGACAATTCGCATGGGGGACATGGAAGAAGCGAGAGAACTGTATTTTGCCTATGAAGTGGCAGGCCCGATTACGTTAGATACTTTTGAACTCCGTTATCTTTTGGCAAAAGCAGAGGGAGAGCTGCCGGAGCGTCTGATTCAGATTCTGGAGGAATTAAAGAAGGAAGAATATACCGAAGAGTGGGGCTTTCGACTTGCTTGTCTGTATGAAAAGACCGGGCAGATTGACAAATGTATTCAGGAATGTAAAGATTTGAAACTTTGGTTCGGTGAGGGTAAAATTGTGGACCGTGCAATGCAGTTATTGGAGCATTGCGAAAACCCGGCGGTTGCGGAACCGGAGGAATTGGAAGATACGATTGAAAAGGAAATGCCGGAGCGAAGAGAAGAATATGAGACTTCGGAAACCGAAGAAATAGAAGAAGAGCCACCAGAAAATGGAGATGTGGAGACAGATGAGACTTCGGAGATGGATGAGGAAATCATGCAGGAACCGGAGACTGAACCGGAGGAGGAAGAGGAAGTCTTGGATCCGGATGCTCCTTTAATAGAATCTGTGGGGGAAGTTAAAGTTGTGGCAAAACGAAAGAAAGAAAAGCCACTTCAAAAACCGGAAAATGTAAAAGAACTGCTTGAGGAAAAAGAAGAAGATATTTCCGACCATGGAATTTTATACCGCACGCTGAAAAGTGCGATGAATCACGTCCGATATGGGGATAAGATGCCTCACTTTGTGTTTGCTGGCGGCGAGGAGCGCATTGTACTTGCGGTCGCAAAGCGCGTGGCGAAAGAACTGAACAAAGTAGGCTATGTTTCCGTGCGGAGCATTGTGAAAATTACGGCTGAAAAATTAAATCAGATTGATTTGTCGGAACAAGCAGGTAAGATTGCCGGTGGCTGTATGTTAGTGACGGACGCCGCTGAATTGACGAAAGAATCTGTAGAAAAATTAAAATCAGTGATGGAGCGGGAGGACGAAAAAGTTGTTGTCATGTTAGCCGGACCATTTGATGAGATGGACTGCTTTTTAGACATCTATCCGGATTTAGCAGAAAAGCTCGTATATAAAGTGCGTATGTGAGGAGGCACCGTTATGGACGAAGTCCATAATTAAAATCGGCGCCGACGACGTGCCGCCGAGCGGAGGCGAGGGGGCGATACCTTATAGGAGGCACCGACGACGTGCCGCCGAGCGAAGGTGGAGGGGGCGATACATTGAAGAAGGAGCCGTTATGAACGAAAAAAAACAAGTATGGAAACCGGGCAACATGCTTTACCCGGTGCCGGCGGTGATGGTGAGCTGCGGCAATAAAAATGGAGAGAAAAATATCATTACGATTGCGTGGGCGGGCACAATCTGCTCCGACCCTGCGATGGTGTCGATTTCGGTGCGCCCGGAGAGATATTCCTATTCGATGATTCGGGAGACCGGTGAGTTTGTAATAAATCTTACGACAAAGGAAATTACTTATGCGACCGACTGGTGCGGTGTGAAGTCCGGACGGGCTGTGGATAAGTTCAAAGAGATGAACTTGACGGCAATGCCCGGTGAAAAACTTACCTATGCACCGGTTATTGCCGAAAGCCCGGTGAATTTAGAGTGCCGTGTGCAGAAAGAAATTCCGCTTGGCAGCCACAATATGTTTTTGGCAAAAATAGAAGATGTCATGATTAGTGAGAAATACATGAACGAAAACGGAAAATTTGAACTCAATCAGACCGGACTTGTGACATATTCCCATGGCGAGTATTTTGTCCTTGGTGAGAAAATTGGGAAATTTGGCTATTCCGTAAAAAAATGATTTTCTGTTTTACAAATGTCAAAAGTGTGTTATACTAGTAAAATAAAATGTTTCAATCAGTGGAGGTTGCGATGAAACAGTACATTATAAAAGGTGGAACGCCACTTTCAGGGGAAGTTACCATTGGCGGTGCGAAAAATGCAGCGCTGGGTATTATCGTGGCGGCTATTATGGCGGATGAGCCAGTTACAATTGATAATTTACCGGACGTTGATGACGTCCGGGTTTTGCTGGATGCAATAGAAAGTATAGGTGCGATTGTGGAGCGTATAGATTCTCATACGGTCCGTATTAATGGTGCCTGTATTAATGATGTAAGTATTGATGAGGATGCAATTCGTAAAATTCGCGGTTCTTACTATTTAGTAGGAGCTTTGCTTGGAAAATATAAAAAAGCTTTAGTTGCGCTGCCGGGAGGATGCCAGATTGGTAGCCGCCCGATTGACCAGCATATTAAGGGCTTTGAGCAGCTTGGTGCTAAGGTAAGTATCCACCATGGTAAAATTGACGCTCAGGCGGAAAATCTTGTTGGTACGCATATTTACCTTGATTGTCCGAGTGTCGGTGCGACCATTAATATTATGATGGCGGCATGTATGGCAGAAGGAAAGACAATTATTGAGAATCCGGCGAAAGAACCACATATCGTTGATGTGGCAAACTTCTTAAATAGTATGGGAGCAAACATCAAAGGTGCCGGAACCGATGCTATCCGAATCCGTGGGGTAGAAGCATTGCACGGAGCGGAGTATTCGATTATTCCGGATCAAATTGAAGCCGGAACATATATGCTTGCCGTAGCGGCAACCGGCGGTGATGTGATGATTAAAAACGTCATTCCGAAGCATTTGGAAGCAATTACCGCAAAATTAGTTGAGATTGGTGCAATTGTTGAAGAGTTTGATGACTGTGTTCGTGTCTGTGCTGACCATCGTTTGTCTTATGCAAATGTTAAGACGATGCCGTATCCGGGATTCCCGACGGATATGCAGCCACAGATTACAACGCTGCTTGCTCTGTCTGAGGGAACCAGTATTGTCACAGAGACAATTTTTGAGACGCGGTTTAAGTATATCAGCGAACTGCGCCGTATGGGAGCGAATATTTCCGTAGAGGGAAATGCCGCTTTTGTAACCGGTGTGGAAGGATTTACCGGAGCGCGTGTGAGTGCACCGGATTTGCGTGCGGGTGCAGCACTTGTGATGGCAGGACTTGTTGCAGAAGGATATACTTATGTGGACGATATTCAATATATTGAGCGTGGGTATGAAAATTTTGCAGAAAAAATCCGTGGGCTTGGCGGTCACATGGAAAAAATAGATGCGGAAGATGAACGTGCCGTAAGGAAATTTAAAATGAAAGTTTCATAAGAAAGACGATAGAAGAGGGAACGCCGAGGGTATCCGGCGTTTTCTGCTATTATCCGATGAGTGAGAAAGGAGAATCATAAGTGAACGATAAAGTACAAGAGATTCTGAATGAGGTTGGTAAAGTAATTCGTGGTAAGGACGAAGCAATTGAACTCGTGATGACAGCGATGTTAGCCAAGGGACATATTCTCGTAGAGGATGTTCCGGGGGTTGGTAAAACAACACTGGCGGTTGCTTTTTCCCGTGCGATGGAGTTGACAGAGCGCCGTCTGCAGTTTACACCGGACGTACTTCCGAGTGATGTAGTCGGTTTTAATATGATTGGTGCCGATGGTGAGTTTCAGTACAAGCCGGGTGCGATTTTGTGTAACCTTCTGCTTGCAGATGAGATTAACCGTACCTCAACGAAAACACAGTCTGCTCTTTTGGAGGTCATGGAAGAGGGACAGGTAACGGTCGATGGTGTGACACGCCAGCTGCCAAATCCGTTTATCGTAGTGGCAACACAGAACCCGGTTGGTTCTGCCGGAACACAGATGCTGCCGGAATCCCAGCTTGACCGTTTTATGATTCGTATTTCGATGGGATATCCGACGATGGAAGAAGAAGTTCGTCTGATTAAAGAGCGTCAGGACATTAACCCACTTGATTTTATCCAGGAAATTATTTCAAAACGGGAACTGCTTGAGATGCAGGATCAGGTAAAACAGATTTATGTCGATGATAAAGTACTTACTTATTTATCGAAGATTGTGGATGCAACGAGAAATCATTCCATGATTACGCTCGGTGTGAGTCCGCGTGGAACGCTTGCTCTTATGGATATGTCAAAGGCGCATGCGTTCGTTCAGGGACGTACCTTCGTTTTGCCGGAGGATATCAAACGTGTTTCTAAAGCGGTGCTTGCCCACCGCCTTTTGTTAAACGGTAAGGCGCGTATGAGCCACACGACAGAAGAAGATGTCGTTGAGGAAATTGTAGGGAAGATTCAGGTCCCTACATTATAAGTAACAAGTGATACGATTCGGAAGGAGGAAATTATGACATTAGGAACTATCCTATACATTTTCCTTTTCTTTGTGAGTGTTTTCATTTCCATTATGTACTTGGAATTTGGTGCGATGGCACTGATGGGGCTGATGGTGACGATACCGGTCTGCATGTTTCTTTTTCTGCTTGTTTTGCGAAAGAGAGTCAGCGTGTCAGTCGATTCAAAAAATCCGCTGGCAGAAAAAGATGCCATTGATAAGCCGGCGAGAGCAGCCATTACGCTGTCGGTAGAAAACAAAAGCCATCTGCTTCCGGTGACGAAAGGAATTGCCAAGGTTCGTTATGAAAATCCGTTTTCCGGCGATAAAGGGAAGATGAAAATTCGTTTTTCCGTGGATACCGGGAAAAAGAGAGACCGTAGAATCCCGGTTGTTATGGACAACTGTGGAAATGTTTCCATCACGGTAGAGAAGGTACGAATCTATGATTATTTGAATATATTTGCGTGGACAATCGGGAAACATTTTGAGACGCAGGATGTTCTCGTCCTGCCGCCGACGAAAGAGATGTATCTTGGAAAAGACAAATGGTACAACGAGACGAGTGCGGACAGTGACCGTTTTTCCACTTATAAAAAGGGAGATGACCCATCTGAAATTTTTGACATCCGTGAGTATGCGGACGGAGATAAGATTCAGAGAATTCACTGGAAGTTAAGCAGTAAAACCGGTGATTTGATGGTGAAAGAGGGA
>ERZ827469.3509-NODE-3509-length-10245-cov-3.022080_pt1 | contig 10245 bp, 15 predicted proteins | sample MGYA00519917_ERZ827469 | MGnify/ENA primary metagenome ERZ827469 (study PRJEB31778, sample SAMEA3449314) | human gut metagenome | biome: human gut; feature: human-associated habitat; material: faeces | place: United Kingdom | collected 2010/2012 ... | reverse complement strand
ATAATATTTTTAAACTATATAAATGAAATTTTTCTGCTATATTAAACCGTCACAATATGGCGGCGTTTCTCTCAGAGAAAAAAACGCTTTGGGGCACATAAAAACCTCCTTATCCCAAAGCCGCCAGATTAAGAAGAATTACAGATATACTCTTTCCGGTATTTAAAACGGAAAATGACGGCTTTGTATGTCTGTTAAATTTGTCAGCAATCGTATAGCAGAAAATTGTTATATGAAAAGAGCCGATAATCAAGAGATGTGTACTCATTGATTATCGGCTCTGCGTCTTTGCGTCTGGCTCTTTGATAACTGACATATTCAGTTGTCGCACATTGATTAGGGATTCTTGTTTGCATTTGGGACAGTATAGGGGGAAGTTTTCGAGTTTCGTATCTTCTCTAATTTTCAGTCTTGTTTTATTACCACATATAGGACATAGTAACCATTGAACTTCAATTATTATCACCCCCTACATCATTTCATCAGTTGCTATTTTTCTGCTCTAATAATTACCGTTCCACAATTTTGATACAAAACCTCAACAGTTTTAAAACCGGCATTTTTCATAAGCTCAAATTGATGTTCCAATGTCAGTGGAATATCAATATGTATAAACATATCTTTGGGTATATTATTTTGCTTGCGCCTATATTCGTATCCCTCAAGACAAAGTGCCTCCTCTTCATCACAACAGGCAATATAGTCACATTCTATATAATATCCACCGGCTTTTATCGTCTGATAAAGTTTATTATAAATCAGTTGCTTTTTATTATATTTAAAATGGTGAAGTGTTTCAAAAGACATAGCAGCGTCAAACTTGTTTTCCTCAAACGGGTATTCAAAATAGTCCGCATTGATTATTTCAATGTTTTTATCACCATAGTTTTCTCGCAACTTGTCAAGCATAGATTCAGACAAATCAATACCTGTAACCTTGACTTCGGGAAATCTCTTGTACATTGATTCAAGCTCCAAACCTGTGCCACAACCAATATCAAGTAATGTTTTCAAACTATCATCAAAGAAATCTGCAATATGAGCGTATTCCTCGCCCCAGTTTTTTAAATGAACATTATTATATTCACTAATCCTATTAGCGAAAAAATCCGCCATTTCTTCCACAGGAACATTCTTTACCCCATCAAGCCAATCTTTTAATTCGCTTAAATATTTTTTGGTTTCCTCTTGAGTTCGGATTTTACTTTTTAGCATAACGATTTTGTCCTTTCATAAAATCTGTTAATAATGAATTGATTATTTGATTTGCGTTGGGTTAGATAATAGGAGTATCACTTATGTTCTTTGTCCTCTATTACTAAAGCAAATCGGTGAAAAGCATTTTTAATAAGCGTAATTACTTCCTCATATGGCAAGTCAATATCATCTGATACAATTTGAGTTGCAATACCATGTGAATAAAGCCACACATCCCTAAATAAATTTCGTGCGTTTTCTAGACTAAGGCCCGTTATTTCCTTTGCATTTAGAATTGAAAGTTGGTTCCAATCAGCATCAAGAATATCTTTAATACTTTTCCCCGCACAAGCTTTGTTCATAAAAAGGGTATTAAATATATTTTTTTCTTGTCTGGCAAATTCAATGTAAGCAATTCCTTGCATTAGGAGGCGGTTATCATTACTCATTCGGGCTTCCATGAAAGTGTTATAATATATATTGAGTTGAGTAATGACATCTTGTTTTAGTGCTTCCATATTTTCATAAACGCGGAATAAAGGTTTGGTTGAGCAGTTCAATACGGAAGCAATACTTCTTGCGTTTATCCCCTCCATGCCCTGTTCGCGTACTATAGAAATAGCAGCCCTCAAAATTGCTTCCTTATTAGTTAATGGCTTTGGCGGCATATAAAGTCCTCCTAAATGAATATTTATCATTGAAAAAATTGCTTTTTAATAATGAATATGAACGGTAACAGATGTTGCGCAACATCTGTTACTATTATATCAAAACCACACAAAATGTCAAGGAGTTGGCCTAACAAGCTTAATAAAACTGGTTAAGCAGTTCCTTGTGTAGCTCTCATTAACGGAGGTTATGCTAACCGGCAAGCAGGGCAAGTGTATTGACACTTGCACATTTTTGAGATTTTCCCTTGCGGGAAAACTCAAAAATTGCTTGTTGGGGAGTGCCTTCCCCAAACCCTGCGACTTCGGGCCAACTTGACCCGAAGTCGGCGCTTCGCACCTCATGTTGCGTCATGTTCGCTATCGCTCCATTTCCTTATTTTTTTATGCGTCCGTCAGGCCGAGCAAATGGTCTATTGCTTTACAAAACCGCCGTTTGACTTATATGTTTTTTGTTAAGCACAACATATTGCCTGTCAAATGACGGCTTTTTTTATATGCCGTCTGGCAGTGATTTTTTTATTCAATTTCCATCACCTACATTGTTATCACAGTAAATTGTGATTGCTTGGTTTACAAATTCTGATAAACGTTCATCTCCATAGCCGTTGATAATATTTGAAAAACGTTCGTCCGAAATATATAGGATTCCTAAATACCGCAACATTTCTAAAGAACAGTCATAATAATTTGCGGTAATAAAACTTCGCCACTCATGAATAATAGCCTGAACATTTTTACTATCAGGTGGTTCATCAATATACTGAAAAATCTTTCCGAAAATTTCTCTGGCTGAACTGTCTAATATTTGCCATTCCTTATTTTTTTCCATGCCAGCATATTTATTTTTATACTGCTGATAGGCTGTTGTATTTTCCCACCGTTCCAAAACTTCCTGATGATAACGCCGCTGTAATTCAATAATTTTATCCTCACTGAACACTGAAAAGTTTATTTTGCTTTCTCCTTTCAAAGCTTTATCAATAAGTTCAATTAATTCGTCGATACGCTTCCTTTTTAAAACGAGAATATCAACGTGTTTTTTTAGAGCTTCCTCTTTGTTGTAAACAGGTGCGGACATGATAGCTTTAATTTCTTTAAGATTGAAACCGACCTCTTTAAAAAAGAGAATTTGCTGTAGCCTATCTAAATCTTCATTGGAGTAAAAGCGATATTTTGCGTTTGAAACACAAGAGGGGGATAATAATTCGATCTGGTCGTAATAATGTAGCGTGCGAATGGTTATACCTGTCATTTTCGCAACAGTATTCACTGTCATTAGCTCGTCCTTATTCATCCCAAAAGTCCTCAATCTCTCTAAGAATTTCTTCCGCAGGTGTTAGCGTAGCTTCAATAATGGTTTTTCCGGTTTTTTTCAAATAATGCTTTATCATGTAGTAGCCGCAAGCATACCCGGCACAATATGGCAGACCCACAGGGAAATAGCCTTGCATATTCGCCATTTCATCACCATAAAGATACGCTGTTAAATTATCCAGCCCTGTTACTTCAAGTCCCTCTTTGATGATAGGCTTTATATATCCATTCAGCGTATCTTTATCTGTTTTTGCTACCCAAGGACCAACCATTTCTTCACCGTAGATTGACACAGCAAAGTTTTCCGCTAATCCCTCATTGACCATCATTCCGGCGAGTGATATATCGTTTCTCCATTTTTCAAATTGGAATCGGATATTATGGTTACACTCATGTGCAAGAGCAACAGGCATACGGTTCATGGTGTAGTCATTCGGCGTTAACGACCCAAAAATGTAACCGGGTATTCCGCCGTCTCCGCAATATCCTTCGTTCAGAATGGTATATGGACTTTCCGGGTCAGCAAGCAGTATCGTAAAAAGATAGCTTTTAACTGGAAGTTCAATACCTGCATCTACAAAAGCGTCTATAGAAACTTCAATAGATTTTTGACACTTGTCCCAAAAATGATTTGCAGAAAGTAATTCAATGCTTTCCCTTTGGGAATCATTCACTTTTGTTGGTGTTAAGAAACCCAACATACTACTTGCCATAATTACATCATATCCATTTTTTTGCGGGGCTTTCAAAGGGATATTGTAGCAAGACCACTTAAATTCAAAGGGCTTCATTAACTCGTACCGATAAATATCATCTTTTTTATTTGATGGTGCGGTTAATATTTTCTTGTAAATTTCGTCCGAACGGACACTTTTAATTTCCATATTATAAACTCCATTTCTGCTATCTCTATATTATTACTATACACTATGACGTAACGACAGGGTCAAGTGGTTTTGCAAAAAAATTGCTTGTATACATTCCAGCGTTGGCTATCAATTGCGTTATTGTTGATTTCAAATTCTTGCTTCCTTATGAACCCTGCAACTTCGGGCCAACTTGGCCCGAAGTCGGCACTTCCCACCTCATGTTGCATCATGTTCGCTATCGCTCCATTTCCTTATTTTTCTGAGCGTCCGTCAGGCCGGGCAGATGGTCTATATTGCTTTTCACTGTAACAATTTCCTGCATAGCCTTTTTTGTTTCCCGATACTCCCGGTAAGCCTTTTTCTTGTCTGCCGATAACCGCTGAAACTCTGCTTTCAGCGTATCCATTTTAGGGAGCTTCGCCCCGGACAGTAAACGCCGGAACGTGTCCTGCGCCGCCCGGTAGGCGGCAATATCTGCTTCATGCTCCGCAAGATATTTCTTGCTGTACTTCGCCGCCTTGTACCCCTCAAACACAGGTCGGGCTTTCGCATAATCCACCACCGCCGTCTTTAGCTCTGCATTGATACGCATAGCGGCTTCGGTGGCTTTTATGCTGTCCGAAAGCGTATGAAAACGGTCGGTAAGCTCTGCGGCCTTTTGCTCCAAATCTGCATATTCCAGCAAACCGTTTTCCTGCAAATACTGTAAGGCCGCCGCCATCTGCTTTAGGTTGAATACCTTTGCCCAGCGTTCATAAGCCGGGCCTTTTCCGGCTTTCATACGAGCTTGAATATCCACAATCAGATTGACTTTGCGCCGTTTCTGCGGGGCAGTTCTGCCCTCAATCGCCGCTTGTATATCCTCCTGCCCGTAGCCCTTGCCAAGAGTAGAAGCACGGAGCCGGGTAAAGCGTTCCTGCCCCTCTGCCCGGAAGCTGATTGTGCCGCCGCGCCCGTGTTTGATTTCATAGCCAGCCAACCCCATTGCCTGTAAAAAGGTATCCATATCCGGCGGCTTCGTTGCAAGACAAATATCAATCTGTGCTTTTAATTTCTCTTGAAAGGTAGGCGGCTTATGACCGCCGAGCCATTCCCCGTAATGCTTGAATTTTCCCTTGCTGTGGCGTTTCGGATTAGTAATAATTGATAGCCCGTTTTCAAGGCATATCCGGTCGGAGAGCCGCCGCACCGCACGGGCTGAACCGATAAAATCTCGGAATTTCCGGGTGCAGTCCAGCGAGGTAGAATTGTAGTAGATATGGCAATGAGGGTGTGGGCAGTCAGCATGGGAAACCACGAAAAAGGCGTGTCGCCCTTTCGTCCAGCGCATGGCAAGGTCATAGCTGATTTTAAGAGCAGTTTCCGGGTCTGTTTCGCCGGGCGGGAACGCCTGCCGGATTTGATAATACAGCACATCATTATCCCGCTTTTGTTCCCTCCCTGTGATAGCTTTGTACTTTGCTTTTGAGAGTAAAAATTCGGCGTCAGCCGTGGCGGGGTCACATTCATAGGCAAGAATTAAATCACCGTTTCGGGTTTTATCTGGATTTTTCCCATAATCAAAGCCGTCTTTTAATGTTTCCATAATGGTCATGCCGTTTCCTGCATGACGGGTCATAAGGCGGGTGGTTGCCATGTGCGTTTCCTCCTTTCCTCGAAAAAACAACTTCGGGCCAATTTGGCCCGAAGTCGCCCGGCAGTTCCGTCATTCTGATGTTAGCTTACAATGAAAAAGCGAAGCGAACTGTTCAGGCTGTGCAGTCCGTCAATCAGGTGTTCCGCAATGGCGGGAATCCCAAGGGGAGAAATCAAAAATGACAGGAACAGGAACACGCCGAAGCCCAGCTTTTCGCCGCTTATCAGCAGGGCAATACTGATAAGAACGCCTATCCCGGAAACTACCTGTAAGAAAGCGGCGGCATAACAGAACACAAATTCAATCATGGGTGTTGCTATCGTCAGCAGAATCACAAACGGCGCGGCGATAATCTTAAATATCAGCTTGATAAACTTCATAAAAAATCTCCTTTCATTGAGTGGCCTTGTTGTTGTATCCTATCTATATTTTACCATTTGTGGCAGGGTGCAACAATGTTGTCGAGGCCGCACCAATCTTGTCCCGAAGTGAGTTGTCCTATTGTTTTGTTAAGAAAAGCAATGTATAATAATTACAAAGAAAATACATTTAGTTGGATTCAAAAAACTTTATAGTTTGCGTGGAGAGGTATTATGAGTTGGAGCGATGTCTGGAAAATAATTTTAAGTATTGTAGCCAGTGTTGGTGGCATAGGTGCTATTATTTGTTTTGTAATTAAATTTTCGTCGGATATAATTGCAGATAGACTTTCTAAAAAATATGAGCTAAAGATGAATAAAGAAATCGAGAGCTATCGAAATAAATTAGACCAAAAAAATTACATTAGTAAAGCACGATTTGATAAGGAATTTGAGATTTATCAAGACCTATCAGAAAAAATTTTAGATATGACTTTTGCCAACTATGTTTTGTTTCCGGTGTTTGATAAAGTCCCACCTAACGAAGAAGAACGTCAGGAATTTTTTAATGAAAGATATAAAAATGCAGTCCAAACATACAACGACGCCAACCGAACAATAAAGGCAACTGCTCCATTCATTCCAGAAGATATATATAAATTATTTTCTGAGTTAAGGGACGATTGTTGCAAACAAATAGATGATTACACTATTTTTGTTTTAGAGCCTGATTATAAAGAAAACAGGACTGATTTACGCGAGGAATATAAAGCGTGTTGGACACGAACAAAAGCTATCTCTGAAAAGAGAGATAATATAATTAGTAACCTTCGTAAATACTTATCTACACTTGAAGTATTAGACTAATATAAAAAATGTGCGGGGAGCTGCGGCATTGTGCCAACGCTCCCCGCTTTCCTTATAGCTCCACTATCGCCGTAAGCTGTTTGAGTACCTCTGAAACCCGGCCCCATAACTCGGTATAATCTTTTTGCAGAGCGGCAATTTCGGATGGATACACGCCGTAGGTATTGGCATGAATGGCAACCTGATTCAGATTGTTGGCACATCTGCGTTGCAGGGAAACCAGCTCCCGGACGGGAGCAAGGTCAACATTCAGCACATAGCCGTCGAGTGCCATTTTGCGAATATAGGCGCTTAAATTCTGCGTTCCAGCCTGTGCCATACGTTCCCCAATGGCGGCGTATTCTTCATCACTCACCCATACAAAAAGGGGAACGCCGCGCCTGCGTTTAGGGTGGCTCACCGTTCCTCCCGTTCCCGGCTCCTGCGTTTTGCCGGCGGCTCCTTTACCCGGTATTTTGGCTTTTCCTCTGGGAGAGCCTGCGGAACAGGCAGAGGGGCATTATTCGGAATCCCATCAATCATGTTGTAATTCTGCTCGGTCGAAAGCTCTGCATTTTTCAAATAATTATCCTTTTCCATTCTAAAAAACCTCCTTTTTGTGACTTCGGGACAAGTTGGCCCGAAGTGATTACCGGTCTTTCACTGTACCTTTTTCGGGAGCAGGACGGGCGGCGTTGTACCGTGCCGCCTGTTTTGCTCCCTCTGCCAGCCGTGCGGCAATGGATTTACTTTCTTCCGGTTCCCGCATGGGAGCTTTTCTGTCGGGATTGCCGGGAGCCGCCCGAAGCTCATAGTCGGCCATGTGCTTTTCTGACAGGGGCGCGTCATAGACAAGATAGCCCCATGCCAGAAAGCGGCCCTGTTCCACACTTTCCCGCTTATCAAAGTTCACAAGATATAAAGGGCCGTTCTCCGTTTTGGGGAATGTGCCAATATCCACCGGCCTTTGTGTAGAATAATACTTGTAAGCCGTTTTTTCTGATACGCCGTAATCATGCTGATATTCCGAAACACGGTTCTCATAATCTCTTGTGGCGGCGGCTTTGTTGGTGGTATAGTGGCCCCAATAATAGTCGCGCCTGCCGCTTGCGTCCTCGGTAAACTGCCATGTGGCAAAGGGCTGTACCGCCTGTGGATTTTCCCCAAGAGCAAAGCCACGGTCATTCTCAAAGGCAAAGGCCCGTTTGATTTCATATCCTTTTACGTTATCGCTCATTTTTCCCTCCATTCTCATACATAGAAATGTCACGCTGTTACCCTCAAAAAGCGGGGGCAGGAAGCATAGATACCTTTTCCTTGAAACCGGAGCCAGAAAGCCCCGGAAATCAAGGCTTTTTTAAGTAAGCTTCGTGACACCTTACCCCTTGTTTTTGCGCCTGTGACGCTGTTGGCGGCGGCGATCTGATTCGCGTTTTCCTTTCCGGCGGCAGGCTTCGGAACAATAGGTCTGACTGGTAACAGGAAGATAGGCCGCACCGCAGACCGGGCAGGTCTTACGGGAAAGCACCGCAGGGGTTCCGGCTAAATCAGCTTCCAGTACCGGGGCAAGCGGAAGCACGGCAGTTTGAAAATATTTGCAGTATACGCCCGTCCAGCATTTATCCAGCATATAGCAGCCGCCGTAATCAAGGGGCAGACAGCCGTATTCCGTGTCATAGTTGGCGCACATCCCTGTTACCAGCCTGCGGATTGCGGCGCGTTCCCGGCAGGTCAGTTCCCGGGGTTCGGCACTCATAGCTCTGACTTCGGGCCAAGTTGGCCCGAAGTTCCCTCCCTTTGTGGTGAAACTAAATCCCGGTAGCAAACGCTCACGCACACAGAGCCGTTCCAATAACTGCAATCGCGGCAGGGGGAGCCTTTCGGCGGCTTGCGCGCCGGAGCCGGGCGGCAGGGACGGGGCTTTTCTTTCATCATTTTTTCATAGGGGCTGTTGGTGAAATTCATGCGTCCTCGTCCTCCTCGATATCAGAAGCCTCCCCGTCTACTTCCCACGGCGGGGTATCGTCCTCCTGCTCGTCGTAGGTATCGGCTTCGTATTCGTCAAATTCGTCCTCTGCCAAAGTGGACTGTTCCTGCTTCGGGCGGCAAATCTTAAAGTAGTATCCAGCCCCGCCGCCGATAACCACAACCGCCAGCACCAGCAGAAGCATTGCGGAATTGCTTTTTTGCTCCGGCTCCGGTTCGGGTGTTGGCTCCGGTGTGACTTCCGGGGTGGTTCCCGGCTCCGAATCAGACAGCGGATTTTCCCCGTCATGGGTATCCTCGGATTTCTCCGCAAGAGCCAGCAGGTCTCTTTCAGTCACGGCGTTCAGAAAATATACGTTGTCCTGTTCGCGTTGAAGGTCAATCACAAGATAGAATACGTTTTCGTCCGGGGTGGTAATGGTATAAAACTGCTTGCCGTCCTCGTCCGTGGCGGTATTGACCACTGTCCCCGTTCCGGCAGGGGTAAAGGGATTGGGTGTAGCTTCCGGCTCCTGCTCCGGGGCAGGGGTTTCCGTTACCTCCTGCGGGATTTCCTCACCGTCGCCCGCATAGGCCACGGTACTAAAGGAAAATGCCATTAAAAAAACGGCGCATAGTGCCGCCATCATGCGAAATTTTCTCATTCTTCGATTTCCTCCTTTTTAGATTCGTTGGGTACTGCGGACTTCGGGCCAAGTTGGCCCGAAGTGGTGCCGCCTGCTTTTGCCGCTTTCAGCAGGTCGGCAAGGTCGGTCAGGGAAATATCCATGCCGCGCACCGCGTCCACAATTTCCAGATTTTCAAGCTCGGTTTTATGCTTTTCCAGTTCCCGCAGCTTCAATTGAAACTCATTGATTTTGTCCTTTGTTTTCTGTATGTCCTTGCTTACACGCTCAATTTTTGCGTTCAAAAAAATCCTCCTTTCAAAACGGACCTATAACCGGCCCATTGCATAAAAATGTTCCGTCCAGTAATTGGTGTCCATACGGGCGTACTGAACGCCGCCGCTGGCACAGTGAAGCATCATATTCCCGCCTACATAGATAGCAACGTGCGACACAGGCCCGGAGCTGTCGTAGGTTCCCGTGAAAAAGATAATGTCACCAGGCTTTGCTTCGGAGCGCCGGATCTTCGTACACTGGTTGAAAATGCCCTGTGCCGTTGTCCGGCTCATGAGATATACGCCGGATTTATCCAATACCCAGCAGACAAAGCCCGAACAGTCAAAGGAAGTGGAGGGAGAAGCCCCGCCCCAAATATAGGGATAGCCTAAATATTTCTCGGCTTCGGCAATCAGAGCGGCAAATTCCGGGTCGGCCAAAGCTTCCGGCGGTATGTCGTAATCGGTGTATTCGCCGGGGTGAACG
>ERZ827469.3507-NODE-3507-length-10247-cov-2.844093_pt1 | contig 10247 bp, 8 predicted proteins | sample MGYA00519917_ERZ827469 | MGnify/ENA primary metagenome ERZ827469 (study PRJEB31778, sample SAMEA3449314) | human gut metagenome | biome: human gut; feature: human-associated habitat; material: faeces | place: United Kingdom | collected 2010/2012 ... | reverse complement strand
TCAACGGATTCCAACTCACTTTCCCGTCCTTTGAGTCGAATTATATTTTCCTCGATATCAATGCATTTGAGCACTGTTTCCGTTCGTACTTTCTCCGCACGCACATTCGTCAGTTCTCTGTCATATACTTGGATCTTATCCAGCATTTCGATCCGTTTTTCCAGATCTTCCACCCGTTCTTTGATCTCTCTGTACGCGCCAAGCTGTTCACTGATCGTCGCCACCGTATCTTCTTTCGTTTTCGGAAACATATAATCTCTTATAAACTGACCTGTTCCACTCGTCATTTTCAGAGCAATGGCGCTTTTTTCCATCGTGATCATACGACCTTGTTCTACCTGACCGAAGATTTCCCCGTACAGCGTATAAAGATAAGCTTCTTTCGACGGATACACTTTATTTACTTCACCCCGGCCTCTGTTATCGGCGCTTCTGCTTCTTTCTTCCGTAAGTTTTCTAATCTGTGCGATCGAATAAGGTACGTTATTTTCCAAATATTCATCCTTTGGAATTCTTCCCGAATGACTGAAATAAGTATATTTTTTCAGATCCGTATCCCCTTTTGCCACCTCGAACGCCGCCCCGACACAAGTCACAATATGAGTGGCGGTATCTTCAATCTCAAGAACAATCTGTGAACAAAAATCAACGTCTCCCCTGTTTGCCGTTCCGTCTTTTTGCGCTCCTCTAAGATAGCTTAAAACGCTTCTCTTGTTTTTAGAATCATCTGCCGCTTTATTCAGAAAATTAGCAGACACACTCCCATACAGAACAACCTGTATCGCATCCATAACCGTCGATTTCCCCGATCCGCTCTTTCATCACCCGGGTTTTCATCCGCCCGACCGTCGATTCCAAAGCGATAATCTGACGATTCAAATTCGACATGCTGACCACATCTTTATCAACCAGCGTAAATTCTCCGATACCGCAGCGGGCCAGCGCCTCCACGACATAACCGCCCACGCCTCCGATTCCAAAAACCGCCGCATGGCACTCGGACAACCGCTTTAAACCATTCTCGCCAATCAGCATACCTGTTCTCTGAAATCTTTCTTCCAATAGCTCTTCCTCCTTAAATCACATCGTTCCTATCATATCATATTTGAAATCAAAAATAAAGGGACACAGTCAGACTGCATCCCTTATTATTTTTAATTAATGATGGAAAAGGCGAATACCCGTAAAGGCCATGGCCATGCCGTATTTATTACAGGTTTCGATGACATTGTCATCACGGATGGAACCACCCGGCTGTGCCACATATGCCACACCACTTCTATGTGCACGCTCGATATTATCCCCAAATGGGAAGAATGCATCAGATCCAAGCGACACATTTGTGTTTTTATCTAACCATGCACGTTTTTCCTCTGCGGTAAAGACCTCCGGTTTTACCTTAAAGATGTTTTCCCATGCACCGTCAGCTAAGACATCCATGTAATCCTCACCAATATAGAGGTCGATCGCATTGTCCCTGTCAGCACGTCCGATCTTGTCGAGGAACTGCAGTCCTAACACTTTCGGGGACTGGCGCAGCCACCAGTTATCTGCCTTCTGGCCTGCAAGTCTGGTACAGTGGATACGGGACTGCTGTCCAGCACCGATACCGATTGCCTGTCCGTCTTTGACATAACATACAGAATTGGACTGTGTGTATTTTAAAGTAATCATTGCGATTGCAAGATCTCTTTTTGCAGCATCCGGAATTTCCTTATTGTCCGTTACCACATTGTCAAAGAAATGCTCATCAATCACTAATTCATTTCTTCCCTGCTCAAAGGTAATACCGAATACTTCTTTGTGCTCGATCGGTGCCGGCACATAATCCGGATTGATCTGGATCACGTTATAATTGCCTTTTTTCTTTGCTTTTAAGATCTCTAATGCCTCATCTGTGTAGCCCGGCGCGATGACACCATCGGAAACTTCTCTCTTGATGATCATTGCAGTTGCCTTATCACAGACATCAGATAAAGAAATAAAATCACCAAAAGATGACATACGGTCTGCGCCTCTTGCTCTCGCATATGCATTTGCAAGCGGTGTAAACTCCATATCCATATCGTCAACCCAGTAAATCTTACGCTCCACATCGCTGAGTGGAAGTCCTACTGCTGCACCAGCCGGTGACACATGCTTAAAAGATGTAGCTGCCGGAAGTCCGGTTGCCTTTTTTAACTCACTGACTAACTGCCAGCCGTTAAATGCGTCCAGAAAATTGATATAACCTGGTTTTCCGTTCAATACCTGGATCGGCAGTTCGCCGTTTTCCATATAGATTCTGGATGGTTTCTGATTTGGGTTACAGCCATATTTTAATTCTAATTCTTTCATAATTTCTCCTTTAAATTTCTCATTGATCTGTGAAATTCATGCTTCTTTGCCGCATCTTGCAAGCCTGATGCCGATTATTTATTTTTATTGACGATTCTGCTCTCGTAAGCTCCGGTCGCAATATCAATATAACGGACAAATAAAGAAACTTTGTTGTCCTCATTTAAGTTTTCCCATACAAATGAGGTGAACGCATCAATGTCGCCCTCGATTGCAACCGGTGCCGGCTCTCCCTCAAAACTTGGCAGCGGATTGCCATCTCCCATATAAGTATGGATAAAATGAGCCTCACCTGCTTTCGGATTCTCATAGGCAAATGTATAACGGTTACAGGAGGACGGATCCCCGTTGTTACTCTTTAAAATAGACATTGCGTAGTTGAATTTTCCGTTTTCAATGTGCATAATACCTGAGATTCTCGGTGTATAGTTTGGAGCATCCGGCTCAAATTCTCTTGTGCGCAGCGCCTGCTCAAAAGTCTGCTGTTTATCCATCAGTTCGTAAATTGTGTCAGTCTGGTCTCCGTTTGTCACGATCGTTTTATTGCCAAGCACACGGACAGGTGCATAGATAATCAGGCTCGGATCTGTCAGTTTGGAAGGATCAAAAGCCTGCGTGCGGATTCCCTCTCCATCCTCAACAAAAACACGGTTTCTGCTGTTCTCACTTCTGCCCATAATAAAATAAGCAGTGATGGCATGTTTTCCGTCTGCAGATTTTCCGATAATGATTCCTCTTCCAGGATAGGAATTGCCTGAAAGTTCATTTTTTAATGACATTTTCTCCATGATTTCCTCCTTCATGTGTGCGGTTTGCTGTTTTTCTTTATCTTATCATTTTGATCCTGTTTTTACAATTATTAGCGTCATGAATTTATTTACTTAATTTTATAAGTTTTGTTAATATATTTATTTATAAAAATAACCGCCCAAACCTAATATATCCACCTTGTACTGGACTTCCAGTGAAAGGAGTACATATTACAAGTTAAGCGGTCATTTTACCAAATCCATCAAAATTGCTTCTGCCCTCTGTTTCCATGTATGTTCCTGCACAGCACTCTCATATCCCCGCTCTGCGATTTCCATACATTTCTCCGGTTTTTCCAAAAGCTTTTTCACCAGTTCAGGCAGTTCTTCACGCTTCTCCAGCGAATAGAAAACCAGTTCTTTTTTATCCGTAAAGTTCTCCCGAAGATATCTGCTGTCATCGGTCAGCGAAAGTGTATGCTGCAGCATCGCCGTAAATACGCGGTCGTGCGTTCCATCTTTAAACCATGGCATGACATTCAAAGAAATCCTTGCATCTGCGATTGCCTCCGCGCAGGTCACAGAATCCACTTCCCTGCCGTTTTTTATAATGTAGTCATGGCTGCTACAGTCTAATTTCTCCCAGTTGGCGCCAAACACATGTACCGGGATTTTATGCTCCGCAAGACATTTTATGATCTCCCCGCGGAAATAACTCCGCATACAGATATCGATGAACACCATTCCTGCGATCGCCGCGCGAAGCTCCTCATCCGGCACTGCACCCAGTTCTTTTCTGATATGTGCCTCTAACATCCGGTCGATGGACACCGCCGGATGTGCTTTCATATCCTCCAGAATCTCATAATAAAATGTCCGGTATTCCGCACCCTGCCTGTCGATTTCCCGGTAAAGGTGTTCCACCGGTGTATAGTTCCCGGTAAATACGATGTCGTATTTCCGTTTCTGATACGGTATATTTTTATGTTTCTGTTTTTGCCCATGGCAGCCTTCTATTGGGGAAGGTACTTCCCGTTCTAAGATACAGTTTCCCGCCAGCGGCAGAAACTCCACCGGCAATGCCGGGTAAAAGCGCTTCATGTATGCCACATGTTCTCTGTCAATACAAAAAACACGCATTTCCGGCACCGGAGGCTTTGCCAGTTTTGAATGATAATACAGTGGATGATCCACCAGGATATTGATGCACGCGATACCTTGGTTTTCCCAGATATAACGCCCGTTCTCTTCGATAAAGACCTCTTCCCCGGAAAGTCCGATAAAATTAAACGTACACAGTACCGTTTTCTCTGGCACGGCAAACCGGCTGATGCCATCTACCGTATTTACCAGATCATCGTAATCCACAAAATAGGTGTCATGCCCCATCTCCTGAAACGTTTCTGCTAACTGTTCTGAAAAATATCCTAGTGTTTCCACTGCATTTTTTATTAAAATCACTTTCATGTTTGCCAGTGATCCGCGCAGTTAGTTTTTAAAGCTGTGGATCGGTGCCGGGATTCTTCCGGTACGGTTAATAAAATCATCACAGGAATATTTGTTGACCGGCATGATCGGCGCATAACCGAACAGACCACCAAACTCTACGGTATCGCCAACGCCTTTTCCAATTACCGGGATCAGACGTGCAGCTGTTGTCTTCTGGTTTACCATACCAAGTGCCATCTCGTCTGCGATCATACCGGAGATCGTGGTTGCCTTGGTATCTCCCGGAATTGCGATCATATCAAGTCCTACAGAGCAGACACAGGTCATTGCCTCTAATTTTTCCAATGTGATAGCACCAGCCTGTACGGAATCGATCATTCCCTGATCCTCACTGACCGGAATGAAAGCGCCGCTTAAGCCGCCGACATAGGAAGATGCCATAACGCCGCCCTTTTTGACCTGATCATTTAACATGGCAAGTGCTGCAGTTGTTCCCGGTGCACCTGCATATTCCAGACCGATCTCGCAGAGAATATCTGCGACGGAATCACCGATGGCCGGAGTCGGAGCAAGGGAAAGGTCAATGATACCAAACGGAATTGAAAGACGTCTGGATGCCTCCTGTGCGACTAACTGTCCGACTCTTGTTACCTTAAATGCGGTCTTTTTGATGGTCTCGCAGAGTACCTCAAAATTCTCGCCACGCACTTTCTCAAGTGCTGTCTTTACAACACCCGGTCCGCTGACTCCGACGTTGATCACTGCATCAGCCTCTGTCACGCCGTGGAAAGCTCCTGCCATAAACGGGTTGTCATCCGGTGCGTTGCAGAATACAACCAGCTTCATACAATCCACAGAATCACGGTCTTTTGAGCGCTCTGCAACCTCCAACAAAATCTCTCCCATCAGACGCACCGCATCCATATTGATTCCCGTCTTTGTAGAACCTACGTTGATGGAACTGCAGATTCGATCCGTACATGCGAGTGCCTGTGGTACAGAACGGATCAGATTCTCATCACTCTTTGTCATAGACTTTGACACCAGTGCCGAATATCCGCCGATAAAATTCACTCCGACTTCTTTTGCCGCTTTGTCCAATGTCTTTGCAATTGTCACAAAGTCTTCCGGACTCTTACATGCAGCACCGCCAATCAGCGCCACTGGTGTAATAGAAATTCGTTTGTTTACAATCGGAATACCGAATTCCTGTTCAATCTCTTCTCCGGTCTTTACAAGATCTTTTGCAACCGTAGTGATCTTGTTGTAAATATTTTCATTTAATTTATCAAGGTCTGCATCTATGCAATCCAACAGGCTGATTCCGAGAGTGATCGTACGTACATCCAGATTTTCCTCAGCAATCATCTGATTTGTCTCATATACTTCATATCTGTTTATCATGTGTTTTTTCCTGCCTTTCAGTGATTTTACTTATAATCTGTGCATTTTTTCAAATATTTCTTCTCTCTGGCAGTGAATAGTAACACCAATAGAAGTTCCGATCTCTTCCAGTTCTTTTGAAACTACGGCTACTTCTTTACTGCAATTTGTCACATCAACAATCATCATCATGTTAAAGTATCCATCCACGATGGTCTGCGAAATATCAAGGATATTAATGTTAGTTCCTGCAAGATATTCACATACTTTTGCAATAATACCTACGGTGTCTTTTCCTACAACTGTAATTACACATTTCTTCATGATTTGTTTTCCTCCTGTTGTCTTCACATCGTTTCTTACATTTTTGCTTCATTCTTATAATGTAATGATATCAGATACCTGATCTCGTTTGGCTACCATCATCGGAATATCATCTCCTTTATAAGGATTGTCACCGATACTGATCTCCAGTTTGACCGTTTCGTATGCCAGTTCTTCGTAATTGTTCTCTTTACTCAGATGTCCCAGAACTACATATTGCAGGTCATCATGTAATATATCGCAAAGAAGCTTTCCAGACAGTTCATTAGAAAGATGTCCCCTGTCGCCCATTACCCTTCGTTTCAATGGATATGGGTAAGGTCCTACTTCCAACATATGTATGTCATGGTTTGCTTCCAGAACGACCGCATTCAGATCGCTCAGATGTTCTACGGTATAATCATCATATACCCCGAGATCTGTTGCAACTGCAACAGATTTTTTTCCATTTTCAATTCTGTAACCAGACGGTTCATTTGCATCATGGGAAATTGCAAACGGATCTATATTCAATGTTCCAAGTGAAAATGGATGATCTATCTCTATCTCATGTAAAAGGCCTTCCGGAAGTTTTCCGAGACTTTTACAATTCCTGATTCCTTCAATGGTTCCGGGCGTTGCATAGATTGGAATCTCATACTTTCTGCTGAACACACCAAGTCCCTGAATATGATCTACATGTTCGTGTGTGATCAGTATTCCCTCCAGCTCATCCCCTTTTATCTCCAACTTTGATAATCCTTCTTCGATTCTTTTCTTGCTGATTCCTGTATCGACCAGAAGATGTGTCTGATCATCTCCTACATAAATACAATTTCCACTGCTTCCACTCGCAATGCTGCATAATCTCATACTAAATAATATCTGCCTTTCCTATAAATCTTCCACGATCTTATTCAGCTGGATCTTTGTCTCTTCAAACTGTCCGCTGTTATCGATCACCCGGTCACAATGACGCATGAACAGATCTTTCGGAAGCTGTGCTTCAAAAATCTGATCGACCTTGCTGTCTTCATATCCTCTTGCGTATTTTAAACGTTTTCTTCTGATGGAATCCTCTACATACACATACCAGAGTTCATCACAAATTTCCTCATAATGATCTTCTATCAGAAGTGCGCCTTCTATCAGCATCAGATTCGTATTCTTGCGTTCTTCTCTTGTGATCTTTTTCTGAATCTCTTCTTTTACCCTCGGATGTACAATTCCATTTAACACAGAAAGTTCAACTCTGTCGGCAAATACAATGTCAGAAAGCTTCGCACGATCCAGTTCACCTTTTTCATCCAGGATTTCATTCCCGAAATGAGCCACAATTTCATCAAAGCATTCTGTTCCTTTTTTCTGTAGTTTCTTTCCTACTTCATCCGCCATACAAATAGTCGCACCATACTTATTATTCAGATATTCCAGAATCTGTGTCTTTCCTGCGCCTACTCCTCCGGTAATTCCTATGATCTTCATCTTTCACACCTCTTATTTTGCTTCGTACCAGTTATCTCCTGTATGCATATCTATCTCAAGCGGTACTTTTAATTCTGCCGCATGTTCCATTTCTTCTTTCAAGATATTCTGAACCTCATCCAGCTCCGGCTCATACGCCTCGATCAAAAGTTCATCATGTACCTGTAATACAAGTCTTGATTTCATCTTCTGGTCTTTCAGTCTCTGATTCACCCGGATCATTGCAATCTTGATGATATCAGCTGCTGCTCCCTGAATCGGTGAATTCATTGCTACACGCTCACCGAACGAACGCTGCATGAAGTTGCTGGAAGAAAGCTCTGGTACCGGTCTGCGTCTTCCAAAGAGCGTCACCACATAACCTTCTTCTTTGGCATGCGTTACTGCATGATCCAGAAATGTCTTAATTCCCGGATAGGTTGCAAAATAATCATCAATATATTTTGCAGCTTCTTTACGTGTAATACTTAAATCCTGGCTTAATCCGAACGAACTGATTCCGTACACGATACCAAAATTTACAGCCTTTGCATTTCGCCTCTGCTGAGGAGTTACTTCATCAAACGGTATATGAAATACCTGTGATGCCGTAATCCGATGGATATCACTCTGTTCCTTGTATGCCTGGATCAGATGCTCATCTCCTGAGCAATGTGCCAGAACACGAAGTTCAATCTGCGAATAATCGGCATCCACAAATCGATATCCTTCTTCCGGAATAAATACTTTACGAATCAGACGTCCAAGTTCCATCCTTACCGGAATATTCTGAAGATTCGGTTCAGTACTGCTGATTCTTCCGGTCGCCGTAATCGTCTGGTTAAATTTTCCATGAATCCGCCCATCATCCTGAATATAATTCGCCAGCCCGTCTGCATATGTGGACTTGAGTTTGGTATATTGACGATATTCCAGAATCTTTGCGACTACCGGATGTTCCGGTGCAAGCTTTTCCAGTACATCTGCCGCAGTCGAATAACCTGTCTTTGTCTTGCGCCCACCCGGGAGCTTCATATTTTCAAACAGTACAACTCCAAGCTGCTTTGGTGAATTAATATTAAATGTCTCACCTGCTTCTTCGTAAATTTCTTTTTCCAGTTCGGCAATTTTACCCGCGAGTTGATCGCCATACTGTTTCAAAGCATCCGCTTCTACACGGATTCCATTTTGTTCCATATCAAACAATGTGAATACCAACGGCATCTCAATATCCCGGAACAACGTATCCATCTTTGTATCCCGTAATTTCTGCCGCAGAACCTCTACCGACGCATAATTTACATAAGACTCATAGCAGGCTTTCATATCCTGATCGATCTTTTCATCAATCATCAGACCCAGATGTTCTCTTGCAACATCTTCCCATGTATAATTATTTTTAAGTGGATTCAAAAGATATGCAGCCACACTAACATCAAAGCAGTTTGCCTGATTCCGGATTGTTACCTGTTCCATAGACTCTTTTAAATGGAACATTGCATACGTTTCTGCCTTCTCAGCCACATCCGCAAGTTTTTTCAGTAACCATTCTCCGGTTATGTCTTTTTCAACTTTGATACAATAACTTTCCTCTTTTGAAAAGCACAGTCCGATACCTCCAAGTCCGGCCTGATCTGCAAACAACGGTAATACATTTTCCAGATCTTTGAAGATTACGGCGCCTATTGTACTTGCTTCTTCCGCCTGTACAAAGACTTTCTCCGCTTCTGATTTGGAAGTAATGATCTTAAATCCGTCCTCGACCTTGTTGGCCGGTGCCGAAACATCGAATCTGGAAAGAAGATTTTTAAATTCCAGTTTCTGGAAAAAGATATATGCTTCTTCCGTATATAGATTACCGAGCTTTGCTTCGGATAGTTCATACGGGAAATCAGCCTTTACATTGATCGTTGCCAGCTCTTTACTGAGCACCGCAAGATCCCAGTGTTCACTTAAAGCCTTGGATGCTCTTGGCGGTTTCAGCTCATCCACATGTTCATGCGCTTCTTCAATCGAATGATACTGTGTAATAATCTTTGTCGCTGTCTTCTCCCCGATGCTTGGAACTCCTGGAATATTATCTGCCGTATCTCCCATCAGTGCCTTCAGATCAATAAATTCTTTTGGCGTCACCTGATAACGTTCTTCAACATCTTTAGCGTAGTAATCTTCAATTTCTGTCTTGCCCTGCTTAGTCTTCGGAATTCGGATTTTTACATGCTCTGTCGCAAGCTGCAGCAGATCGCGGTCTCCGGAAATAACGGTAACTTCCATACCTTCATTCTCACATCGATTGGATAATGTTCCAATCAGATCATCTGCTTCCAGGCCGGCACATTCAATCGTCTTAACCCCCATTGCGTGAAGCACTTCTTTGATCACCGGAACCTGCTGCCTTAACTCATCAGCCATCGGCTTTCTTGTTCCTTTATATTCTGCATACATCTTGTGTCTGAAAGTCGGGGCGTGAACATCGAATGCCACCGTCAGATATTCTGGTTTTTCTTCTTCCAGAAGTTTAAACATAATCGTTAGAAATCCATATATTGCATTTGTATGAAG
>ERZ827469.3506-NODE-3506-length-10247-cov-7.332418_pt1 | contig 10247 bp, 8 predicted proteins | sample MGYA00519917_ERZ827469 | MGnify/ENA primary metagenome ERZ827469 (study PRJEB31778, sample SAMEA3449314) | human gut metagenome | biome: human gut; feature: human-associated habitat; material: faeces | place: United Kingdom | collected 2010/2012 ... | reverse complement strand
GCACAACGCTGGATATTTACGCCCATGCATTTGACAAGAACAAACGCAAGGCACAAGAGAAACTCGGAAAGGCGATTGGATTATGATGAGAAAAATTAAGCTGACACGCGCAAACAAAAGCATTACGCTGAAAGCACTTGCACCTTATTATTACCGTGAAAGGGCTCTTGGGCATAGCACACAAGAAGTTGGAAAGCTGGTACTGAAAATTGATTCTCTCCCAGCCGATAAAAAAGCCACTTTTTCAGCAGAAGAAATTCACCTTATGAGAACCACCATAAATCAGCTGAGAAATAAAAGACTGGCAAAAGGGCAGTACACCGATGCCGCAGATGATATGTTACTGAAATTATACTAAACCCAAATAACATTAAAACAAAAAGCGCATTGCAAAAGTACATTGCAATGCGTTTTTTAAGTGCGACCGGGAGGATTCGAACCTCTGGCCTTCCGGGTCGGAGAACTACGACAAGGCAGTATAGACCGACGATAAAGCGTAAATTTTGTTGGTTCTGCCCAACTGCTCCCAAAACCAGAAAAAGCCCATTGTTGGTTGTCACAACAGGCTTTTCTGGCATTTTACAAGGTAACTGCACAGTAGTGGTCAAATGGTGGTCAACGATTCGGGAAAAGTATGCGAGATAAAGTGGTGGTAACTTGAATTCTAAAAATCCTGCAATTCGCGCTAAAAAACGGGATTTCGCGCTAAAAAACAGAATACATTATCCGAAATGCTACAATATAGACAAAATAAACGCGGTCATGTTGGCAAGTATCATGCGATATGGTAGAAAGGAGGGCGCACTGCCGCTTCCCGCGTTCTTGAAGGGAGAAAAACGGATGATAAAACAACTTAAAAACAGATCCCGTGCATTTTATGGAACACTGATTTGCTCCGGAGTCTCGGTAATCACCATGATCGTGTATGCTGCGATCTATGCAAGCACACGCTTCATGGCTCGCGAAGCCCTGCTGTGTATGACAGGGGGCGTGCTGTTGGGCTTGGTGTTGCTGTTTACAAATCACGAACGCTTTGCACCATCGGCACTTCTGGTAGGAAACTTCTTGGGTTTACTCTTTTATATTTACCACATCTATTTTTTTGTATCCTCTGTAGTTACCGGTATTCAGTTTTCCGGCTTTCCGCCTGAGTTCTTTGTCAACGCCGTTATGTTTGGCATTGCGCTGGTTTTAAGCATAGTCTGCGTATTTTTGCCTTGCTCGTGCCCAAAGGAGGAAAACTGATGAAACAAAAGATTGCAAGAAAAATCCTGACCGTAACCAGTATGCTGCTGTCCGGCGTTATGGTCACAGCTACCGTGATTTGCAACGAAAATGCAACGGCCATCAGCAGTGCGCTGAATGTAAAAACCTTTGATGTTGTAGAGACCGGGGATACGAATCAGGATTCCGAATATTACAAGAGCAATTTTGATAATCTGACCGATCTTATCAATGCCGGTCATTCTAAGGCAACAGAGGTTTTGGAAGAAGGCGCTGTGCTGCTGAAGAATGAAAACGGTGCTCTGCCGTTGAGCAAAGGCAGCAAGGTTAGCCTGCTGGGCGTAACGGCATACGACCCTGTATATGGCGGTACCGGCTCCGGTAATATTTCTACCAGCGAAGCAACGGATTTTTGCAAATCTCTGCAGGATGCGGGGCTGGAAATCAACCCGGTTCTGACAAAGCAGTATACTTCCGAGGATTGGGCACAGTACAAGCGCAGAAATGCAGGCTCTTACAGCACCTCGCGGTTGCTGATCAATGAAGCTCCCTGGTCGGTTGTAGATGCTGCCGCGGGCGACTCGCTGGCACAATATGGCGATGCCGCTATTTTTGTGGTAGGCCGTGTCGGCGGCGAAGGCTATGACCTTTTGGGCATTACCGAAGACGGCATTGACAATCATGACGGCCTGGGCAAGGATTACCTGGGCTTGAATGCCAATGAATGGTCCGTTCTTCAGGGTCTGAAAGAGAAAAAGGCTGCCGGTGAAATTTCCCGCATTGTTGTGCTGATTAACTATTCCAGCATGATTGAGGGCGATTTCCTGAACGACCCGGATATCGATGCTGCCTTGTGGGTTGGTGCGCTGGGTGTCGGCAATGAGGCCACCGGCAAGCTGCTGACTGGCGAGGTTTCTCCGTCGGGTCGTCTGCCGGATACGATGTGGGTTGATAACGCCAAAAACCCTGTAAATGCAAACTTCGGCAGCTGGGTCTATGAAAATGCGGGCGAGTACGGCATTTCTACGGAAAAGCCTAAAACGGAGACCGATCCCGAAAAGAACGGTGGATATTCTACCAGCGACATTACTCTTTCTTCCTATGTTGTATACCAGGAAGGTATGTACATGGGGTACCGCTACACGGAAACCCGTTACGAGGACTATGTCCTGGGCACAGCAAATGTAGGCGAATACAATTATGACGAGGTCGTGGCGCGGCCCTTTGGCTACGGGCTTTCGTATGCAGATTTTGACCTTTCCGATGTGAAGGTTGAAAAATCCGACGACCGCAATTATGTGGTTACCGCAACGGTAACCAATGTGTCCGATACCTACTCTGGCAAATATTCTGTTCCTGTGTATGTTTCTAAGCCGTATGGTCAGTATGCGCAGCAAAATGGGGTACAGGTTCCTTCGGTTGAGCTGGTCGGCTTTGAGAAAACGGATACATTGGCACCGGGTCAGAGCCAAAACGTGACGATCACGCTGGATGAAAAATACTTTACCTCGTACGATGCCTACAACGCCAAAGGCTATGTGTTGATGGACGGTGACTACTATGTAGCTGTAGGTGGCAGCGCCCACGACGCGGTCAACAATGTGTTGGCAGCAAAAGCGCAGAATGGCGTTTCTGTTGACACCAGCAAAATGACCGGAAATCCCGGAGATGCAACCAAAGTAGCAAAGTTTGGCTTGTCCTTTAACAAGGATAAGTATGCCTATTCGGATGCGGTTTCCATGATCGATGGCAGCAGCAACCAGCTGGTGACGAACTTGTTTGACTTTGCAGACATCAACCTCTATGAGGGACGCGGTGACAACCATACGGAGTATTACAGCCGTGACAACTGGAATGCTGTTTCCCTGGATATGGCCAACGGTCATCAAACACTGCTGATGACGGAACAAATGGCAAAAGAAATCTTTGCCCAGGTTCCCGAAGGCAGCGGTGAATACAATAACACGGCCGGTGTACCCGCACAGTTCAAGCAGCCCATCCCCAAGGACGATGGCACCTATCCTACCTACGGAGAAGATGCGGGTCTGATGCTGATCGACATGCGCTATGACGAGGACGGCAACGAAATCAGTTACTTTGATCCTGTGTGGGATACCTTTATGGATCAGCTTACTTGGGATGACACCGTAAAGCTGGTGTCTAACGGCTGGCATATGACGGAAGCTGTTGAAAGTGTTGCCAAACCGGAAACCAGCGATGAAAACGGTCCCAACGGCTTTGGTGGCTGGGCCTTCCGCAATGGATATCTTTCTAACCAGGGCATTGCCTACCGCATTGAAAAAGAAGCTGGTCATATCAAAAATGACGGCACCTTTACCGATGATGTGGATTCTAATGCACTGCGTAAAATGACCGGCTTCCCGGCAAACGGTATTTTGGCAGCTACCTTCAATAAGCAGTTGGCAAAGGAAGTCGGCAATATGATTGGCGAGGATGGTCTGTGGGCCGGCTGTTCCGGTCTGTACGGCATCGGTCTGAACCTGCATCGCTCCCCGTATACCGGACGTAGCTGCGAGTATTTTAGCGAGTGCGGAACCCTTACCGGTATGATCGGTGCCGCGGAATGCGCCGGCATTGAGGAAAAGGGCGTTCATGTCTACAATAAGCACTGCGCGCTGAACGATCAGGAAAACAACCGTCACGGTGTGGGTGTTTGGGCACCGGAACAGGCAATTCGTGAGTTGTACCTGCGTGCCTTCGAAATTCCCATCGAAGAGGGCGGAGCCTTCAACACCATGGCTTCTTTCAGCCGCTTTGGTGTGCAGAGTGCGGCAGCTTGCCCGGCTTTGGCAACCGACTTCCTGCGTGGTGAATGCGGCATGAAGGGCTTTGTTATCACGGATGCTTATCAGGATATGGACGGCAGCCAAAATATTGACCCCTACTATGAGCAGGTTTACGGCACCTTGGTTGGCGGTAGTGATCTGCCGGATGGTTCTACGCCTGCGACCCAAGGACACTTCGACAAATTCAAAACCGGTTACAGTGCCATGGCATGGGCCATGCGCCAGTCTGCTAAGCGCATTTGCTATCAGACCGTATGGTCCAGCGCGATGAACGGTATCTCCTCCAATACCCGTGTCGTAAGCCTGACCCCCTGGTGGCAAAAGGCTCTGTACACAGCGGATATCGTGCTGAGTCTGCTGTTTGCTGCCTCGCTGATTTGGACGCTGTACGCGTTGATCCAGGAGGAAAGGAAAACAGTTAAAAAAGCACAGAGATAAGCAGTAAAAACCGCAACTGGCCGCAGAGTCAGCGCGATATCGCGCTGACTCTTACGGCTTGCTGCTGTATTGAAACATGTGCGGCATGTATGATATACTGAGCAAAAAAGGGAGGGAAGCCCTATGTTGCGGGTGGCTGTGGTAGACGACGATGCGCAGGATCGCGCCAAAATTAGTGCCGGGCTGGATTTTGTCGCGGCGCAAAAGGATGTATCCTTCAGTATCAGCGAATTTGACTCGGGTGATCAATTCTTGGTGAAATACGAGCCGAATTATGACATCGTCTTTATGGATGTGGAGTTTCTTTCCGGTGCAAACGGTATAGAAGCAGCGCATCAGCTTAGAAAAATTGATAAAACCGTTGTGTTGGTTTTCGTTACCCGCATGGCACAGATGGCTGTGAAAGGGTACGAAGTAGATGCACTGGATTTTATCGTAAAGCCCGTGGACAACTATTCCTTTTTGCTTAAAATGACACGCATTTTGGACCGGGTCGCAATCCGACCCGATGATATGTTCTGCGTATGTGCAGAGGGTGAAATTATCAGCCTTCATATACGAATGCTGCGGTATTTAACGGTAGACGGACATTATGTTATTTACCACTCCAAAGAAGGAACCTTTGCGGAATACATCACCCTGAATGCAGCGGAAAAGAAATTGAATGATCCTGCTTTTTTCCGTTGTGACAGAGGGTGCCTTGTAAATCTGCGTTATGTAGAGCAAATCCGCAAAAGCACCTGCCTGGTAGACGGTGAGGAATTGCCGATAGCTAGGACTCAATTCGGAAAATTCAAGCAGGCGTATGCCCGATATTTGGGCGGCCTGATTGAGTAAGGAGGCGGAGAGATGGACATTCTGATTCGGTTCGATTATATCGTTGAAATCCTATTGGCTGAATGGGTGTTTTTACATATTTACCCGAAAAGACGTTGTTTTTTTGTGAGGCTGCTTGTAACCACTGCGGTTTCATTGGCAGTGGGCTACGGCTGTTATCCGAAAAGCATCAGCCAGCAGGGCGCAGCCATTGTTTTTGTACAGATGCTGTTTACGATTTTGGTTTCTGTTATAGGGATGTACGTGTGCTGTAAAGGAACCCTTTTGTCAGTTTTGTCAGCCTGCATTTCCGGTGTCGCAATACAGCATATTGGGCATCATCTCAGCCGATTGATTTCCCTGTTACCGGGCATGGGAACCTGGAATCGATATATGGCGGCGGTCGTCTGTCTGCTTTTATATGCGGTTGTGTTTTATTTTATTCATACCTCTCACATTAAGTTTTACGAGAACTACGATGTCTGCCTTACAGTGATATCGATTGTAATTGTATTTGTGTGCGTTGGCATTACACGTTTTTCCCGCATGGGGAGCTACGGAGCCCAAAGTGAAAATCCGTACCTGACCATCAGTATTGCCTTGTATGCTATAACATGCAATCTTTTGGCACTGTTTATTCAATTCTTCCTCTGTCGGTTTATTCGGCTGAAAAGCGAATATGCCGTTTTGCAACGAATCCGTACAGAAGAAAAGCGCCAGTACGAAAGCAGCTGTGAAAATTCGGAGCTGATGAACCTGAAATATCACGACTTAAAGCACAAATTAACCGCACTGCAAACACGCTTGCCGGAAAAAGAAATCGAATCCATGCAGGAACTTCTGCAGGTATACGATACTACATACCACACCGGTTTGGATGTATTGGATATTATATTAAACGAAAAATGCCGCCAGGCACTGGCAAAGAAAATTTCCATTACCTGTATGGGTGACGGAAAAGCGCTGCGTTTTATGGATACGATGGACATTTACTCACTTTTTGGCAATATTTTGGAAAATGCCGTTGAAGCCGTAGAGAATATAGAGCCTGCGGAAAAACGTGTGATCAGCCTGACAATTGAACAAAGAGGTGAGATGGTTTTTATAGATGCAATGAATTATTGTGGAAATAAAAGCCTGACCTATGAGAACGGACTGCCCATCACAACAAAAACCACAGAATATGGGTACCACGGCTTTGGATTAAAAAGTATCCGCGCCATAGCAGAAAAATACAACGGCGATGTAGAAACCTCACTGACAGACGGTGTGTTTAAGGTCAACGTATACATGATGGTCAACGACAGCACAAACTAGAAGGAAAATCTTTTATATGCAAATAGTGGCACATATACCCGCAGTATGACTGATTACGGTATGCCTAAAAGCGACACCGTACGCTGTAATATATAAACGGGGCGCTGTGCAAGCCGTACCTGCTATGTCGGAATCGGCAAAAGCAGGGTAGACGGAAAATACATTTTTAGCCATTCTCTAATTCCTTGTTTTTTTCTCCTTGTGAAATCGGCTCGTTCATCATAGGCTATCTGCCGCAACAGATATGTCCTGCGGTGGGCGGGCTGATTTCCTTATATTTTTGTGCAATCAGGAGTAATTGCTTATGAATGAAACCAAAAACGGCAACGCGGTCAACCGCGCCAAACCTTATCAGCTGGTCTTGTTCCCGCTGAACAACGGTGCCACGAACGTGTATTACGTTCTGGTGCTGTCTTATATTGCGACCTTCGGCAGCAAGGTTCTGGCTTTGTCTATGATCTTTGCCTCCGTTATGGTCACGGGTATGCGTCTGTTTGACGCCGTCACCGACCCCATCATCGGTGCGCTGATGGATCGCACCAACGGCAAGTTCGGCAAGTTCCGCCCGTTCATGGTCATCGGCAACCTCATCATGGCCGTCAGCATTCTGGCGCTGTACTGCCTGACCCCGCTCATTCCCGACACGATGATGTGGGCGCGCTACGCCATGTTTGTGGCGCTGTACGCAGTGTGGGTCATCGGCTACACCTTCCAGACCAGCTGCACCCGTTCCGGGCAGACCGTTCTGACCAACGACCCCAAGCAGCGCCCGCTGTTCACGATTTTTAACACCGTCGGTTCTTTGCTGGGTATGGGCGCGATGCAGTTCTTCGCCCCCATTCTCGCCAAAAATTATGAGGGCGGCTACGGCTCTGCCGGGTTCTTCCGTATGCTGGCGCCTGTCGGCATCGTTATTTCTATCCTGCTCACCCTGCTGGCGGTCGTCGGCATCTGGGAGAAGGACCAGCCCAAGTACTTCGGCATCGGCGGCGAAAAGATCGAGAAGCTGAAAGTTTCCGAGTACGTTCAGATCATCAAAGAGAACAAGCCCATGCAGCGCCTGATGGTTGCCGGTGCGGGCTGCAAGCTGGCGCTTTCCATCGCCACCAACACCACCGTGCTGTGTATGCTGTACGGTTGCATGATGGGCAACTATGATGGGCTGTACCTGCCGATGATGGTGCTGGGTTACGTCTTTAGTGTCCCCTTCTTCCTGCTGACCGTCCGCACGAGCCAAAAGAAGGGCCAGAAGGCCAGCCTGATGCGCTATGTCAGCGTGGCGCTGGTGTGCTATGTCGGCGTGTTCGTCCTGCTGCTGCTCTGGAAGCAGGACAGCGCAGCCTTCAGCCTGAGCCTGCTGGGTGAGGGCGGACTGTCTATCAACCTGTACACGGTCCTGTTTATCCTGCTGTTCGGCATCGGCTACGGCGCGTACTACGCCACCGCCGATATGCCCATCCCCATGGTTGCCGACTGCTCCGACTACGAGACCTACCGCAGCGGCAACTACATCCCCGGCATCATGGGCACCCTGTTCAGCCTGGTGGACAAGCTGGTGTCCAGCCTGTCCGCTACCGTTGTGGGTATTGCTGTCAGCTTTGTGGGCTTGCAGAGCCTGCCCACTCAGTATGACCCCTACACCCCGGGCATGAACTGGGTGGTCATCGTGCTGTTCTGCATCATCCCCATGGTGGCTTGGGCGGCTACCCTCATCGCCATGAAGGGCTACACCCTGACCGGTGCCAAGATGAAGGAGATCCAGGCTGTCAACGCCTGCCGCCGCGATGCAGTGGCCAAGGGCATGAAGCTGGAAGAAGCCATGGACAAGTGGCAGACCATGGATCAGCTGCCGGCGGAATACCGGAGCTGAGACGCTGTATGGAACTGAATACTGATCTCACCGGCGCAAGCGGCACGCTGCTGCCCACGCAGGGGGGCTGTTCCTAATTCTCCGCCACAAAAATCCTCAGACATTCGTCTGGGGATTTTTTGTTTGGTGGTGGTACAGAACTCGAACAATTTCTCCCCGGATACAGGCAGAAAACGAACAAAGGCAGGATACCACCATGAGGGTGGTATCCTGCCTTTTGAATCTTTGTGTGGAAAACCTGCTTACAGCAGCGGGATGCCTGCCTTGGCGCAGGCTTCGCGGGTGGCTGCGTCCCAGACGCTGGCCTGCACTTCGCCAATGTGGGCGCTGCCCAGCAGCAGCATGCACAGGCGGCTCTGGCCGATGCCGCCGCCGATGGAGTAAGGCAGCTCACCGTTCAGTACGGCCTTGTGGAAGGGCAGGGCGCGGCGGTCGTCGCAGCCAGCCATGGTCAGCTGCTTGTCCATGCTTTCAGGGCTGACGCGGATGCCCATGCTGCTCAGCTCATAGCTGCACTGCAGCGGGTCGTTCCAGAACAGCAGATCGCCGTTCAGATCCCAGTCGTCATAGTCGGGGGCACGGCCGTCATGGGGCTTACCGCTCTTCAGCGGAGCGCCGATCTTCATCAGGAAGGTGGTGCCGTGCTCCTTCACAAAGGCGTTCTCACGCTCCTTCGGGGTCAGGTCCGGGTACTGGTCCTCCAGCTCCTGCGTGGTGATGAAGGTGACGTTGGGGCTGTGCAGCGGCAGTTCCTGCAGCTGGGGGAACATGGCGTGCAGGTTCATCTCGGTGGCGCAGACAGCGGACACGATGGAGCGCACCACGCTCTTGAGGTAAGCCTCGTTGCGGTCTTCCAGACGGATCACCTTTTCCCAGTCCCACTGGTCCACATAGATGGAGTGCAGGTTGTCCAGATCTTCGTCGCGGCGGATAGCGTTCATATCGCAGTACAGGCCCTTGCCCACACGGAAATCGTAGTCCTTCAGGGCCTTGCGCTTCCACTTTGCCAGTGACTGCACCACCTGTGCCTCAATGCCGCTTTCCTTGATATCAAAGGTGACCTTGCGCTCGACACCGTTCAGGTCGTCGTTCAGACCGGTGGATGCTTCCAGAAACAGCGGAGCAGACACGCGGTACAGGTTCAGTGTGGCGCACAGGGTGTCGGCAAACAAACGCTTGACCGTACCAATGGCGCGCTGCGTGTCGTACAGGTTCAGCGCGGGCGTATAGTTTGCCGGGATGATGGTTTTGCTCATAACAAAAAACCCCTCTTCTGTTGGATTCTGGCCCTGATTTCCCAGTACAGGGCACGGCTTTTAAACCGGAAAATACTGGTTTCATTATGGCATATTTTTTTAAGAAAGTAAAGTGAGAAGGCAAAAAAAGAGACCGCCGGTAAGGCAGTCCCGTTTCCGCAGTGAGAAGGGCGGCTTTGCATCAGCCGAAAAGCCCCTTCAGCAGGATCAGCAGCACTTTTACAAAATCGCCGGTGCCCAGCAGCTTGTACAGAGAGATCAGAGTAGATAACATGAATGTTTTGCTCCTTTTTTTGCAATTTCGGGCCAAAATGCCCGGCATGCATGGAATACGGCTGGGCAGAGCAGCGGATTGCAGGAAAAAATTGGGAGAAAACAAAACGGCACCCGTGCCGCTGCAAAAGCAGTACGGGTGCCGGAAGAGCAATTGTTTTTCAACAGCTTCAGCGCTTTACGTTGAAGGCTGCCATGCCAGGGTAAACGGCGCTGCCGCCCAGCTGCTCCTCAATGCGCAGCAGC
>ERZ827469.3505-NODE-3505-length-10249-cov-2.866784_pt1 | contig 10249 bp, 11 predicted proteins | sample MGYA00519917_ERZ827469 | MGnify/ENA primary metagenome ERZ827469 (study PRJEB31778, sample SAMEA3449314) | human gut metagenome | biome: human gut; feature: human-associated habitat; material: faeces | place: United Kingdom | collected 2010/2012 ... | reverse complement strand
CCCGCCATTACGCCCATGGTTCCCACGTTGGAGTGCTCTCCCAGATGGGCTTCCGGGATCAGTTCCTCGACAACTACGTACATCATGGCGCCTGCCGCAAAGGCCAGCATCCAAGGCATCAGAGGCTGAATAAACCCCGCTGTCAGCACCACCAAAACGCCGAACACCAGCTCCACCAGGCCCGACAAGCTTCCCATCAAGAAAGCTTTTGTAGAACTCATCCCCTCCTGCCGCAGGGGAAGCGCCACCGCCGCTCCTTCGGGAAAGTTCTGGATGCCGATGCCGAGAGCGAGGGCCGCAGCCGCCGTAATGGCCGCCGGGTCATTGCCGTTTTGGGCCGCCAGGGCAAAAGAAAGCCCTACCGCCATGCCCTCGGGGATGTTGTGAAGGGTGACGGCAAACACCAAAAGCGTCGTCCGCTTCCAGGAGGTAGTCACGCCCTCCGGCTCAGCAGAACCGGGGTGCAGATGCGGTAGTAGGCTGTCCAGTCCCATAAGGAAAAGAATACCCAGAATAAACCCGCCCGCCGCCGGAATCCAGCCGATCTGCCCTTTCTGTTCCGCCTCTTCAATGGCTGGAATGAGAAGAGACCACACCGATGCGGCGATCATAACGCCTGCCGCAAAGCCTAAGAAAATCCGTTGTATTTTGGGGTTTATCTCACCCCGGAAGAAAAATACCACCGCCGCACCCAGCGCCGTCATCAGGAAAGTAAATCCTGTGCCGCCCGCCGCCCAAATAAGCGCGTCTTTCATTGTTTCATCACCATTCCTTTCCGATTTTGCGCATTTTGCCGCAAAATCCGCCCTGTAACAGCCTTAGCTGTACAATGGAAATCATATCTGGAAAGTCCGCCCCATTGTCAGTACAGACTTACTTTGTATAAAAAAATTACCGCTTTTCCCACCGGACGCTAGTAAAAATTTGAATAATTCTAATATAATTATATGGGAGGCACCGAGAAAAGTCAAGCATTTGTAGGAATTTCCCTTTGTGTAAAGGAAAAGGTAGCCAGGCTGCAGCTGCTTGCTGAAGCCCCTTGAAATCCATCTCGCGGTCATTTACTGATGCTTTCGGTATTTCCATTGATATGCCTTCCTTACAAAAAAATTGCCGCCCAAATGGGCGGCATGGGTGGAATATGTCATTACATCGTTGAACCCCGGACGATAAGTTCGGTTTCAAGAAAAATCTGCCGGGTTTCGGCGGTGGGATTTTCGATTTTGTCGATGAGGATTTCGCAGGCCTGATACCCCATCTGATAGCTGGGCTGTTTCATGGTGGTAATGGCCGGATCGGTCATCAGCGAAATGTCGATATTGTCGAAACCGACGATGCTCACGTCCTGGGGAACCGAAAGCCCAAGCTTGTTGGCCGCTTTCAGAATAGCAGCGGCGTACACGTCGGAGATCGCAAAATAAGCGTCCGGCGCGTCGGGCGCCGACAACACGTGCATAGCTTCCGACAGCGCCATGTCGAAGCTGATACTGGACAGATGGGAAATCCAGTCCTCCCGGAGTTCCAGACCATTTTCCCGGACGGCCTGGCGGAAGCCCTCCTCCCGGTGGCGAGAGTATTTGTGGGTCAGCAGGCTGTTCATCAGAGCTATTTTCTTCCGGCCGATGGAGACGAGATACTCGACGGCGGTTTTTGACGCCTTGATGTCGTCGATGCTCACAAAAGAAACCCCTGTGCTTTCACAGTATTCCGAACACATGACGACAGGACAGCGGGACGACAGCTTATCGAGAAATTCCGCGTCCCGGACGCTGCTGATCAGCATCACGCCGGCACAGGGAAAGTTTTTCAGCATACTCTGATAATCCTCGAAGGTGGTGTAAACCCCCGCCGTCTGCATGGCCAAGGCGTAATATCCTCTGCGGCGGGCGGCGGCCTGCACCCCGTCGATGACCCGGCTGATAAAGGGGTTCTTGAATTCGGGAATGCTGAGCAGAATAGTTTTGCACTCCGGATCGGTCAGGGATTCCCCCTCCGGCAGATATCCCATCTGCTCCATAGCGTTAAGGACTTTTTGCCGAGTGGCGTCCTTAACGCTGCCCGAACGGTTGATAATGCGGGAGACGGTGGCGATAGAAACCCCGGCTTCTTTCGCCACGTCCATAATGGTGATTTTTTCAGATGATTTCATGGGAATCGAATCCTTTTCCGTTTATACTCATATTAATATATGAAGTGAAATGATGTAAATTTTACATTTTTATTATACCAAAAATGTTTTGGTTGGAAAAGAGTTTTTTCTAAAAAAGGTATTTTGACTAAATTTATTCTAAAATTCCTGTAATATTGTACGGGTTTATTCACGGATTTCTTGACAAAATACTGGATTGGCAGTAGAATATTTTTGTAAATATTTTTGTAAATAACTAGAAATTTACAGAAAATGCATTCATCTACAGTGAAAACCAGAACGAAATTCGTAAAATAATCCCGTTCTCCGAGAAATACAGACGGTCCCGAAAGTCGAGGTTTGAGATATGGAAAAACTACGAGTTGGCATCATCGGAGCAGGCTTTATCGGACGGCAGCACATCGAAGCGGTAGGGCGGATTCCAGGGGCGGAAATCGTAGCCGCCGCCGACCAGAACCTGGAAATGGTTCGGTCGCTGAGCGAGGACAGCTTCATCCCCCACTGCACCAGCAACTACCACGAAATTTTAGACAACCCGGACATCGACGTGGTACATATCTGCACCCCCAGCAACACCCACTTCGAAATGAGCAAGGAGGCCCTCTTAAAAGGTAAGCACGTTTACTGCGAAAAGCCCCTCTGCCTGGACACAAAGGAGTCGGAAGAACTTTGCCGCATCGCCAAAGAGTCGGGGCTAGCCCACGGCATCGACTTAAACTACCGGTTTAATGCGGCGGTACAGGAGATGCACCATAGGGTCAAGTCTGGCGACATCGGGCGGGTCTTGACCGTCCACGGGGAATATCTTCAGGACTGGATGCTCTTTGAGTCGGACTACGACTGGCGAGTCAACCCGAAAATCGGCGGCGCTTCCCGGGCGGTAGCCGACATCGGCTCCCATTTCTTCGACACCATGCAGTTCATCCTGGACACCAGGGTCAAACGAATCTACAGCAAGTTTATCAAAGCCTACGAAAGCCGCACCCACTCCCTAAACGATAACGCCACTACCTACGCTAAAGTGCTGGGAACCGTGGTGGAAGAGGTGGAGGTAAACACCGAGGACGCGGCGTTCATCATCGCCGAGATGGAGGACGGGGTTCCCGCCTTCATCAACATCTCTCAAATCTGTGCCGGGCACAAAAACGGCCTTGGCATCAACGTCAGCGGCACTAAAATGAGCTTGGAATGGTATCAGGAAAATCCCGACAAGCTCATCGTCGGCCACCGGAACACCCCCAACGAGTATATCTTCCTGGGGGCGCAGAATATTTCCCCAGCGGCATCCCGTTTTCTCCCCCTGCCCGCCGGGCATCCCTGCGGCTGGGTGGACGCCTTGAAAAACGCCATCAACGAGTTTTATATCTACATCCGCACCGGGAAATATCTGAACAAGAAGGTCAATTACCCCACCTTCGAGGACGGCCACCAGATTATGCAGCTCATCGAGGCCTGCATCCAAAGCGACAAAACCGGCTCCTGGATCCAATTGCCGGGTTTTGGGGAATAAACGCCTATAAAAGCGCCGGAGACGCATCCGGCGCTTTTCCTCTGTTCGAACGATTGTGTTTTTGAAAAGAATATGCTATACTGAAAACAATCGGGCAACTGCCCACCACAGGAGGATTCTGATTATGACAATTTGGAAAATGTTCACCGTCGGCATCAAAAATTGTGCTCGCAACTGGAAAATAAGCCTGCTGTTCGGGGTTCTGCTGGGCCTGGGACTCTCTCTGATCTCTTCCGCCCCCTCCACTATTTTAGAATTTGTCAAACAAAATTCCAAAATGCACTCCGCGATGATCCTGCTTCCCTTTATCTCGGTCCTTTCCCTGGCTGTAGCCGTACTGCAGCCGACACTGACCACCCTCCCTCTGCTCACCGCCTACACCCGGCCTCCGCAAAACGGTCCTCAGTCCTTTAAAGGCCGCTTTTCGAAAAAATTCGGGCCGTTCCTTCTTTTAAGCCTCATCTGGCTGGCAATCAGCGCAGCAGTTACCATCATCTGGGTCATCCTATTCGTCATCTGCGCCCTCATCGCCGGGATCTTTTCTCTATCCTACTATTCCTTTGAACCGGTATTCCTGGTATTTTTGTTGATTCTCATCATTCCCCTTTATTTTGCCATCCTGGTCATCTCTGCTGCCTCTTACTACAGCTATATTGCCTTGACCACCGAAAACATCAAGGCTACCCAGGCTTTTGCCCAGGGCTTTAAGATGCTGTCTAAACACATTGGCCGCAGCATCGGCAACTCTCTGGCCTTTTCCCTCATGGCCGGCACCATTCCCGGTATACTAGTCTGCCTCGCCTATTTCCTGACCATTTACGAATTCTCTTTCTCGAGAGTGATCCCCGGGGTTTTTGTCGGATTGCTGTTGCTCTGGCTGGTGAGTCTGATTCTGGCGCAAGCCTCCCAGACCGTCTATACCGCCGCTATGGTTGAACTCTACCGCAAAAACTGGCTGGAGGATCACAATAATCCCTTCAGCGCCCCTGTCCAGGCCACCCCGAACTACTTCCAGAACGTATCGCCTACGCCTGAAAACTGGAACACCTCGTCCCAGCCCCTTGCGGGCGCCGCTTCTCCCGCAGAGGTCCCCTCTTTTGACGGGCCCGTCTCCAATCAAGAGCCTGTTTCGACTCCCTCCCCTGACGGTGAAGCAACTCCCTCCGCACCCGCTGTGGATATCCCGGACCCCTCTGAGGAAGCCCCTTCCGTCGAAACTAAACCTTCCCCGCTCCCGGACGAAGCTGTTTTTTCTGTCAGCGAAGACAATTCCTCCGAGAACTCCGACGACGATTCAGCAAACCTGTAAAAATCTGTTGAAACTAAAAGGCTCCCGCTTGAAAAAAGCGGGAGTTTCTCTTTTTAACACCAACAAAAAATCCGCAAAAGTCGACGGCTTCTGCGGATTTTTTTACAGTTCCACCCAATAGCGGCAAACCGTTTTCCCCTGAGAGGTAGTCGCCGTGTTTTCCAGTACGCCTCCATTTTGCAGGATGATCTTTTGAGAAGCGAGGTTATCCTCTAAACAGGTAATCAGTATCCTTTCCATCTTTCGCTCACGGCACTTGTCTAAAATCAGCTGAAGCTGCCGGGTTCCGTAGCCTTTTCCCCGCTCTGAGGGCCGGATGCCGTATCCAATGTGCCCACCGTTGTGGAGCAGTTCCTTGTTGAGTCTCCAGCGGATACTGGCAGCACCGACGATCTTGCCGTCGGACGCCCTCGTAAGGAAATACAGGTTGCAGGGAACCATCCCTCTGGGACAGGTATCCCCTGATTCGAATTTCCGCTCCCGGGAAAGCCATTCGTCATAGGTGAGGCTTCCGGAGACCAGCGCGCTGGGAATAATGGGATCGCCGTCCTGAAGCCATTCTTCCATCATATCAGTGTATTCCCTCCGATGAAAGATGTCGGGGCTCACCAGTAACAGGGTTTCTGTTTCCGACGCACTCATCGGATCGCTCCTTTCTTTTTCAAATAAATCCGTCTATTTTGCCTCGAAAAGCCGCTTGACCGCCTCTTCTCGGGTGGAGACGAAAAATACGTCCTTCCCCTTGTTACTTTCGTAGATAAAGTCCCGGAGAGGCTTGCTGCGATAGTGGGAAAAGTCCCCGTAAACGGCAATCTTTCCTTGGTAGTTAATGAATTTTTGCAGGATTTCTCCGGCAAGACCAGTGCTCAGCACAAAGAAATCCTCCGGGAGCGCTTCCTTCGGGACGGCCAGACGGCTGCACCCGAATCCGTACTGGGCTTCCATGAGCAGGTCCAGCGCCGACTGGGCGCTTGTGATCTGTGGCGAATCGTTTTCCACCACCGCGACGACAAGGTTATTTTGCTCGATTATTTTCATTTTCATACATTTTCCTTTCCGTGAAATCTATACCGGTAAAAGCCCTTCTAAATTGAGGCCCCGCTTGTCGGCCTGTACCGCGCCGATATAGTATTCCACCCCTTTCACAAATTTCGCGAATTCCCCGTGGGAATCGCTTCCCGCCGTCACCAGCAGCCCGTACTCCTGACAAAAACGCAGCGCAAGGGCGGTGATTTCGTCGCTGTGGGACGGGTAATAACATTCCACCCCGTCGATTCCCAGCTTCCGCAGACGCTCAAGGTTTTCCACAAAGGCCTGCTTTTCGTTTGGCAGACGATCGCCGGGATGGGCCAGCACCGCCTTGCCTCCCGCTTCGTGGATGATGGAGCAGACGGTTTCCACCGCCTCGAAGGACTGCCGCGCTTTGATTCCGTAATCGGCATAGTAGCGCATACATTCGGGATAATCAGCCGGGTAGCCCTTGCTCTTTAAGTAGTCGATGCCCTTCCAGCCGCCGCGGAGGGGGTTTCGCTCATAATTCTCGTATTCCTCAGAGCTCAGATCCGGGTGATCCTTGGCCATGGCGGCGATCAGGTCGACACTTAAATCCTCCATCAGGCGGGAATGAAAAAGCAGCAACGACTGGAGCGCCGTGTTCTGCAAATCGCAGCCATATGCCAGGATGTGCAGCGTCCGCTCCCCGTCCTGAGCGTCGATTTCCACGCCGGGAATCAAGCTGATCCCCTCTTTTTGACAGGCTTTTGTCAGCTGGGGGTAGCTTTTCGTGGTGTTGTGGTCGCAGACGGAAATCAGGGAAAAGCCCTTCCGTTTTGCCTCCTGTACCACCGCTTCCGGCGTCAGGGTCGAATCGGAAAAAGTCGTGTGTATATGCAAATCTGTAAACATCTTCATTCCTCCTTGCGTTTCATAAAAGCAGCCTTATCAGGCCGCGGGGATTTTGCCGCTCACCGAGCGTCCGCAAAAATAAAAGCGGCGCAGAACAGCGATTTGCTCACCGTCCTACGCCGCGTATCATCAAAAGCACCTATGATATGGGAATAGGAGGATAAGCCCACTGCCCGTTTCCCGGCATGGACGCGTAAATCACTTTGGAATCACAGAAAAACGCTCCGCGCATTCCATTTTCCTCCCTTTCTGGTAAATTTTCGTATCATTGTACCACTGAAAATCCACCCTGTCAAGAAAAATTGCATTCTTTTCGCAGGTTTACTGATTTTCCTCTTCCCATTTCCATAAAAACCATGTATAATATCCATAAACGGCACACAGAATGTGCCAGCGCCATTGGCGCACAGTTTCGTCCCGCTTTACTCACCGAAAGGAAGGGTCTTTATGTGTCAATTACTCAATTGGGCAAGGGAAAAAATCAAGCGTTTCACCCTTGCGGATATCGGACTTTTGAAGGTGTGTCTCCTGTCGCTGGGACTGTTCATCGGCGTCCGCGCCGGCGAAAAGGGCAGACGGCTCTCTCCCCTGTTTTTCCTCACCTATCTGGGAACCATGGCAGCGCTCTTTTACCGGATGTTAAAGCGTGAGGAACTCATTCTCCCGGAGCAGATGGAAGACGACGCCTAAACACCTCCATTCTATGTAAAAACATGCCCGGCCGTGCAGGTCGGGCTTTTTACTGAAAACGCCATGGAAGTCCCTTCACTTTACAAGGCGTTTTTGTTATTTTTTCTTCTATTGACTTCCCATTGAGCGGTTGCTATAATGAGGGCAAAAGAAGCGCATAGCCGTTTTGGGCTGGAAAAGAGGAATCATGATGGAACACAAAGGTCGTTTTTTCATCGGTGTGGATTGTGAAGGCGTGGCCTGTGTTGTGGGCGAGCCCCAAAAGGGCCTTAAGGACAGCAAAAACTATTCTTTTGCCGCCCGGCAGGCCACCTTGGAAGCCGACGCCGCAGCCAGGGCGCTGTTTGACTGCGGCGCAAAAGAGGTCATCGTCTGGGACAACCACGGAAGCGGCGTCAATCTGGACTACGACCTGTTAGACCCCCGCTGCAAAATCCTGTTGGGAAGCGGAAGCAAAACCCGTTTTCCGGGAATCGACGAAAGCTTTGACGGTGTGCTGTTCATCGGGTATCACGCTCGGGAGGGCACTCCAAATGCCGTTTTAGCCCACACCTACAGCTCCCTGGCCTTTCAGTCCTACCGCATCAATGGGATGGAGGTGGGCGAGATGGAAATCGACGGCGCCTTCGCCGGAAAGCACGGCGTCCCCGTTATCTTTGTCTCCTCCGATGACAAATGCATCGAACAGGCCCAGAAGAGCTTTCCCTGGGCGGAGACGGTCGTTACCAAGGAAAGCCTCGGCTGGAACGCGGCGTTGAGCCTGCACCCCCAGGCGGCAGTTCAGGCCATCTACGACGGTGTGCAGAAGGCTTACAGCCGGCTCCCTGAAATGAAGCCGTTTCAAATCGAAGAGCCCCTGTCGGTGGAAATCCGCTACAAACGGCTGGACGACGCGGCGGCAGCATCCCTCTACGATGGAAATCGAGAGCCCTTCGCCTTCATAGACGGCTTTACCCGGGCCGGGGTGCTTCATAAGATAGAGGACCTGTTCCGGTAAAGAGGCCGGACATCCACCCAACAGGTGCGGCCATAACAGACCGTGACGGGGAAATTTGATCAGCTTCGAACCAAAATGGAGGAATCCATATGACCCAAGAAAAACTGCGGGACTACATGCTCACCTTCGCCGACGCGGAGGAGTATAATCCCTTCGATGACGCCGGGCCTATCTACCGCCACAAAAGCAACGGCAAGTGGTTCGGTTTTTTTGCCGAGCTTGCGGGAAAGACCTGCGTCATTTTAAAATGCGAGCCGCTGGAGGCGGATTTTCTCCGGCAGGCCTACCATGGCGTCACCCCCGGCTGGCACATGAACAAGCAGCACTGGAACACGGTGGAGCTCAATTCCGACGTGCCCCCGGAGGAAATCAAAAACATGGTGCGGATGAGTTTTCATCTCACCGCTCCAAAAACCAGGGGGAAACACCGTGGATAAGTACCGAAATGTCATCGGGCAGACGGTGGACGTTGTCATCGACCGGCCGCTCGGCACCTATCATCCTCGGATGGACACCATTTTCTACACCGTGAACTACGGCTACGTTCCAAACGTCATCGCTGGGGACGGCAGCCCTCAGGACGTCTACATTCTCGGGGTGGATAAGCCTCTCGAAACCTTCCGGGGGACGGTCATCGCCGTGATCCACCGGTTAAACGACGCGGAGGACAAATGGGTGGCCGCCCCGGAGGGTATCGCCTTCACCAAAGAGGAAATTATCGCAGAGACCCGCTTCGTGGAGCAGTTTTTCCAGATTGAAGTCTATTGCTGAAACAAGCCGCCGGATAATCGGCGGCTTGTTTTGTCTATGTAGAAATTACGGTTGCTTTTCCTGCTTGTCCGCCTTCCGAAAGGGCAGCGGAATCTCCGACAGCACCAGCCCGAACAGAGTGAGCACTGTCCCGATGAGGGCCACGGCGGTGATCTTCTCTTTGAGCACCAGAGCCGAAGTGATGATGGTCACCACCGGGGTAAAGTAGATGTAAACGCTGGTCTTGACCGCGCCGATGTACTTGGTGGCCAGATTCCAGCTGACAAAACAGGCCGCCGACGCGATGATGCCCAGGAATAGAATGTTAAAGAGGTTGACGGGCTTTAGAAACAGCGACCAATCGGGGCTGAAATCCATCAGGAACAGGGCCGGGATCATGAAGACGATGCCGTAAAAGAACATTCGCCGGGTGGTCTGGACAGTGTTGTAGCCAAAGTCGGCGATTTTCCGAACGAGAATCGAGTAAACGCCCCAGATCGCCGCCGCCAAAACCGCCAGAAGGTCGCCTAACGGGTTCAGCTTCAAGACGGTACTGCCGTTGAAGCTGATGAGCACGATACCAGAAATCGCCGCCACGAAGCCGATGAAAAACTGGGGCCGCAGCCGTTCGCCGTACAGGAAAAAGTGGGCAAAAATCGCCGTGAAGAAAGGCGCGATAGAGACGATGACCCCGATGTTGGAGGCAAAGGAATAGGTCAGGGCGATATTCTCCAAGAGGTAGTAAAGCGTCGTACCGCAAAGCCCCGCCCCCATGAAATAGAGCTCGTGCTTTCGCTCCCGAGGCCGGAACCGATGGGGGTAAAAGAAAAAGAGGGCCACAAACCCGATGACGAAGCGGATAAAGAGAATTTCCACCGGGGAAAAATCTCGCAGAAGAATCTTGGAGGAAATAAAGGTGGTTCCCCACACGAGGATGGT
>ERZ827469.3503-NODE-3503-length-10261-cov-3.495591_pt1 | contig 10261 bp, 7 predicted proteins | sample MGYA00519917_ERZ827469 | MGnify/ENA primary metagenome ERZ827469 (study PRJEB31778, sample SAMEA3449314) | human gut metagenome | biome: human gut; feature: human-associated habitat; material: faeces | place: United Kingdom | collected 2010/2012 ... | reverse complement strand
CGTGCCCATCGAGACGAGCGAGGGCTGGCTGCTGTTCTACCACGGCGTACTGCGCTCGTGCAACGGTTATGTCTATGCGTTCGGTTCGGCGCTGCTCGACCTCGACCGGCCGTGGAAGACGATCGCCCGCAGCGGTCCGTACCTGATATCGCCGCGCGAGATTTATGAACTGACGGGCGACGTTCCGAACGTCACATTCCCCTGCGCGTCGCTCCATGACCCCGAAACGGGCCGGATCGCCGTCTATTACGGATGCGCCGACACCGTCACGGGCCTTGCCTTCGGCTATATCCCTGAAATTATCGACTTCACGAAGAAAAACAACATCCTATGAGAAGCCTTGCGCTGCTTGCGGTTCTGACGCTGTGTCTGGGAGCACGGGCACAAGAGCCTGCGGCGTGTGTCGACCCGTTCATCGGGACTACGAACTTCGGGACCGCGAACCCCGGGGCGGTCACGCCGCACGGGATGATGTCGGTGGTTCCGTTCAACGTCATGGGGTCGGAGGAGAACGTCTACGACAAGGACGCCCGCTGGTGGTCCACGCCCTACGAGTACCACAACAAATTCTTCACGGGCTTCGCGCACGGCGCCTTGAGCGGCGTGGGGTGCCCCGAGCTGGGGTCGCTGCTGACGATGGCCACGACGGGCCCTCTGACGGTGGATTACCGGGAGTACGGCACGTCGTACACGGCCGAAAAGGCCTCCCCGGGCTATTACTCGGTCTTTCTGGACAAGTACGGCGTCCTTGCCGAAGCCACGGCCACGGCGCGTAGCTCGGCCGAGAGGTACACCTTTCCGGAAGGCACAGGGCATATTCTGTTAAATCTGGGCGAGGGGCTTACGAACGAGAGCGGCGCGATGGTTCGCCGGGTGAGCCCCACGGAGATCGAGGGCACGAAGTTGCTGGGGACGTTCTGCTACAATGCGCAGAAGGTTGCGGAATTTCTGGAAGCGAACGAGAAGGTTGCATGGGTCAACTACCCCGGTTTAAAGAGCAGCAAATATTATGAGCTGGCACAGAAATACATGCCGAACGGCACCTGCGGCGTCATTTCCTTTGGCTTAAAAGGCGGACGCAAGGCGGCGGAAGAAATGATGGATAAGTTAAAGCTTGCAGCTATTGTTACCCATGTGGCGGATTCCCGCACCAGCATTCTGCATCCTGCCAGCCATACGCACCGTCAGATGAACGATGAGCAGTTAAAAGAGGCCGGCGTAGCGCCCGATCTGATCCGTCTTTCCGTCGGTATTGAAAATGTAAACGATATCATCGCGGATCTGGAACAGGCACTCTAAAATCCTCGTATTGCGTTTTGATCCTATGGGAAAGAGTTTTTTTGCACAGTGAGGGCGAAGCATGAGTTGGGGGAAAAAGAAGAAACACGCTTCACAGAATACCATACCGGCAGCTGAGTTCAGGCAGGAGGGGGAGTCTGCGCTTTTTGAGAAAGCGCCAAAGGAACCACCAAAGCCTGCGCCGGGAGAATATCTGGATAACCCGCTTCCCGTTCCCAAACGACATGTCCGCAAAGAAATGAATTACGCTTTTGAACCGTCGCCGGATCTTATGTTTTATGAAATTCCGGTTGCGGATAACGATGATTTTGATGTATAAAATAAATCACTCCTGCACATCCTTTCTGAAAAAGAAATGCGGGAGTGATTTTTTATGGGAAAAAAAGAAGAACAGGAAATGCATCGGGACGAGCGAATCGAGCAGACCGGTCAGTTAACGCTTACAGATAATAAGGAAGAAACCTCGATCCATCTGCTGACGATCATCGGGGAAATTGAGGGGCATGACAACCTCGGAAGCAGCTCCAAAACGACAAAATATGAACATATTCTACCGCAGCTGGCGGCGATAGAGGACAGTAAGAATATTAGTGGTCTGCTTGTTTTGCTAAATACGATGGGCGGAGATGTCGAAGCGGGGCTTGCGATTGCAGAGATGATCGCTTCTTTGAGCAAGCCGACCGTTTCCCTTGTGCTGGGCGGCAGTCATTCCATTGGCGTCCCGATCGCGGTGAGCACGGATTATTCCTACATTGTGCCGTCCGGGACAATGGTAATCCATCCGGTTCGCATGAACGGGACGGTGATCGGCGCACAGCAGACCTATGATTATTTCCGGCAGATTCAGGATCGGATCACCGGTTTTGTCTGCAGCCATTGCAGTGTTTCCAAGCAGCGGATGGAAGAGATGATGATCAGACAGGGGATGTTGAGCCGTGACCTCGGGACGATTCTTGTCGGAGAGCAGGCGGTGTATGAAGGGATCATTTCTTCCGTCGGCGGTATTCGCGAGGCAGTGCAGAAGCTTCATGAGCTGGCAGACGGCTATCGGGCAGGTCGGATGAAAAAGAAAAACAGCAATAGTGACAAGAAGAAAATTAAGTGATATACTAAATTGATCTAGTCTTTTTCTGCCTATGCTAATTTAAAAATCCATTTTGCAGATGTAGAAAAAAGGCAGGTCAGTTGGAGGGATGATTATGGCATCAACTGCGTCGAAAGGAAGGAAAAAGACCCCTGCGAAAACAGGCAGAGGCGGCGCAAAGGGTGGAAAACAAAAAACAACCAGAAAACCGAGTGCAGCTGAACTTCAGGCACAAAGCGCGATTACAAGCGAAATTATCCTGATCGGCGTATTAGCACTCACAATATTGCTATTTTTATGCAATTTCGGCGTGATCGGTGTCATCGGCAATCAGATCAGCCGCGTAATGTTCGGTATTTTCGGCACGATGGCATATGCACTGCCGGTACTTGCCTTTATTGCAATCGCGTTTGGCATTTCCAATCAGGGAAATCGGATCGCGTCCATGAAGCTGACGGCGGGAATCATTCTGTTTTTTCTGCTTGGTGTAGTCTGCTCGCTCCTGTTTCAGGGGGGGACGCTGTCGATGGATTATTCGATCCGGGAGCTGTATCTGGAAAGCGCCAAAAAGCGGCTGGGCGGCGGTGTCATATCCGGCTCCCTTGCCTGGGGGCTGCACCGGCTTCTTGGCATGGTCGGCACAGTACTGCTTTTGTTGGTGTTGGTGATTATCTGCACAGTTATTATCACAGAGCGTTCGTTTGTGAACGGTGTAAAGACTTCTGGCAGATATGTCTATGAGACGGCACGTTCCGATGCGCAGAGGTACCGCGAGCGCAGCGAAAGACGCCGGAAAGAGAGCGAAGAGCGCTATGAACAGCGCCGACAGGCAAACGAAGAGCGCAGCAAACGTCTCCGCCAGGAAAACGAAGAACGTTCCGAGAAACGCAGAGAAGAAGAACTCGCCCGCGAAAAAGAAAGAAAACAGCTCGCCCGCCAGAAGCAGCTTAACGCAGAGCAGCAGCGCGAAGCCAAACAACGCCGTAAGGAAGAGGCTCAGGCACGTCAGGATGCAGATCAGATCTTCCGGATGGAGAAAAAAAGCACGGGCATTATGGCGGACACGACGCTGCGCAAGGCATCTGTCGGCCGTCGCGAGGACATGCACGAAATCACCATAACAGAAAATCCCGGTCAGGTGACGGAGCAGTATACCGTCAGACCGGTAAGTGTCAACCTCGATGCAGACCGCAGGAATGAAACGTTTCCCGATGCAGCGGTTGCGAGTGGGGCAGCTGTTTTAGCGACATCACCGATCATCACAGCAGAAGAGAGCATTCCTGCGGCTGCAGCGGATGCATCCGGCTCAGCTTTCATGAGCCATGTGCGGATTCATTCCGCATATTTGAACAATGACAGTGACACAACCCCTGTACCCCAGGACAACACCGCAGAACCGGCGGATGCATTTTTATCGGGAATGCAGGACCCTGTGACCAGCCATCCGCAGGCGGATGTTTATCAGGATATGAAAGAGGTTCACTACCTCGAACCGAAACAGCCGCAGCAGACAGAAGCATTTGTACCACTGGAATCCAGGGTGGAAACTTCTGTGGTGGAAACTTCTGCACCGGAGGTTACCTTGCATATGGATACACAGCCTGCCTGTGCATCACAGAAGCTTGCTCCTGTACAGGAATTGGAGCAGTCAGATTCGGACATATACGATGCTGTGCCGTCTGAGCTTCCAGGGGATGACAACAAGGACACTGCCGGGGAGCCGACTGTGCTTCCGGCACAAAACCTGCAAAGTACCGGAGTGCCGCGCCCCAAAGCTGTGCCCCCCAAAGCACCGCAGACCGCCGCAGAAGCCACTGTCGTTGGTCAGGAGCTTGCTAAGAAACAGAAAGAACAGGAAAAGCAGGCGGCACAACAGCCACCAAAGCCTGTCGTATACCATTATCCGCCGCTGTCGCTGCTACATAAAAGCAACAATGCCAATAATATGGACAGCGAGTGCGAGCTGAGAGAAACGGCGAAGCACCTCGAGGATACGCTGCAGACCTTCGGCGTAAAGGTCACTGTTACAGATATCAGCCAGGGACCTACCGTAACCCGGTATGAGCTGCAGCCCGATCATGGCGTAAAAGTCAGCAAGATTCTGGGTCTGGCAGACGATATCAAGCTAAACCTCGCTGCGACAGATATCCGAATTGAAGCACCGATTCCCGGCAAGGCCGCAATCGGTATCGAGGTTCCGAACAAAGAGACGATGGCAGTCGGACTGCGGGAGCTTTTGGAAACGGATGCGTTTTCGAACTTCCCGTCCAAAATTGCTTTTGCAGTCGGCAAGGACATCGCCGGCAAGGTGGTCGTATCCGACATTGCAAAGATGCCGCATATGCTGATCGCAGGATCCACCGGTTCCGGGAAATCCGTCTGCATCAATACGCTGATTATGAGCATTTTATATAAGGCGAAGCCTTCGGAAGTCAAACTGATCCTCGTCGACCCCAAGGTCGTAGAGCTGAGTGTGTACAATGGCATTCCGCACCTGTTAATTCCTGTCGTAACCGATCCGAAAAAAGCGTCGGCTGCGCTGCAGTGGGGCGTTGCGGAAATGACTGACCGATATCAGAAATTTGCAGACAGCAATGTCCGCGACTTAAAAGGATATAATAAGAAACTCGAAGAACGAAGACAAAAGGGAGAAGAGGGCATACCCAACGACCTTCCGCAGATCGTCATTATCGTGGATGAGCTTGCCGACCTGATGATGGTCGCGCCGGGAGAGGTGGAAGAAGCGATCTGCCGGCTGGCACAGCTTGCAAGAGCGGCAGGCATCCATCTGATCATTGCGACTCAGCGCCCCTCCGTCGATGTCATCACGGGACTGATTAAGGCGAACATGCCGAGCCGTGTCGCATTCGCGGTCTCCAGCGGCGTCGATTCCCGTACCATTCTGGATATGAACGGAGCAGAGAAGCTGCTCGGAAAGGGCGATATGCTCTTTTACCCACAGGGCTATTCCAAGCCTGTCCGGGTGCAGGGTGCATTCGTTTCGGATAATGAAGTGTCTGATGTCGTGGATTTCTTAAAAAATCAGAACATCGGCAATGTTTACGATGCCAGCAATGAAATCGAGGAAAAGATGAAATCCATCGGAACCTCTTCGGGCAGTGCTACATCCGGCTCATCCGGACCGGAATATGATGCCTACTTTGCAGATGCGGGACGCTTTATTATCGAAAAGGACAAAGCATCGATCGGTATGCTGCAGAGAGTCTTTAAGATCGGCTTTAACCGCGCCGCCCGGCTTATGGATCAGCTGGCGGAGGTCGGTGTCGTCGGTGAAGAAGAGGGTACCAAGCCCCGTAAGGTACTGATGACCGAAACAGAGTTTGAACAGCTGGTAGAGGAAATCCTCTGACATCAGCATACAAAAGCATAGAACATGTCAAACACAGGCAAAGGAGAATGAATAGATGAAATCAGATATCGAAATCGCACAGGAAGCTGTTTTATGGCCGATTCAGAAAGTGGCCGAGCATCTGGATATTCCGGAAGACGATCTGGAGCTTTATGGCAAATATAAAGCGAAGCTTTCCGACGAATATTTAAAATCCATCGAAGACCGCAAAGACGGAAAACTGATTTTAGTGACAGCAATCAATCCGACCCCTGCCGGGGAGGGCAAGACAACGACCAGCGTCGGACTAGGCGAGGCATTTGCAAAAATGGGCAAAAAAGCGGTGATTGCGCTGCGTGAGCCTTCTCTTGGCCCTTGTTTTGGCATTAAGGGCGGAGCAGCCGGCGGCGGTTATGCGCAGGTCGTTCCGATGGAAGACTTAAACCTGCATTTTACCGGGGATTTTCATGCGATTACTTCTGCAAATAACCTTCTGGCGGCGCTTTTAGACAACCATATCCAGCAGGGCAATGCGCTTGGGATCGACTCCAGACAGATCTTATGGAAACGCTGCGAGGATATGAACGACCGCGTGCTGAGAAATATCGTTGTCGGCCTCGGTGCAAAAGCGGACGGCGTTGTCCGGGAAGACCATTTCGTGATCACCGTCGCTTCTGAGATTATGGCGATCCTCTGCCTGGCAGATGACATGGATGATTTAAAGGCACGTCTGGCAAAAATCGTCGTTGCCTATAACTATCAGGGAGAGCCGGTGACCGCAGCTGATTTAAAGGCGGTTGGCGCAATGGCAGCCCTGCTGAAGGACGCGTTAAAGCCTAATCTGATCCAGACGCTCGAGCATACCCCGGCGATCGTCCACGGCGGACCCTTTGCCAATATCGCACACGGCTGTAACTCTGTCCGTGCAACAAAGGCAGCCCTGAAAATGGCGGATTATACGATCACAGAGGCCGGCTTTGGTGCAGACCTCGGCGCAGAGAAGTTTTTCGATATCAAATGCCGGATGGCTGGCTTAAAGCCGGATGCAGTCGTTTTGGTTGCAACGATCCGTGCACTCAAGTATAACGGCGGCATTGCAAAGGAAGACCTGTCTGCAGAAAATCTGGACGCGCTCAAAAAGGGCATTGTCAACCTGGAGAAGCACATCGAAAACCTGCAGCAGTTTGGCGTTCCGGTGGTTGTTACCTTAAACTCCTTCCTGACCGACACTGAGGCAGAGACGAATTTTGTACAGCAGTTCTGTGAAGAAAGAGGATGTGAGTTCGCACTGTCCAACGTCTGGGCACAGGGCGGCGAGGGCGGCATTGCGCTTGCGGAGAAAGTATTAAAGACTCTGGAAGAAAAAGAAAGTCATTTTGCTCCGCTGTACGACGAAAATCTTCCGATCAAAGAAAAGATCGGCTGCATTGCGACAAAGATTTACGGTGCGGCTTCTGTTTCCTATACCGCAGAGGCATCCAGACAGATCAGGAAGCTCGAAGAGATGGGCTTTGGAAATCTTCCGGTCTGCATGGCAAAGACACAGTATTCCCTGTCGGATAACGCAAAGCTGTTAGGACGCCCGGAAGGCTTTACGATTACGGTTCGCGACGTGTATGTATCCGCAGGCGCCGGCTTTGTGGTTGCATTGACCGGCGCGGTGATGACGATGCCCGGACTGCCGAAGGTTCCGGCTGCCGTCAATATCGATGTGGACGAGAACGGAAAGATCACAGGGCTGTTCTGATCCGTTGTCTGAAAAATAACCGAGAGAGGACCCTACAACATGGCAAAAAGAATTGACGGAAAAGCGATTGCCGCACAGATCAAGCAGGAATTAAAGGAACAGGTACAGCAGCTTGCAAAAGACAACATTACCGTAACGCTGGCGGTTATTCAGGTCGGTCAGGACCCCGCATCGTGTGTCTATGTCAGAAACAAACAGCGAACCTGTGAGGAGCTTGGAATCCACAGCCTTTCCTATGAACTGGAAGAAACGACGTCGGAAGAAAAACTGCTTTCCCTGATTCAGGAATTGAACGCCCGGGAGGACGTGGACGGCATTTTGGTGCAGCTTCCCCTGCCCGGACATATCAATGAAAAAGATGTTTTAAATGCCATCGACCCTGCAAAGGACGTCGACGGCTTCCATCCTTACAATGTCGGCGCATTGAGCTGCGGGGAAGAGGGCTTTGTTCCCGGCACTCCGGCGGGCATCATTGAACTGTTAAAGCGCTCTGATATCCGGATCGACGGGAAAGAGTGCGTTGTGATCGGCAGAAGCAATATCGTCGGTAAACCGATCGCGCAGCTGTTGCTTGCAGAAAACGGAACCGTTACAATCGCACATTCCCATACGGTAAATTTGAAAGAGGTGACAAAGCGTGCGGATGTCCTTGTCGTTGCGATCGGCAAACGGCAGATGATTGATGCGGAATATGTCAAGCCCGGCGCAGCCGTGATCGATGTCGGCATTCACAGAGACGAAGCAAACCATCTCTGCGGCGACGTAGACTATGAAAGCGTATTCCCGGTCGCTTCTGCGATCACGCCGGTTCCTGGCGGCGTCGGCCCTATGACGATCGCCATGCTGATGAAAAATTGTATTGAAAGCAGGAGAAGACGCCTATGAAATGCCCCAGATGCGGCGCAGACATGAAAGAAGGACAGATGTACTGTGAGCATTGCGGCAGGGAAATCCAGATCGTCCCGGAGTTTGATCCGGCGCTGGAAACGAGCCTCCATAAAGCGCTTTCCGATGTTGGAACCCAGATCGCGGAGAAAGCTTCGGAGGATAGCAAACCGGAGACAGATGCAGGGCAAAGCGCTGTGCCGGAAAAGCAGCCTTCGATGAAAAACCGCAGAAAAGAACGCTGGAAGGTGTTTGCAGGCCTTTTTGCCGCAGCAGCTCTCTGCGCGGGCATGAGCCTGATTTTTTGGCATCATACCCCGGAATATCGGTATGAAAAGGCTGCTGCGCAGATGAAGGAGAAATCCTACGATTCTGCAGCGGAGCTTCTGGAGCTGTTGATCGAACAGGATCCCAGAAATGTGGAATACTTAAATGCGCTGTCTTCCTGCTACTATTTTGAAGGGAAACTGGAAGAGGCAAAGGAGCTTTGCCTGACGATCCTCGATATGGATGCTTCCTGCGAAGACGCCTATCGTCGTTGTGTCGCTATTTATGAAAAACAAAACGACTATGCAGCGATCAATGCGCTGATGCAGAGCTGCCCGGATGTCCAGATCCAAAGCCGGTATTTAGATTATATGGCAAATCCGCCGGAATTCGACCTTCAAAGCGGGACTTACCGGGAAGCGCAGAATTTAAAGCTGATTGGCAATGCGGCAGGAACTATTTATTTTACAACAGACGGCTCGGTGCCGGATGAAAACAGTCAGGTCTATACTTCACCAATTCCATTGAAGGACGGAGGCTATGAGATAAAGGCTTTGTTTGTAAATCATTACGGAATTGCCAGCGATATCTCTTCTGCAAACTATTACATAGATATCAGCAGGCCGGATGCACCCTATGTGACGCCGCTTCCCGGAAACTACGATAAACCCGTACGGATTGAGGTGGATGTACCGGATGGCTGCAGCGTTTACTATACAATGGATAAAACAGAACCGACCGCATCATCGACCCGCTACGAAGAGCCATTTTGGCTCCCGGTTGGATATTCCACCTTTAAATTTGTCATAATTGCTCCGGACGGTGTGACAGGCAGCGTAACGGAATGTAATTATACGTTGGACCTGCATCCGCTCCTGAGCATGGAGGCGGCATCCAACCAGCTGCTTTTGACGTTAAAAAATGCCGGAGTAGTGAATTCCCTGCAGGGAGATGTCCCGGATGGAGATGGCCGTAACCTCTATACTTTTAAGTATGCCCTCACGATCAACAATCATCATTATTATCTTTATCGGGAATATCACGAGTTAGATGGAGAAAGCAACGCGACCGGAAACGATTATGTGGTAAACTATATGTCCGGGGAATGCTACCGGGCAGAGAAACAGGAGGATAAGAGTTTCAAGCTGTACGCAATAGAGCAGCCGGAAAACGGACAGGAATAAGGATACTGTCTGCAGACTCTTAAAATATATTGTCCGATCGGACAGAAAGGTGAGATTTATGTATCCTATTTTAGAAACGAAAAAACTCACTGCCAACATTTACTGGATGGAAGTTAAAGCAGAACGGATCGCAAAATCCTGTATGCCCGGCCAGTTTGTGATTGTGCGGACAGATGCCGACAGTGAAAGAATTCCACTGACCATTTGCGACTATAACAGAGAAAAAGGAACGATTACGATTGTATTCCAGCCGGTGGGAGCCAGCACCCATCTGATGACCTCCTTAAAGGCCGGGGATGCCTTCCACGATGTGGCAGGCCCTCTGGGATGTCCGTCCGAGCTGACAAAAGAAACAAAGGAAGCCCTGGCTGCAAAGAAAATTCTGTTCGTTGCCGGCGGCGTCGGCACAGCACCCGTTTATCCGCAGGTAAAATGGCTGCATGAGC
>ERZ827469.3502-NODE-3502-length-10264-cov-3.200215_pt1 | contig 10264 bp, 9 predicted proteins | sample MGYA00519917_ERZ827469 | MGnify/ENA primary metagenome ERZ827469 (study PRJEB31778, sample SAMEA3449314) | human gut metagenome | biome: human gut; feature: human-associated habitat; material: faeces | place: United Kingdom | collected 2010/2012 ... | reverse complement strand
GATTCCGGCTGGGAGGAAGTGCTGCCTCCCGGAGCGCCTCCGCCTGGAGTGTTACCTCCCGGCTGACCGCCGGCGTTGTCAGAGATCGTTACAGTTGCAGCGTTACCATCATCATCTAAGGTGATCGTTACCATAGTACCTTCTGATAAAGCGGAAAGTGTTGTTTCTTTTCCATTTTTGTCATAATAGATGGTAGAGTCGGTCAGATTGATCGTCTCAGTTGTCATATTACTCATATCCGGGGCACCGCCGTTGTCGGAAGGGGCAGAATTGTTGTCTCCACTAGGCGGATTGCCAGGGGTTTCGGTGGAATCTGCGCCATCAGAGTCAGGTTTATCGGGTGCCTCTGTTGAATCGCTGTTGTCAGAGTGCCCGTTGTCTGCTGGGGCACCACCTTTGTTATCGCTCGGTGGATTGCCCGGTGTTTCGCCCTGATCGCCGCCCGGCATGGCTGCAACTGTGATCGTGCTGTCGGTAATTTCGGAAATCATTCCGGTTACCGTGTTTTCATCTGATTTTGCATCAGTGTCCTCCGTAGATGTTTCCACTGTGCTTTCTACAGAAGAAGAGGTATTTGTGTTATTACCTGTACTATTGTTTGTGCTGCCGCATCCGGAAAAAATCAGTGTTCCTGCCAATGCGATACATAATAATGCTTTTTGATATTTCATAATGTTTGTCACTCCTTTTTTGTTGATAGCTGTATTCTATCGGGGGAATGTGACGGTTAGATGAAGCCGGGTTGGAAGTTGCGTGAATTTACAGAGAAGATTGTGTGGAATGAAAATAGAGGTGAAAATCCTTTTTTGAAAAAAATTTTAAATTTTATGAAATTTACTATTGTAGATTTTATAAAAGTGTGCTAAACTATGTTTGTATGCATGAACTAGTTTATAATGTAAACAGTTCAACTCAAGAGGCTGTATTCCTGATTAACGTCGGGATACAGCTTTTTGATTGTCTGGAGTATGGGCTTTTGCTGTTTTACAAAGAGCAGAAAAACGCCGTACGGTCATTCTGAATCTGACCATACGGCGTTTTTTCTATCTTTCATAAATCGTATAATGATGTTTCTTAAGCAGTGCAACCGCCAGCGCTAATGATTCCCCGTCATACATTTCAAGTCTCAAAACACCGCCTTCAAACTCACGGTTGTGAATGATCCCGATATTTTTGATACTTAAATTATTGCTCGCAAGGATCGTTGCGACGGTGGCGATCCCACCGGTCTCATCAATCAGGTCTAAGTACAGTTCGTAAACATTCTTCAAAGCACCTTTTGCCGTGATCGTGATGGAATCACGGTAATCTTTGGCTGCAGTAAAGGCATCTAACAGTGCAGGGGAATCTGCATCTGCAATGTTCGTGCGCATTACCTCTAATGTATGGATATAGTTGTCCAATAATTTTAAAATCTGTTCCTGATTGGATAAACAGATATTTTCCCACATGACAGGAGAAGAAGATGCGATACGCGTGATATCTTTAAAACCTCCGGCTGCGATGGTTTTCATGATCTCATTTTCATCGTCCGATTCCTGCACCAGGTTGACAAGGCTGTATGCGATCACATGCGGCAGATGACTGATCGCTGCGGTCGCATAATCGTGCTGCTCATAACCTAAAACCAGAGGAATTGCGCCGAGAGAGCGCACCAGCCCGGTCAGTTCTTCCACAGCAGGGGAAGGACTCTTTGTGGTCGGTGTGATAATATAGTAAGCATTTTCCAATAAAAATTCCCTAGCATTGGCAAGACCGGTCTTCTCGGAGCCTGCCATCGGATGTCCGCCGATAAACTGCGCCTCCATGCCGAGGGCGGTCACTTCCCGGTGAATGTCGGTCTTGACGCTGCCCACATCGGTAATGATGCAGCGGTCGCAGACGTGTCCCTTCAAAAGACGCAGATATTCCATGTTTTTCTGGACAGGCGTGCACAGAAAAATATAGTCGCAGTCATAGAAATCTGACAATTCACAAGGGCTGTCGTTGTCGGTCAGCCCCTCTTTGTAAGCGGCCTCTATCGTCGCGGCATGACCGGCTGTAGCGATAATGACCAGATCTTTATGTAGAATACGAAGGCGCTTGGCAATCGAACCGCCGATCAGTCCAAGCCCGATAAATCCGATTTTCTGAAGTCTCATAAATGAATCCCCCACAAGTTATTGATACCCAATTATCATAGACATTTCCGCCTGGAAAGTCAACACGTTAATCTGTGAGAGTACGGAAAGATGCGGCGTGTATGGCGAGAACATGTCCAAATTGTAAATATTGTGTAAATAATAAAAAGAAGTATTCCAAAAATGTTCAAAAGTAATACATATTATTGCTAAATGTTTCTGATATTATAAATACAGTTAGTAATATTGAATAAATAAGTTGTAAAAAAAGACGGAATTTAGTAAAATATATCCATACATAAAACAATTACAGAATATGGAGGGTTTGCTATGAATGTTTACACAACTGACAGAATTCGTAATGTGGTTTTACTTGGTCATGGGGGATGTGGTAAGACGAGTCTTGTGGAAGCAATGGCTTATCTGGCAGGCATGACATCACGTATGGGAAAGGTTGAGGACGGAAATACCATCAGTGATTATGACAAGGAGGAGATGAAGCGGCATTTCTCCATCAATACTTCGGTTGTTCCGATTATCTGGGAAGATACCAAGATCAACATACTGGATACACCGGGGTATTTTGATTTTGTGGGTGAGACCGAGGAGGCGGTAAGTGCAGCTGACGCGGCGATCATCGTGGTTTCCGGCAAGGCGGGTATTGAGGTCGGCACGCGCAAGGCGTGGGAATTATGTGAGCAGTATAAGCTCCCGCGCATGGTTTTTGTGACAGATATGGATATCGATGAGGCGAGCTACCGCCAGGTGGTACAGGATCTGCAGGAACTCTACGGAAAAAAGATCGCACCGTTCCATCTGCCGATCCGTGAGAACGGACAGTTCGTCGGCTACGTCAACGTGCTGCAGCAGCGGGCGAAGCGCTGGAAGGAGAACGGCGAGGTTGAGAAGACGGACGTTCCGGATTATTCAAAGGAGAATCTTGGCATCTGCAGAGAGGCTCTGATGGAGGCGGTTGCAGAGACGAGCGAGGAGTTCATGGACCGCTATTTTGGCGGTGAGGAATTCTCTGAGGATGAGATCCGACAGGCACTGCGTGTGAATGTGGCGGAGGGAAGCATCGTTCCGGTGCTTATGGGTTCCAATATTTTGGCACGCGGCATCTACACGCTGCTGGTGGACATTGTGAAATATCTGCCAAGCCCGGAAAAGCGCACCTGCACCGGCATCAATGCCAAGACCAATGAGGTTTACAATGCGGATTACGATTTCGCAAAGGCAAAATCCGCCTATATCTGGAAAACAATCGCAGATCCTTTTATTGGAAAATATTCCCTTATTAAAGTCAATTCCGGCGTGTTAAAGACGGACGACATCTTATTCAATCAGCATAAGGATGTGGAGGAAAAAGTAGGAAAGCTCTACGTGATGCGGGGCAACAAGCCGGAGGAGGTAAAGGAGCTGCACGCGGGCGACATTGGTGCCCTGGCAAAGCTTTCCGGTGCGACGACGACCGATTCTCTCTCCACAAAGGCGAATCCGATTCTGTATATTAGAACAACCATCTCCACACCCTATACCTGCAAGCGCTACAAGGCGAAGAACAAGGGTGATGAGGATAAGATCTCGCAGGCATTGCAGAAGCTGATGCTGGAGGATCTGACATTAAAAGCTGTCAATGACAGCGAGAACGGACAGACGCTTTTATACGGCATGGGCGATCAGCATCTGGAGGTTGCGGCGAGCAAGCTCTTCGAGCGCTACAAAGTTGAGATCGAATTAAAACGTCCGAAAGTGGCGTTCCGCGAGACCATCCGCAAGAAAGTCGATGTGGAGTATAAATACAAAAAGCAGTCCGGCGGACATGGACAGTATGGTCATGTAAAGATGACCTTTGAACCTTCCGGAGATCTGGAACAGCCGTATGTATTTGAACAGTGTGTCGTAGGCGGCGCGGTGCCGAAGAATTACTTCCCGGCAGTCGAAAAGGGCGTGCAGGAAGCGGTATTAAAAGGACCTATGGCAGCGTATCCGGTTGTCGGAGTGAAGGCAGTTCTCTACGACGGCAGCTTCCATCCGGTAGATTCCTCCGAGATGGCATTCAAGGTAGCGGCGATGCAGGCGTTTAAAAAAGGATTTATGGATGCATCCCCGATCCTGTTGGAGCCGATTGCCTCCCTCAAAGTGGTTGTGCCGGATAAGTACACCGGCGATATCATGGGAGACTTAAACAAGAGACGCGGCCGCGTGCTTGGCATGAATCCGACGGAGCACGGTTATCAGGAGATTATCGCGGACGTTCCGGTGATGGAACTTTACGGGTACAACACAGACCTGCGTTCCATGACAGGCGGAAGCGGAACATTTTCTTATGAATTTGCACGGTATGAGCAGGCACCTTCCGATGTACAGGAGAAGGAGATCGAGGCAAGGGCATCCAAGGTAGACCGTGCGGAAGAGTAACGGCAGTATGTAAAAGCAGCAGAAAAGAGTAATAGACAGAAAAGAAAGGAGGATGAGCAGAGATGAGAAAAGAACTTCTTGCACTGGTATCGATGTTTGTCCTCCTTTTGAATGATCCGATGGTGGCACAGGCTTATATGATGGTCCCGACGGATGACGCCGGATGGGAGCAGGGCGGGACAGCTTGGATTGATCCATTCCTCGGTGTGAACGATGACGCTGTACATCTGGTGTACGAGTTAAACGGCGGGGTGAATCACAATGCCAATCCGGATGTGATTACAGCGGAAGAACTTCCGTTTGCGCTTGAGATTCCTGTCCGGGACGGTTATAATTTTGCTGGCTGGTATACGGACAGCTCCTACGATCACAAGATCACGGAGATCACGGAAGAAAATGCAGCGAATATGGTTCTGTTTGCAAAATGGACCAGACCGATCGACAACCGCTACAACGTCGAGATGTATTCCTATCAGACCGCGAGCGTGTTAAGCCGCAATCAAAAAGAATTAAAAGAGTGCAATTATGAGTTTCTGGATGAGCTGGACATTCCGGGAATGCCGTCCACCAGAGAGAAAGACTATCTCGACAATCTGATCAGCAGCGAGGGACAGTGTCTGCAGGGACTCTGCTTCACACCGGATTATATTCTTATGACGGCGTATGCGGATGGATCTGACACGAAAGGCTCCTTAATGATCTTTGAGCGTGAGACCGGAACCTATCTGGCGACGCTTGGCATGAAGGAGAAGAGCCACCTCGGCGGAATTGCCTTTGACGGGGAGAATGTATGGATCTGCCATTCCAATTCAAAGACGCTGGAGCGGATTCCATATGAATATATTGAGAGAATCGGAGCCGATGCACCCGGATACTGTGTGGACGCATCTGCACTTTCTGACGAATACAAACTCGACAACATTCCGTCCTGCATTACCTGTTACGGCGGAAGAATCTGGGTGGCAACCCACACCAAATTCTTTGATTCCGAGATGCTTTCCTACAGCTACGATGAGGAAAATGATACGCTTACCTCACTCAGCAGCTACAATATTCCGAACAAAGTGCAGGGAATTGCCTTTGACAAGGGAGGTCAGGTATATCTCAGCACCTCCTACGGCCGCAACAGTTCCTCCTACCTGAAAGTATATGCATCGCTTCTGACGCTGACGAAGCATCCCAATGAGCCGTCGGCAAAGGTAGAGATGCCGCCGTGCTCGGAGGAGATCGCAATTGCGGATGATAATGTGTATGTGTTGTTTGAATCCGCAAGCCTGCGCTATTTTGAGGGAACTGACGGCAAGGGCAACAGCCGATCGCCGATTGACAAGGTGCTGGAAGTGACGGTGGCGTCGATCTGGTAAAAAAGAAATATAGAAGAACATAGCAGAAGGAGCGGTTTTAAGAGCCGCTCCTTCTGTTTTTCATCAGGTTCATGATTTTGTCAGCTTTGGCGGATTCTTCTGCGGACATGTTCTGCTTTAGGATCTGGAATAAGAGATCCGTCTCCGGTTCACTGAACTGGATGTTATTTGATTTTGCGGAATTCATGGCAGAGAGCAGAAACGGCATCATCTCTTTAATGTCGGTCGGCTTTTTGGCGGTGGCAAAGTTCATAAGAAACTGTAGCTTCTCCGGAGACATATCGGCGAGAAGCGGATTGTTGTTCAAAAAATCGTAGGGCATAGGAATTCCTTTCTGTTTAACTGAAGATGGTTTCGTAGGTCTCAAGCATGGAGAACATATTCGCAAGCATGTCGATGGTTTCCTGCTCTTTGCTGGTGCAGAAAGCGCGCAGATCGTTTAACATGGCAACCATATTATTGCTGCCCTCATCGACGGAGCACATGGACATCACCTTGTCTTCCTGCGAGAACACCTGGACGGTGTTTTGCAGCTCCATATATTTTATCAATATGGCAAATTGCTTTTTTTGTGTATCTTTCATGTAGGGGAGCATGGTTTTTAACATCTGCAGTTCCCGTGTCTGTGTCATATAATCAAACGGTGTAAAAGAGGATGTTTCGTTATGATCCATAAGAACCCTTTTTCTTTTAGTTTATGAGCAGAGAAGAGACTTTATGACCGGTAACGCATATCATATAATGTGGGCAAAGGCAAAAGGAAGTATGGAATAAAAGAGGCAGGACTTTTGCCGGAGCGCAATCATATACGCGTCTGTGGAATGGAGATTGGTATGCTTATAATAGAAGGTAACAGTGTATACGAGATTGATGAGGAATGTGTGCGAAAAAGAAAAGTCCCTGAAAAATGCCAGACGGCACAGAAATTGCAGATGCAGAGAAAACGGGATGCGGAGAGCGGCCTCGAGAAAAAGAGCGAACGCTAGAATAATAAAAATGAGGAGCGGCATCTGCCGCTCCCTTTTAGAACCCGTGTGCGTTTTTATTAGCAGCAGCCGAATCCGTTACCGTTGCCGTTTCCGCATCCGCCGCAGCAGAAGAGAAGCAGGATAATCCAAAGGCAGCTGTCATTTCCGCAGCCATTGCCGGAATTAAGTCCGCAGCCGTTGCCACCGCAGCAGCACAGCAATAAGATGATCCAGAGAATGGAACCGCATCCGCCCTCGTTACAGGAACATCCACCACCACAGTTTGTTGCAGCTAAATCACTCATATTAAATCCTCCAAATTTTTCTTACACTGTATCTTATGGCATCCGGAAAGATTTGTTACAAATTTTTCTAAAACAATTGTTATGCGTTCTCTAATTTGCTATGATGAACGTAGCAAAACAGAGCCAGATGGCGGGAGGGATGAACATGGGATTTGTTGTAATTGCGGAACCGGATGAAGTAAATGCGGCGCGCATTAAGACGATATTAGACAGCCTGGACAAGGATTTTTCCTATGCACTTGTCGGTTCAGCGGAAGCAGCGATACAGCTTGTGGAGCAGAATACCACCGATGTGTTTATCGCGGATATGCAGATGCCGGTGATTAAGGGAACAGAACTGTTTTCAATGATTGAGATGATGTCTCCGGAGACAATACGGATCGTGATGACTGACGGCGCACGGATTGCAGATACTGTGGCATTTATGAATGAATGCCGTACCTTTAAGATTATCATCAAGCCGTGCCGTGTGGCAGATGACCTCATGGCTCCGATCCGTGCAGCCTTTCGCTATAAGGAACAGCTGGAGCGGGCTGCCGGACAGGAGCAGGAGCAGGAGACGGCGTGCAGCATGACGGAGCAGGCGTATCTGGAGCGCCGCCGGATGTGGCTGATGCGGGCAAGCAACAATAAGAGAGCGCAGGATGTGCTGGCGGAACTGATGAAGGTGAACCTTTCTTTTTCAGATATGGAAGCAGAACGAAAGGAACGCCTTGGACGCTGGTATGTCTGGGTTGTATCCGAATACATCAACTGCGTTTCGTGCGGGACTGGCGAGTTTAAGACCGCAGCCGAGGGGCTTGCGGCATTCGGCAATAAACCGGAACAGCAGGAGTATTTTGAATTGAGGTGCACTGCCGATGAGGTGGTCGACCCGGAACGGATGAACGAGGTCACTTATATTCTGCGGATTATTACCGGACTGTGTAAGGATATCTTAAACGGCTATCGGATCATGGCAATCCTGGAGCCGATGGAAAAGGTCTATGTGCTTCGTGTGCGCATACAGATGTATAAAGATTCATTCAGAATTAAAAATACAACAATGCGGGAGGGATTGTCACGCGCAACGGAACTTGCGATCGACGCGCTCGGATACAAATCTGTTGTCATGAACAAAGAGCAGGAAACGATTTTTAATCTGGCGTTACGGCGCTGAATGTCATAGTGTCTGCCATTGCTATAACAAAACATTATATTTGCTATAACTTTTTATTCATTGACAAATAGAACAAGAAATGTATAGTATAAGAAGACGGTATAATTGTATACAATTATGCAAGCGGTTATTTATGCAACGATCAAGAAAGATTATACGACGGAGAGAAGCCGTGAAGGAACCGCCGCATTGGATGATGGCAAAAGGAGTGCAGCTATGAGAGAAGTCGTAATGAATAAGAAAACGAACCTGCTACAGTTGGAAGAGCATTTTTATCAGCTCGTGGATGTGGAAGAGCCGAACGTATTCCACAATCTGTTCCCGTACAGTGAGATACCGAAGATCGCATTCAATGATCGTATTGTCCCGCACAACATGCCGGAGAATATCTGGATTACCGACACGACGTTTCGGGACGGCCAGCAGTCGAGAGCTCCTTATACAACGGAGCAGATTGTAACGATCTATGACTATCTGCATAAGCTGGGCGGTCCGAAAGGACTGGTCCGTCAGAGTGAATTTTTCCTGTACAGCAAGAAGGACAGGGATGCGGTCTATAAGTGCCTGGAAAGAGGATACAAGTTCCCGGAGGTTACGAGCTGGATCCGTGCAAGCAAGCAGGATTTCCAGCTGGTGAAGGACATCGGACTCAGAGAGACCGGTATTCTGGTAAGCTGCTCGGATTATCATATTTTTTATAAGATGAAGATGACCAGACGTGAGGTCATGAATCTGTACCTGAGCGTGATCCGCGAGTGCCTGGAGACGGGAATCAGTCCGCGCTGCCATCTGGAGGACATTACGAGGTCGGATATTTACGGGTTTGTCATTCCGTTCTGTGTGGAACTGATGAAGCTGATGGATGAGTACAAGATCCCGATCAAGATCCGCGCGTGCGATACCATGGGATACGGCGTGAATTTCCCGGGTGCCGTGATCCCACGGAGCGTGCCAGGTATTATTTACGGACTGACCACCCATGCCGGCGTTCCGTCGGAGTTGATTGAGTGGCATGGCCACAACGATTTTTACAAGGCGGTCAATAACTCCACAACCGCATGGCTTTACGGCGCAAGCGGCGTTAACTGCTCCCTGTTCGGTATCGGAGAGCGCACCGGAAATACACCGCTTGAGGCGATGGTCTTTGAGTATGCGCAGTTAAAGGGAACACTTGACGGCATGGATACAACGGTCATTACAGAACTGGCAGAATACTTTGAAAAAGAACTCGGCTATGTACAGCCGAGCCGTACACCTTTTGTCGGAAGCAACTTCAATGTGACGAGAGCGGGAATTCACGCGGACGGACTGCTCAAGAACGAAGAGATTTACAACATTTTTGATACGGGGAAATTCTTAAACAGACCGCCTCTGGTATCGGTGTCCAACACATCGGGTCTTGCCGGAATTGCACACTGGATCAATTCTTACTATCATCTGCCAAAGGAGAAATGGGTCGATAAGAACTCGGACCTGGTTAAGAAAATAAAAGTCTGGGTGGATGCACAGTATGAGGACGGACGTGTGACGGTACTTACGGATTCCGAACTTGTGGAAGAGATCGGAAAGTGCTGCAAAGAGTTGAACATCACGATATAGCATGAGGTAAATAGATGAGTGAGGATAATTATTCGCTGAGTTCGCGAGTGTTTCACACAATACGTGAAAATATACTGTCCGGGAAATATGCGACGGACGAGGAATTAAAAGAAAAATCCATCGGAGAGGAACTGGGGGTCAGCCGGACTCCGGTACGTGAGGCATTGCGTCAGCTGGAACTTCAGGGGCTGGTGACTATCACACCGAACAAAGGCGCACATGTGACCGGATTTTCCAAGGAAGATCTGAATGATATTTATGAGATACGATCTGTGATGGAAGGTTTGTGTGCCAAGTGGGCAGCGAAAAAAGCCACTCCGGAGCAGAT
>ERZ827469.3501-NODE-3501-length-10271-cov-3.107185_pt1 | contig 10271 bp, 8 predicted proteins | sample MGYA00519917_ERZ827469 | MGnify/ENA primary metagenome ERZ827469 (study PRJEB31778, sample SAMEA3449314) | human gut metagenome | biome: human gut; feature: human-associated habitat; material: faeces | place: United Kingdom | collected 2010/2012 ... | reverse complement strand
CCCGTATACATGAAATGTGCCCCCATGAGACGGATTTTATCGAGGGGCTGAGAAACAGCTACCACTGGTATCTGGAGAATCGGGACGCTATTGTGTTCAAAGAACAGATTGTCTGCAACGAGGAACAAATTCGGCAGAAATTGGGGCTGAAGTGACGATTTTTATAGCTGTTATGGAAGAAATTTCTTGTTTCTATTGATTCTACAGAGGTTTCCTGTTATAATAATCCTTACATGAGCAGAGTAGACAAACAGGCGTTAAGTGTCCGGCAGACGGGGAGTTGCTGCCGGGACGAAAAGCGGTATCGCTTGCGGTCTGGTTGTTGCATCCCGCTGTTACAATCTAAAATGAGGCAAATACCTCTTTGCGATGTACAGCAAATTTATCTAAGGAGGTATCTGCTGTGAGAGTATTATACTTTTTCAAAACCCTGGGAAGAAAGTTTGTGGATTCCACAATGGAATTCAAACGCCTGCGTTCCCTCACTGGAATGGGACTGCTGCTCGCTTTGAGCATTGTACTTTCCTTTTTTACCGTTCAGGTAACGCCTTCGATTAAAATCGGGGTGGGTTATCTTGTGACGGCGCTGCTGGGTATGATGTATGGCCCGGTTGCCGGAGGATTGGCCGCCGGAGCAGGGGATATTATCAAATATGTCATCAAACCCACCGGTCCCTTTTTCCCCGGATATACCCTGAACGCCATTTTGGGCGGCGTGATTTACGGCTTATTCTTCTACAAGATGAAGCCCAGTCTGCCCAAAGCCATCGGAGCCAAGGTGACCGTTACCTTTTTCGTCAACATCATCCTTGGAACACTCTGGAGCGCCATCCTTTACAACAAAGCGTTTTGGGGAATTTTAGGCGCGCGGGTAATCAAAAACCTTACTTTGCTTCCTATTGAGATTGCACTGCTGTTTATTGTGCTGACGGTTGTGGTAAAAATCGTACAGCGGGGCAAAATTAAAGCAGTTTAAATAATGAGTGAAAAAAGCCAGCCGAAAAATCGGCCGGCTTTTCTATTATGGAATGCAGAAGAGAGCATACCCCAAGGGGATACACAAGAATAAGATAAAGTTTTACTGATTGCATGAAGGGTTAGTCATTGACTTATCGCTTTAAAGCTGCTATACTTTAAAGCGATATAGAAATTTTAGGTGCTAAGCCGGAAAGGAAAAATCCATGAAAATTGGTGTAGTAGGGTTGGGCCTCATTGGGGGTTCCTTTTGCCGGGCGATCAAAGCAAAAACCAACCATCAATGCCTGGGGATGGATCGGGATTCCGGCACCCTTCAAGAAGCGCTAAAAGTCGGGGCCATTGACGGTATATTGGAAGTACAGGGCTTGCAGGATTGTGATTTAATCATTGTGTGCCTCCATCCGAAGCAGACGATTGCCTTTTTAACGGAGCACGCAGGCGATTTTAAAAAGGACGGTATTGTCATCGACAGTTGCGGCATCAAAACGGCGGTGGTGGAAGCGGCGGAAAATCTGCTTGGCCAGAATGGCGTGACTTTTATCGGGACACATCCCATGGCGGGACGAGAATTTTCTGGGTTTGCATATTCTCTGCCGGATTTGTACGAAGGGGCAAGCTTTATTATGACCCCTATGCCGGATACCGATGCAGAAAAACTGAAGACGGTCAAAGATTTGGCCAAAGCCCTTGGCTTTTCCCGTATCGTCATTACCGACTGCCGGACGCATGACGAGACCATCGCTTTTACCTCTCAAATTGCCCACGTGATATCCAACGCTTATGTAAAAAGCCCCACGCTGCAGAACCAGAGCGGGTTCTCGGCCGGGAGTTTCCAGGATCTGAGCCGAGTGGCCAAGCTCAACGAGGACATGTGGACGGATTTGTTTTTGATGAACCGGGAGCCGCTCCTGTTCGAGCTGGACACCATCATGAAGCATTTGCAGGAATATCGGGAAGTGTTGGAGCGGCAAGATAAAGAGGGGCTTAAAAGCCTTCTGAGAGACGGCAGAATTTTAAAGGAAAACGCATAAAAAGGAACGGATAAAAATCCGTTCCTTTTTACGTTAAAACGTTATGTATTGGATTTAAGCGGCAGTTGATAAACCTGTAACGCTCCGCTCCAATCGTCGAAGGTCAACGTTTTTCGCAGATGATAGCCGGCTTTTTCCAACACGTGACAGGAGACGGTGTGGTCAGCAACTACATAGGCTAGCAAGGAATCCGCCTGCATAAAGTGGGCGGCCATATCCTTGGCGGCTAAGAGGATTTCAGCAGCATAGCCCTGGTTCCAACTGTCCGGCGCCGTAAACAGGCTGATATCGACTGCGGCGGGGGCTTCTTCCGAAGCTTTGAGGGCAAAGACGCCGATGAATTCGCCGGTTTGCGCCAGCAGAACTTTGTAGGCTAAGTTTCCCGGCCTGCAGTAATCCGCAATCAGGCTGCGGGTTTCTTCCACGGTGTTGTGAGTGTCAAAACGCATATATTTGGTGACTTCCGGGTTGGAAGTCAGGGAAAAGACCGGTTCGGCATCGTCGGGGGACAGGGGCAGAAGCAACAGCCGATCGGTTTTGACAGCGGGTACAGGGGCGGAGGGACCGTCTCCTACGATGGACTGCTGATAGCTGCGGCTCAAGTTCAGCAAACAGTTGAAAAACTCCATATCATAGGTGGAAAACTCTGTTTGAGCGTTTGATTTCACCCATTCGAGGATTTCTACTTCCCGGGCGGGGACAAAAATATCCATATGGTGTTCTTTTTTATATTCCGCTACCTGACCGCAGAGTTGCATCCGCTTTTCAAATAAGCGTAGCAGTTCCTCATTGAGGGCGTTGATTTGGGCTCGGATTTGTTCCAGTTCCATGTTCCACTTCCTTGAAAAATGATAATAGTATTTGAAAACCTGATACCTTAAAGATGTGTGAGGAGTGACAGCCGCGTTTTTCCTAAAAACAGAGCTTCACCAGGGCATATCCTGAGAACAGATCTGCGGGGATGGTGATCTCATATCCGTCTTCTCCGATTTTGCGAATCGGTATTTCCCGTTCTGCGTCTATTTCAGGAGAGGCGATAGTTGCCTTTACCTTCTCTCCCAACTGGACGTGATCCAGTTTTACCACAAGTTCCGGGAGAAGTTTTCTGTCCGGGTCCGTATCCATGAACTGGGGAAGGGGCTCATCTACCTCTACGTAACTGTCCGTCTTGGAGATCATATTAGCTGTATTCACCAGGTGGAGCGCCATTCCGGGATGTACTCGGTACAGAGTGGGAACAATGTCCGGAGCGCCCACGACAGAGATCCTTTTTCCAGCCAGCAGGGACACCATTCCGCCGTTTTCCTGTTTCATAGCGTCGATCTGGGCGCCTTCCACAAATGTTTTTTCGTCCGGGTTTGGATTTTTCCAGGCGGCGGGCTGGATAGGATTGTCACCAGTTTCACCGGAGAAGAAAATAATTTTTCCCTTGCCGATGGATTCGATGACACCGGCGCAGAATCCGTCTTTGGTCTTGGCAAAAGGAACGCCCGATGTTTCCACAAAGATATTGTGTACCAGAGCTTTTTTTAGTTTCAGCGTTTTTCCGTTATAGTTGACCGTGACCGGGGTTTGCGCTTGGAGGGGACTGACCTTTGACTGCATCCCCAAAATTTTGAGGGCCGTATTTAAATCGCGCCGCTGATAGGTATCATTCTTTTCCGCAAAAACACCGGAAATGTACAGGGTGCCGCCCCGCTCAACATATTCTTTCAGCTTCAGCAATTCGGCATGATCCATCGCCTCGACGCTGATTACCGCAATCATCTTATGCTGGCACAGCACATCGATACTGTCTTCTTCAAAAACCATATCGCAGCCGATACCGGATACATAAGCGGATTCGATATAGCTCATCAATGGCTTCATAAACTTGCGTGGAGCGTCGTGATCGCAGTAGTCGCGGGTTTTTTTGGAAAAATAGAAGGAGATATCGCTGATTTTATCAGGCTCGAAGTAAAATTCTTCGTTCTTTTTCTCAAAAGTCCGGTAATCTTTGTCAAACAGAATGGGGATTGTGCCGTTGGTACCGGTAAAGAGCTGCCCCCAGGATCGGGACAATGCCCAGCCCGCATAGGTGCTGTCTTTTGTGGAAGGGTACATCAGCGCCATAGAGGGCACATTGTATCGGCGGGCGAGGGCATAGCGGTGAACCGCTTCACCAGCAAAGCAAACATAAGACTCCCGAATAATGCCGCAGCACTCCTGGAAAATATAATCCCAAAGGGGAGCGCCGCCTTCAAAGCCGTAGCAGGTGGTATCAAAGGGCAGTACTTCGGCGCAGTATGCGGGACGCATAGGGTCAAAGCCCAGACTTTGATAGAATGCATCCAATCTGAAATGGAAATCTGCGCTGCTCTGTTTTTTGAACTTTTTCCAGGCAATGTAGACAGGATCGCTGTAATTTTCATAGAAAGCGGCCCAGTTTTCCGGCGAGGGGAGTTCATAGCCGGTTTCGTTTCTAAATTTTTCGCGGCAGTATTCACAGGTACAGGCGGTGCCTCCGCCAAACCACTGTACATCGTCGTTCATAATTCCGTCGACACCGGTGGCGATGATTTTTGCCAAGTGTTCTTTGTAGGAAGTTTCATAGGCCGGATGGTTAAAGCAGTGAGCGTTTCCGGTATAGTGCTTGAAAATCCAGTCCATGTTTTTTCCTTCGGTGTGGATATAGGAACTGAGGGCCTTTTTTCCGGAACTGCCGTCTATTTGGGCGAAATCATCCATTCTCGCTCCGCCCAGTATGGGATTTGCTTGAGACGTTTCAAAAAAGTTAGGGAACTCGTCCAGATCCTTATAGGTTTGACCTTTTTTAACGTTTCCCCAGTCCGATCCCAGAATGGGCGCATAGGTCAGATGGGTACTGTGATGCTCAATAACTTTAATGCCGTACTTATGAAATGCCTCGGTAATTTTCCCGATCATTTTAACGATGTCGTCCCAATAGGCCCAAAAAGAATACCTAAAATGGGCGCCGAAGAGGATAATGGTGGTAATCCCATTCTCCTTATATTCCTTAGCATCTTTTTCAAATTTTTCACTGTCCCACTGAAAAATCTTTTCCGCTCCAAACCAGTACCAGCCGAATCGTTCATTCCATGCGTCAAAATTTTTTTCCATATTATGATACACGCCCTCTACTGTCATAATCAAAATTGGGTTTGTCTAGTAGAACATAGCATAATAAAAATGGTATGTCAAGGCTTATTGTCCACAAATTTTTTCGATATCTTTCGGACTCATTTTTTACCTGGGACGTCCATTGCAACCAAAACTTGTTAATAGAACAGCAAAAGAGCGTGCCCGCTCAACTAATATAGTTGAGGGCACGCTCTTTAGTAAACTTAGATACTGTTTTGCAGCCTTATTTAGAGGATTTGATAGCAGCCTGAGCAGCAGCCAAACGAGCAATCGGAACGCGGAAAGGAGAACAGGAAACGTAATCCAAACCAATGCTATGGCAGAACTCAACGGAAACAGGATCGCCGCCATGCTCACCGCAGATACCGCAGTGAATGTTGGGACGAGTCTCTTTGCCGAGTTTTACAGCCATTTTCATCAATTTGCCTACGCCGTCCTGGTCAAGTTTTGCGAAAGGATCGTTTTCGTAAATCTTTTTGTCGTAGTAAGCGGTGAGGAATTTGCCGGCGTCGTCACGGCTGAAACCGAAGGTCATCTGAGTCAAATCGTTGGTACCAAAGCAGAAGAATTCAGCCTCGGTGGCGATTTCGTCAGCGGTCAAGCAAGCTCTGGGAATTTCCATCATGGTGCCGACTTCGTATTTGAGATCGGTACCTGCCGCAGCGATTTCCGCATCGGCAGTAGCAACTACTACATCTTTGACGTATTTCAGCTCTTTTACTTCGCCGGTCAAGGGAATCATGATTTCGGGAACAATGTTCCAATCAGGATGCGCTTTCTTCACGTTGATGGCAGCGCGGATGACAGCGGAAGTCTGCATTTTTGCAATTTCGGGGTAGGTTACTGCCAGACGGCATCCACGATGACCCATCATGGGGTTGAACTCATGGAGGCTGGAGATGATATTCTTGATATCCTCAACAGTTTTGCCCTGAGCTTTTGCGAGAGCAGCAATATCGGCTTCCTCAGTGGGAACGAATTCGTGCAGAGGAGGATCGAGGAAACGGATGCAGACAGGATTGCCTTCCAAAGCCTCATAGAGTTTCTCAAAGTCGCCCTGCTGATAGGGGAGGATCTTAGCGAGAGCTGCTTCTCTTTCCTCTGCGGTATCAGAGCAGATCATTTCACGGAAAGCAGCGATTCTCTCTGCCTCAAAGAACATGTGCTCGGTACGGCAAAGGCCGATACCCTCAGCGCCCAGTTCTCTTGCTTTCTTAGCGTCAGCAGGAGTATCGGCGTTGGTGCGTACTTTCAGGGTTCTGAACTCGTCGGCCCAAGCCATGATGCGGCCGAATTCGCCAGCGATCTCAGCGTCAACGGTGGGGATGATACCGTCGTAGATGTTACCGGTAGAACCGTCGATGGAGATGTAATCGCCTTCATGGAAGGTTTTACCACCGAGGGTAAACTTTTTGTTTTCTTCGTCCATGATGATGTCACCACAACCGGATACACAGCAGGTACCCATACCACGGGCAACAACAGCAGCGTGAGAAGTCATACCGCCGCGAACGGTGAGGATACCCTGAGAAGCCTTCATACCGGTGATATCTTCAGGAGAAGTCTCCAGACGGACGAGGACGACTTTTTCGCCTCTTGCGTTCCAGGCTTCTGCGTCTTCAGCGGTGAATACAGCTTTACCGCAGGCAGCTCCGGGAGAAGCACCCAAGCCTTTGCCCATAGGAGTAGCGGCTTTCAAAGCCTTGGTGTCGAACTGAGGATGGAGCAGAGTGTCCAGGTTACGGGGATCGATCATGGCAACAGCCTGTTTCTTGTCGATCATGCCTTCGTCTACCAGGTCGCAGGCGATTTTGAGAGCGGCTTTCGCGGTTCTCTTACCATTTCTGGTCTGGAGCATGAAGAGTTTGCCGTGTTCAACGGTGAACTCCATGTCCTGCATATCTCTGTAGTGGTCTTCCAAAGTAGCGCAAACTTCTTTGAACTGTTTGAAAGCTTCCGGGAATTTGTCAGCCATTTCAGCGATGGGCATAGGAGTGCGGACGCCGGCAACAACGTCTTCGCCCTGTGCGTTGGTGAGGAACTCACCCATCAGGCCGGGTTCGCCGGTAGCGGGGTCACGGGTAAATGCAACACCGGTACCGCAATCGTCGCCCATATTGCCGAATGCCATCATCTGAACGTTGACAGCAGTACCCCAGGAATAAGGAATATCGTTGTCACGACGGTATACGTTTGCGCGGGGGTTATCCCAGGAGCGGAATACAGCCTCAACTGCGCCCATGAGCTGCTCTTTGGGGTCAGAGGGGAAGTCCTGGCCGATTTTCGATTTGTATTCGGCTTTAAACTGACCAGCGAGGGTTTTGAGGTCGTCAGCGGTCAGATCAACGTCCTGTGTAACGCCTTTTTCCGCTTTCATCTTGTCGATGAGCTCTTCGAAGTACTTTTTGCCGACTTCCATAACAACGTCGGAGTACATCTGGATAAATCTTCTGTAGCAGTCCCAAGCCCAGCGAGGATTGCCGGACATTTCGGACATTACTTCGACAACTTCTTCATTAAGACCCAGGTTCAGGATGGTATCCATCATACCGGGCATGGAAGCGCGCGCACCGGAACGAACGGAAACAAGGAGGGGATTATTTTTGTCGCCGAATTTTTTGCCGGTGATGCTCTCCATCTTGTCGATGTATTCCATGATCTGAGCCTGGATATCATCGTTGATTTTTCTGCCGTCTTCATAGTACTGTGTGCAAGCCTCTGTTGTAACGGTGAAGCCCTGAGGAACGGGAAGACCGATATTGGTCATCTCAGCCAGGTTTGCACCTTTACCGCCGAGAAGCTCACGCATGGTTGCGTTACCTTCCGAGAACAGGTAAACATACTTTTTCTGCATTATTATCTACCTCCAAAATTTTATACACAATTACAAGTCCGCTGACAGCATTTCTCAAAAAAAGGGAAAAGGTCCGCGAACAAGAACGGTTACACGATATAAAAAATTTTTGCCCAAACAAGCCGAATTATGCAGTTTTTTCCAACTTATTTCAGTCACTGTTTCATTATAGCAAATTTAATCGCATTTTTCCAGTATTCTATAAAATTTATTTTTTTTTTCACAATTATCCAGAATTTTGAACATTTTTCTCCTTCTACTTTACAAACCTCATAAAAAATGGGATAATAGTAAGGTAATGTAGTTCATAAAATGGCTTTATCAGATAAGGAGGAAGCTTTTAATGGGAGATTTTTTGAAGACGATGGAGAAAAAAGAAAAGAAACGGCTGAAAATTTTAGAGCGGCTGTTTGAAAAGGGCGTAGAGTTTTTGTCTTTGGACGGCGTGCTCATTGACGATACCGTGGAAGTGGGGAAGGGGACAGTCATCTATCCGGGTGTTGTTTTGAAAGGTGGCACTGTTATTGGTGAGAACTGCACCCTGACATCCGGCACCCATATCGAGGACTGCATCATCGGAGACGGAACGATGATCAACGCGTCTCAGTGCTATCGTTCAAAAATCGGAGACGAAGTGAAAATCGGGCCGTTTTCCCACATCCGCCCCGACTCGGACATTGCCGACCATGTGAAGATCGGTGATTTCGTCGAGGTGAAAAACTCTACCTTGGATGTAGGGGTGTCGGTGTCCCATCTGACTTACGTTGGCGACAGCGACATCGGGCGGAACGTGAACTTCGGCTGCGGCTGCGTCACTGTCAACTACGACGGGGTGCATAAAGCCCGCTGCAAGGTGGGGGACAACGCTTTTATCGGCTGCAACACCAATCTGATTGCCCCGGTGACGGTGGGGGACAATTCCTTTATCGCGGCGGGCTCCACTATCACCGATGACTTGCCCGACGAGGGCTTCGCCATCGCCCGGGCGCGGCAGGTCAACAAAGAGGGCTTAGGCGGCGAGAAACTCAAAGATCGGAAGCTGAAATACTGATCGTAAAAACCCGGAGCCAAGTACGGCTCCGGGTTTTTGTCTCAAATTCCTTGTTCGATGAACAACTCCAGCAGGGAGGAAAGCACCTTTCCGCTTGTAATCAGGGTAAAATCCGGGTAATCGTCCTGACGGTCGATTTGGAGCGCCTGCAGAATGGCCATGCGGCAGTGGCGCTCCGGCTGGATTTTCATGGCGTAGTCATATTTTCCCACCTTCATGGTGACAGTGTAGCTGGCACAGAGCGGTTCCAGAGCGGCGTTTTGGTTGAGGCGGCCGCAGAGATAGTCGTAACGGTCTTTTTTTAAGTCGCGGATAATCATAGCATTTTTCCTTTCAAGTTTAGATTCCAGCAATCCCTTGAAAGAAACTTCGATTCATGGTATAATATTTGAGCCGAAGTTGTCTTTTAGACGACGGCTGGTTTGGGGAAGTGGCTGTTTCTTTTGCGAGAGGAAGCCACTTCCGTTATTTTATGTTTTTTAGGGCATGGACACCATCCCTCACCGCTTCCGTTTGTGTTTTTTCTTTACGCTTACAGTAGTCTTGCAGGATTGCAAAATCTTCGTCGTTGACTCTGGTTTGTACACGGTGGGGTTTGGGATCTTCGGTGGGCCTGCCCATTTTTTTTGCAGACAAAAATTCACCTCCTTTTTGTATGCAAAACTATTATACAACTATTGCATACAAAAGTCAATGGATTTATTGCAACTTTTCCAAAATGCTTTGCCAACATTTTAAGACGGGTTAGATTCCAATAAGCCCTTGAAAGAAATTGCAACACATGATACAATATTTATGCCACAAGTTCCTTTCAGGATTTGTTGGTGTGGGGAACGGCGTGTAATGTTTACCGACAGTTGCGCCGTTTCCTGTTTTTATTTGTCTTTGAGCGAGCGAATGCCTTCCCGAATACCTTCCGGGCGACGCTTTCCTGTGCGTTCACAGTAATCGTCCAATATCTTTGCATCTTTTTCGCTGATGCGGATCTCTAGCCGGATGGTTTTAGGGTCGTCAGTCGGCCGCCCCATTTTTTTGGTCGGCATAACGCGCCTCCTTTCTACCGACAAAAGTATTATATACTTATTACCGACAAAAGTCAATAGCTTTATCCCAACTTTTCCAAAAGGCTTTGCCAACCTTTCAGGTATCCGTAGGGGCGAACAGTGTTCGCCCGTGGGGGTTACTGTCCTAGGGCATTGCTATATAAAATCGCGGG
>ERZ827469.3499-NODE-3499-length-10276-cov-11.771353_pt1 | contig 10276 bp, 7 predicted proteins | sample MGYA00519917_ERZ827469 | MGnify/ENA primary metagenome ERZ827469 (study PRJEB31778, sample SAMEA3449314) | human gut metagenome | biome: human gut; feature: human-associated habitat; material: faeces | place: United Kingdom | collected 2010/2012 ... | reverse complement strand
CCCAGATGCAGGGCAGCATGAAGGTCATGATGCTCGTCATGAACCTGATGTTCGTCACGTTCTGCTTCAATGCCCCCGTCGGCTTCTCCCTGTACTACGGCGTGTCCAACGTGGTCCAGATCTTCCAGTCCTACGTGACCTACAAGATCTACAGCCCCGAGAAGTTCAAGGCCCAGTATGAGGCCGAGCTTGCCGCCAAGCGCGCCGAGAAGAAGAAAAAGCGCACCGTCACCGTCGAGCAGAACGGTAAGCAGGTCGAAAAAGAGGTCACCCTGGGCGAGGCCAACAAGCTGCGCCTGGAGATGGCCCGCCAGCGCGAGGCCGAACTCTACAAGGACGAGCGCACCACCCCACTGAATAAGGATTAAAATATACGACGCACCAACCGTAGGGGCGCATTCTATATGCGCCCGCCCCGCTCCCCGTTGTGATGAACGTAACGATAAGAAATAAGAAGGAGGTTCCCCCTATGCGCAGTATGGAAATGAGCGCCAAGACCGTTGAGGCCGCCGTACAGGCCGCCTGCGAGGCTCTCGGCGTTGACCGTGATGACATCAACGTAAGCTACGAAGTCCTCGAATTCCCCACCCGCAAGCTGTTTAAGACCATTCCCGCCAAGGTCCTCGTGAAGGTCGAGGAGCCCGAGGCGGAAAAGCCGGCTGAAGTTTCCACAAAGCCCGCCGAGGTTGTTGAAATCTCTGACGAGACCGCCCCTGAAATCCAGAAGGAGGTCGTCGAGGATATGGTCGAGGAGGCTGAGTTGGCCCCCGTCCCCGGTGAGGAAGTCGAGGTTCCACTTGACATCGACGCCGACCCGCGCCTGCAGGCCGCCGTTGACTACCTGACCCCGATCTTCAACCTGATGGGTGTGGAAAACTTCACCTTCACCGCCGTCAAGAAGGGCGCTGCCACGGTCCTGAAGGTCTCCGGCGAGCACATGGGCGCGCTGATCGGACGCCGCGGCGAGACGATGGAGTCCCTGTCCTACCTCGCCAGCCTCGTTGTGAACCGCATGGAGGGCCCTTACGTCAAGCTGGGCCTGGATGTCGGCGGCTACCGCAACAAGCGCGAGGACGACCTCTCTGCCCTTGCCAGGCGCATTGCAGACCGCGTCATCCGCACGGGCTGCTACTATGAGATGGAGCCGATGAACCCCTACGAGCGCCACATCATCCACACGGCCATCGCCGAGATCGACGGTGTGCGCAGCGAGAGCAAGGGCGACGGCCCGGCCCGCCATGTGGTGCTGTACTCCACCGACCCCGATGCCTGCAACCTGCCTGACCGCGACAACGCCCGCAACCAGCGCGGCGGACGCCGTGACGGCGGCCGCGGTCCCCGCCGTGACAACCGTGGCGGACGCGGCCCCCGCGGCCCGCGTGAGGGCGGCAGAGGCCCCCGCTACGGCGCTGGTCCTCGCCGCGACAACCGTGGTGGCCCCCGCTACGGCGGCCCGCGCTCCAGCGTGCCCGCCCGCGAGTTTGCGGATGCCCCGCGCGACCCCGCAGCCAAGCCGATGGCACCCAAGACCACCGAGCGCATCCACGACGGTGACGATTTCGCCTTCGGTAAGATCGAGTTTTAAACAACAGTGTTGAAAAAAGCAGCTGCCCCTGTGCGGGCAGCTGCTTTTTGGTTTTTATGCGTATGAGAGCGAAGCGAGCACAGAAAGCCTCCCCTTTTAGGGGAGGTGGCCGCGCGCTTGCGCGCAGGCCGGAAGGGTCCCGACGGGCCTCCCGCAGCCTCCCGTTCCCCCCTCTAAACTCTTTCCACACCGTTTTCCACAGTGATGTTGAAAACTCTTATTTTTCCACCGTTCACAACCGGCTATACATGGGGCAAAAATGAACCGTTTGTAAACAAGATATAGGCGTAACCACGGCCCAGCACCCCTACAGGTACCCCTTTTCCACAGGAAAACCGGTTTTCCACCGTTTCCCGGGGTTTTCCCTGTGGAAAACTCGTGAAAACTGTGGAAAACTATAAAATAACGGTGCTTCGCAGAAAACGAGCGGAACTTTTTGCGAAAGGCTCTCTGCAGACCTTATTTTCCTGTTGAAAATGTTGAAAACTGCCTATAGTTGTAGAACCCCGCGGTGGAAAAGTCCGAAATGTTGTTAAAAACACAGATGTAGCCGTACTGAAAACAAAATGGGATGCAGTCGGTTATCAAACGTCCATGCCCGGCAACGAGGATACATTTTCAACCGTATGGCCAGCCCAGTGTTGAAAGAAAAACAACAACCGGCGAACGGCACCCCGCCGCAAGTTCGCGCGGCTACCCGTCAGCGGGCAGCCACCCACGTAAGGGGCGGCGTCCCCGATGCCCCGGAAACCTTCTGCCGCCGCCCATCCCCGGGAAAACCTCCGGGCCGGGCATGCCCGGCCCCTACCGCGCGGCGGTGGGCAAGCCCTATGCCATCCATAAACGCCCACGGAGGGGTCAAGACCCCTCCCTACGGACTGACCCACCTACGAGTGCCCACACCCTACCGCGCGGCGGCGGGCAAGCCCCCTGCCGTCCGCAAACGCCCGCGGAGGGGTCAAGACCCCTCCCTACGGACCGACCCATCAACGAGTTCCCGCCCCCCTGCCGCGCGGCGGTGCGGGAACGGCGACAAAAAAACCGAGGCGATCCCTTTTCCCGGGACTGCCTCGGTTCTTTATATAAGGCGATATAAGCGCTTAATCGTGCCGGATGGCTTCCAGCGCACTGATCCTGACCGCCTTGTTTGCGGGCAGGATACCGGCTACCAGGCCCACCAGCGTGGCGAATACCAGCGCTGCCAGCATGAGCCAGGGCGGGATGATCGAAATGGCCGCGCTGCCGCCCCCGTCCATGTAGTAGTACCCGCCGCCCATCATGCCGGACAGGTCCAACCCGCCGCCCTGACCGAACGCCGCTAAAATTGTGGAAAGGTTGTTCAGCACAAAGCTGGCCAGCAGGCTGAACGCTACGCCGATCAGCCCGCCGATAAACCCGATGGTCGAGCTTTCCAGCAGGAACATCGTGCGGATGCTGCCCAGCTCACAGCCCAGCACCTTCATGACGCCGATCTCCCGGGTGCGCTCATAGATGGCCATCGTCATGGTGTTGATGATGTTGATGGCCGCCACAAACAGCGAGACCGCCGCGATGCCGCCGAAGATCATCTGGCTTTTTATGACCTGCTGCTGCATCTCCTCGCGCTGCTGGTTCATCGAGTAGGTGTTGGTGAAGCCCAGCTCGTGGATGGCCGTCTCAACGTCGGTGACGTTCTTCAGGTCATCGACCTTGACGTAGACCTGCTCGTAGCTCTTTTCCTCGGTCTTGGTTTTGGTCATGTCGTTGTAGACCTTTTGCAGCATCTTCATGTCCTGAATGCGCAGCACAATGCCGCTCTGGGTCCAGTAGCCCTTGGCACCGTCCGGCTCCAGCACGCCCACGACCTCCAGCTCCCAGCTGCGGGTCTTTTCGGTGGAGCCCTCGCCGGTCCGGATGGTCAGGGTCATCTTATCCTTGTCGATGTCCACAAAGGGCGGCAGCTCCTTGCCGTTGGCATCGGTCTGGCCCTGCCAGCGGTAGCGCTTGGGGCTGTTGGGGCTCTTGCGCGAGTCCTGAAACTCATACCCGGTGGACCCGCCGACCAAAATCTGTAATTTCGCCGCCTTCTCGCTGGCGGGGGTGTTCGTGAGCCAGCTGCCGCTCTGCAGGGCGAAGCCCATCGGCTCCAGTGCGGTGGGGTCGATGCCGATCAAATTGTAAATTTCCATCGTGTAGCGGTCATTGCGGCCCGCCGTGATGGTGCCCTCCAGATTATACGCCTGCGCGTAGGGCGTGGCCGCCGCCACATGGGGGATCTGCTTGATGCTGGCGATGGCCGCGTCGTCCAGATACAGCGGCTTGCCGTCGCTGCCGACCATCGTGCCGTAGCCGTAGATCTGCACCTGGGTCAGGTCGCCCCAGCTTTGCAGCATCTCCTCGTTGGTTTTGGTCTGGGCGATGCCCAGCGAGATCATCAGCACGACCATGCAGGTGCCGATGACGACGCCGACGAGCGTCAGCGCCGTGCGGCCCTTGCGGCGCAGCAGGTTGCGCGCCGACAGGCTGATTTCATCAGAGATCTTCATCGCTGTCCTCTGCTTCCAGCGCGGCCAGTGCCTTGGCCTTTTTGCGCTTGCGTACCACGACCACGATGACCACGATCACGACCACTGCGCCGCAGACACCGATGAGCACCCACGCCCAGACCGGCATACCGGTCTGCTCGGGCTGGACGTCGTCCATCGACGGGTCATAGTTGAAGTCGTCCATGTTCATCTCCTCGGCACTGACAGAAAAGTCCTTCGAGATGGTCTGCGGGTTGCCGGAGGCATCCTCGTAGTTCAGCGTGATGATGCCGTTGACCGTGCCCGCGGCATCGGGGACGATGTCAAAGTCCACGCTGCCCTCGGTGCCGGCGGCCAGGTTGCCGAGGTACTGGTAGCCGCCCGCACCCAGATTCGTGCCGGTCAGGCGGGCTTCCAGATTGCTGACGGGGTTCTTGCCCTTGTTGACATAGGAGAGGGAGACGCTGCCGGTGTCGCCGACATAGATCGTGTCGCCGGACAGCTCGAGCTGGCCGACCTCAAAGCGGTCGGGCTGGCTGACGGGCACGGAAATCGTCGTGGTGCCGCTGACCTCCTTGCCGGTGACAGAGCCGGTGCCGGTCATGTTGACGGTGATGCTGGCCACCGTGCCGGTAAAGCCAGAGGCGGGCATGACCTGGAACGTGACATCCCGGGTCTGCTTGGGGCAGATGGTGCCGAGGTAGCTGGACAGGCTGCCGCCGTTCAGGGAGATGTTCTCGGGCAGCGTCAGCGAGACGATGACGTCGTCGAGGTTCTCATTGCCGTCGGTGGCGTAGAGGCCGAGGGAGAGGTCGAACGCCTGCCCTGCGGTGACGCTGTCGCCGTAGCTGGAGGTGCGCACGAGCAGGTTGGGCGAGGTCGTCTGATCCTTGTCCACGCACTGGCCCAGCGTGACGCTGAACTGCTGCAGCGGCTTGGCGGTGTCCAGATAGGACAGGTTGATGGGCAGCGTGTTGCCGCCGCCGTTGTAGATGACGTCGCGGAACAAAATGACGTAGCTGTAATAATTATACTGCGCGTTCGCCGCAACCTCCTCCGGCGAGGCCGAGCCGTTGCGGACGTTCTGCAGGCGGGTGGCGTTGGGGTCGTCGTTGCTGTCGAACAGCTGGCCGATCTCGCCGGTGCCGGTGTAGGTGAACACGGCGGAGTTGATGCGCGCGGAGATCTCCTCCGGCTTGACGCAGTACCGCGCCGAGGCGTGGTCCACGACCTTGAGCACGATGTTGATCTTATCACCGACCTGCACGGTGGTGACCTCGCCGCCCGCAGTGTCGGTGACGGAGTAGGCGGAGACGTAGACGCCGTCGGAGCTGGTCGTGTCAATGGCCGCCGTCGGCGTGGGGGTGGGGGCGGTGACATCCGGTGTGGTGACGTCGTCTGCCATAACCGGCGCACACAGCGCCGCCGCCAGAGCAAAGGCGGTCAGCAGGGAAAATAGGCGTTTCATGGTTGGTTTGTACCTCCAAATTTTATAACCCCAAGGCTTCCCCCCGGGGGGAAGCTGCCGCCCGCAGGCGGCTGATGAGGGGAGAGCTTGTGTGGCGGCTCCGTGAGCGGGCCGCGGCGGAAACACGCCCCTCAACCGCCCTCGGTCGGGGCCTCGGGCACCTTCCCCCAAGGGGGAAGGCTTATTACTTTTTCTGTTCCTTCGCTGCCTCCCCGCCAATATCCAGATTCCCTTCCAGATCGGCAAAAAGGGCGTCGCGGTTTTTCTTCTTCGTCTCCTCGTCCTGCACGACGTTGGAGCAGACCTTGCCGTCCAGGATCGTCACAATGCGGTCCGCGCACTCGGCCAGATCCGGCTCGTGAGTGACCATAACGAACGTGACACCGCTGTTTTTGGACATTTCCAGCATACGGTACAGCACCTGCTTGCTTGTGCGGGAGTCGAGGTTTCCTGTCGGCTCATCGGCAAAAATGACCTTGGGACTGCTGACGAACGCGCGGGCAATGCCGACGCGCTGCTGCTGGCCGCCGCTCATCTCGGTGGGCAGATGGTTGGCGCGGCCCAGCAGACCCATGGATTTCAGCTCTTTGCGGGCGCGGGCCAGACGGGTCTTTTTGTCCACACCCTTGAACATCAGCGGCAGGGCGACGTTCTCCGCCGCCGTCATGGTGGGCAGCAGGTTGTAGCTCTGAAAAATGAACCCCAGGTGCTGCTGGCGGAACTCGGCCAACTCGTTCTCGGTCATTTTGCTGATCTCGTGCTTTCCTATGTATACCTTGCCGGACGTCGGCTTTTCCAGCCCGGCCAGCTGGTTCAGCAGCGTGGACTTGCCGCTGCCCGACTGGCCGACAATACAGCAGAACTCGCCCTTTTCTATCGACAAATCGACATTATTCAGCGCAACGACGCGCTCCTTGCCGACGGCATAGACCTTGCGCAGCTTCTCTGTACGGATGATTGGTGCCAAACGCACACCTCCTTACGTGCAATATATCACATATTGTACCATATTTCGACGATGGTGGGAAGATGGGGAAGTTGTAAAATCTGTTCTTTTCCTATATAATAGACGACAAAAAGGGGGCAGACGTTACCATGGAGTACACAATTCATCCGATTGCGCATATCCGCACGGATTTTACGGATAAATTCGGCATCCCGCGGCAGAGCGGGCTGGTGCCGGAGCTGACGGCGCGCATCGTGTTTGAGCCGGAATACCGCGACCCGAACGCGCTGGTCGGCATCGAGGGGTATGACCGGCTGTGGCTGATCTGGCAGTTTTCCACCGTGGCGGCGGAGTATGCCGCGGGCAAAAGCTGGCGGCCCACCGTGCGCCCGCCGCGCCTGGGCGGCAACGAGCGCCGCGGCGTCTTTGCGACCCGCAGCCCCTACCGCCCGAACGCGCTGGGGCTTTCCTGCGTGGAGCTGGCGGGCGTTGAAAACGGCGAGCTGATCGTCCGCGGCGCGGACCTTTTGGACGGCACGCCGATCTTCGACATCAAGCCGTATCTGCCCTATGTGGACGCCTACCCCGACGCCCGGGGCGGATTCACGGACACGACAAAGGAATACGCTTTGCAGGTGGTTTGCCCCGACGCGCTTTTGTGCAAAGTGCCGGAAAACAAGCGCGCCGCTTTGTCCGGTGTGCTGAAAAACGACCCCCGCCCCGCCTACCAGCACGACCCGGAGCGGGTGTACACGCTGGATTTCGGGGAGAATAAGGTAAAGTTCAGCGTGGACGGGGATGTGCTGACGGTGCGGGAGATTTTGTAAAAAAGGATGTTTTTTGCGTGGGCGAAGGACGCGAGAAAAGCCTCCCCTCACAGGGGAGGTGGCCGCGAAGCAGGCCGGGGGGGTTCAGGGGGTTGACGGCAGGTGACCGTTGACGAGCGGCGACACAAGGCCCGTCGGAATCCCCCAGTCACCTAACGGTGACAGCCCCCTTTGACAAGGGGGCCTTTTCCCCTGCGGGGGTTCGGGGGAACACCCGAATTTTAAAACGGAGCAGAGGGCGCGGGCGTTAAGAACGAAAAGTAATACTGCTTTCGTTTAGCCCGCGCCCTCTGCGACCTCCTCTTTGGGAATCCAAGGGGCGTGAAGCCCCTTGGTCGCGGGTCCGCTGCGTCGAAACAGCGGCAGTTTTCTTTGCGAGCTTTCTTTTGCTGCCAAAAGAAAGCGGGTTCCCGGGAGGCTGCCGTTCCCGGGCAATCGTTCCATCCAGCGGAACGCTATCCCATAAACCGTACCCCAAAACGCCCGAAAAACCGCCTTGTTCGTCATTGTGGTCAAAATGCACACAACAGCTCTAAAAATATGTGCAACTTTCTGAACAAAACCCCTTTACGAAAAGGGGGGTTTTTTGGTACAATAAAGCTATGCAAAAGCGTTTGTCTGGAACTATGCCCGGAGCAAGATTGGAGCATGTGCCAAATGACGCAGGATTTGTGCGGCCCTGACAACCGCACAGCTCTATAATGCAAAACTCTAATAAAAACGGAGGAAAGAAAATGCCCAGAGCTAAACAGTCTATGGACGGCAATACCGCTGCGGCGCATGTAGCTTATGCATTCACCGATGTGGCTGCCATCTACCCCATCACCCCCTCCAGCCCCATGGCCGACACCGTTGACCAGTGGAGCGCTGCAGGCCTGAAGAACATCTTCGGCAACCAGGTCAAGGTTGTTGAGATGGAGTCCGAGGCCGGCGCCGCAGGCGCTGTCCACGGTTCTCTCGGTACCGGTGCCATCACCACCACCTTTACCGCTTCCCAGGGTCTTCTGCTGATGATCCCCAACATGTACAAGATCGCCGCTGAGCAGCTGCCCTGCGTCTTTGACGTTTCCGCCCGTACCGTTGCTACCCAGTCCCTGAACATCTTCGGTGACCACAGCGACGTTATGGCCGTTCGTCAGACCGGCTTTGCCATGCTGGCCGAGAGCAACCCGCAGGAGGTCATGGACCTGTCTCCCGTTGCCCACCTGTCCGCTATCGAGGGTCACGTTCCGTTCGTGAACTTCTTCGACGGCTTCCGTACCTCCCACGAGATCCAGAAGATCGAGAAGTGGGACTACGAGGACCTGAAGGAAATGTGCAACATGGAGGCTGTCGAGGAGTTCCGTGCCAAGGCACTGAACCCCGAGCACCCCAAGATGCGCGGTTCTCACGAGAACGGCGACGTCTTCTTCCAGCATCGTGAGGCCTGCAACCCCGCTTACGAGGCTCTGCCTGCCGTTGTTGAGAAGTACATGGCCAAGATCAACGAGAAGCTGGGCACCAACTACGACCTGTTCAACTACTACGGCGCCGAGGACGCTGACCGCGTCATCATCGCCATGGGCTCCATCTGCGACGTCGCAGAGGAGGTCGTTGACTACCTGACCGCCAAGGGCGAGAAGGTCGGCCTGGTTCTGGTCCGCCTGTACCGTCCCTGGGTCTCCAGCGCCCTGCTGAAGGTCCTGCCCAAGACCGTCAAGAAGATCGCCGTTCTGGACCGCACCAAGGAGCCCGGCTCCCTGGGCGAGCCCCTGTACCTGGATGTCGCCACCACCCTGCGTGAGGCCGGCATGAACGACGTCGTCCTGACCGGCGGCCGCTACGGCCTGGGCTCCAAGGACACCCCGCCGTCCAGCGTCTTTGCTATCTACACCGAGCTGGAGAAGGACGCTCCGAAGTCCCGCTTCACCATCGGCATCACCGACGACGTGACCAACCTCAGCCTGCCTGAGGTCAAGCCCGCTCCCATCACCTCCGCCCCCGGCACCAAGGAGTGCAAGTTCTGGGGTCTCGGCGGCGACGGTACTGTCGGTGCCAACAAGAACTCCACCAAGATCATCGGCGACCATACTGACAAGTACATTCAGGCTTACTTCCAGTATGACTCCAAGAAGACCGGCGGTGTCACCATCAGCCACCTGCGTTTCGGCGACAAGCCCATCCGCAGCCCCTACTACATCAACCAGGCTGACTTCGTGGCCTGCCACAACCCCGCTTACATCCACATGGGCATGAAGATGGTCCAGGATGTCAAGCCGGGCGGCGTGTTCATGATCAACTGCCAGTGGACCGATGAGGAGCTGGACGAGCATCTGAACGCTGCTGATAAGAAGTACATTGCTGATAACAACATTCAGCTGTACACCATCAACGCTATCGATAAGGCTATCGAGATCGGCATGGGCAAGCGCACCAACACCATCCTGCAGTCTGCATTCTTCAAGCTGGCTGACGTCATGCCCATCGAGGATGCCGTCAACTTCATGAAGCAGGCAGCTCAGAAGAGCTACGGCAAGAAGGGCCAGGACGTCGTTGAGATGAACTGGAAGGCTATCGATGCAGGCGTTGACGCCATCCACAAGGTGGACGTGCCCGCATCCTGGTCCAACCCCGAGGCTGATCCCGCACCCAAGGCTCTCACCGGCCGTCCGGAGCTGGTCAAGCAGATCCGCGATGTTATGGAGCCCATTGCCCGTATGGACGGCGACAGCCTGCCTGTCTCTTCCTTCGTGGCAAATGCAAACGGCGAGTGGGAGCAGGGCGCTTCTGCATACGAGAAGCGCGGCACCGCTGTCAACGTCCCCGAGTGGGATGCTGCAAAGTGCGTTGGCTGTAACCAGTGTGCATTCGTCTGCTCTCATGCTACCATCCGTCCCTTCCAGCTGACCGCCGACGAGCTGGCAGCTGCTCCTGCACAGACCAAGAGCCGCGACAACAAGCCCGCAA
>ERZ827469.3496-NODE-3496-length-10282-cov-2.399237_pt1 | contig 10282 bp, 7 predicted proteins | sample MGYA00519917_ERZ827469 | MGnify/ENA primary metagenome ERZ827469 (study PRJEB31778, sample SAMEA3449314) | human gut metagenome | biome: human gut; feature: human-associated habitat; material: faeces | place: United Kingdom | collected 2010/2012 ... | reverse complement strand
ATTATTCCGGCCTAAAGCAACCGTGTAATCCGTATCATCCGGACTTGTTGATTTCAACCTGTCAATATCATTTAAATAAAAGAGGGAATCTACTCAACCAGATTCCCTCTTTTTTTGTTATATTTGTATTATTACCTTAAAAACTAAGAATATGGTACAACACGCTAGACTCATTTTCTACAGCCTTCTTCTTTTGGTAATCCCGTGCGAGGGCACGTTGGCACAGAAGATTCCCGTCGCGCCCATAGACTCATTGATTACCGTAGGATATGCCACCGGAAGTTTGAAAACCCTGTCCGGTTCCGTAGAGAAAATCACGGAGACACAGATGAACAAAGACCAGATAACGAACCCTTTGGAAGCAATCCGTGGACGTGTGCCGGGATTGACCATCCAACGGGGCTCCAACGGACCGGCGGCTCTGGATGCGGTGCGCCTGCGGGGAACTACCTCACTGACCAGCGGCAACGACCCTTTGATTATCGTCGACGGAGTATTTGGCGACTTGAGTATGCTTACCTCCATTTACCCTACGGATATTGAGAGTTTTACCATTCTGAAAGACGCTTCCGAAACCGCACAGTACGGTTCGCGAGGTGCATCCGGTGTGATAGAAGTCACCACCAAAAAAGGGATGAGCGGCAGGACACAGGTAGCTTACAACGGTAGCTTCGGGATTTCCACCGTCTACAAGAATTTGAAAATGCTGTCCGGTGATGAATTCCGTCGTGTAGCATCGGAACGAGGCATTTCCATTCTGGATAAAGGGAACAATACCGATTTCCAGAAAGAGATTGAGCAGACAGGACTGCAACAGAATCATCATATCGCCTTTTATGGCGGTTCCAGTGAGTCCAGTTATCGTGTTTCCCTCGGTTTTATGGATCGTCAGGGAGTGATTCTGAATGAAGACATGAAGAACTTCACTTCAAATATGAACATGAATCAGAAAATGTTCGACGGCTTCCTGAACTGCGAGTTGGGAATGTTCGGCTCCATTCAGAAGAATCATAACCTGGTAGATTATCAGAAAACGTTCTATTCGGCAGCTACGTTCAATCCTACCTATCCCAATCATAAAGACCCCGTCACCAATTCGTGGGACGGAATAACGACCGCCAGCCAAATCACCAATCCATTGGCATGGATGGAAGTGCAGGACGATGATGCCACTTCGCACATCAGTACGCACGCCCGTCTCACTTTCAATCTGATGGAAGGACTGAAACTAAGCCTGTTCGGTGCCTACACTTACAATATCGTAGAAAATTCGCAATACCTTCCCACTTCCGTCTGGGCGAACGGTCAGGCATATAAAGGAACCAAAAAGCGCGAATCCTTATTGGGAAACATGATGCTGACCTATAAGAAAAACTGGAAAAAGCATTTCTTTGACGTACTCGCACTTGCCGAACTTCAGAAAGAGACTTATACCGGCTATTATACCACAGTCAGCAATTTCAGCACCGATAAGTTCGGGTATAATAACCTTCAGGCAGGAGCGCTCCGTTTGTGGGAAGGCACTAATTCCTACTACGAGCAACCGCGCCTGGCATCTTTCATGGGACGCTTCAATTATACATACGCCGACCGCTACGTACTGACGTTGAACGCCCGTACAGATGCTTCCTCCAAATTCGGAGCCAACCATAAATGGGGCTTTTTCCCCTCTGCGTCCGCGGCATGGGTGATTAGTGAAGAAGAATTTATGAAGCAGTTCCCCGTGATAGACAATCTGAAATTCCGTATCGGATACGGTCTGGCAGGTAACCAGAGTGGGATTGACTCATACACAACGCTGAATCTCGTCAAGCCGAACGGTGTCGTCCCCGTCGGAAACTCCGCCATTGTATCTTTGGGAGATCTCCGGAATACGAATCCCGACCTGAAATGGGAAGTGAAACACACCTTTAATACCGGTTTCGACATCGCTTTATTCGGCAACCGCCTGTTGCTTTCCGCCAACTATTACAACTCCCGCACCACGGATATGCTTTACCTTTACAACGTAAGCGTGCCCCCTTTCACCTATAACACCTTGCTTGCCAATATCGGCTCCATGCGCAACTGGGGTACGGAAATCGCCATCGGTGTCACCCCTTTGAAAACGAAGGACATGGAACTGAATATCAATGCCAACATCACCTTTCAACGCAACAAACTGCTTTCATTGAGCGGTATGTATAACGGCGAAATGCTTTCCGCTTCCGAATATAAAAGTCTTGCCAGCCTTGATGGAGCCGGCTTTCACGGCGGCTACAACCACATCGTTTATCAGATGGTGGGGCAACCGTTGGGCGTGTTCTATCTTCCTCACAGCACCGGACTGGAGTCCGACGGAAACGGTGGATATACCTATGGCATCGCCGACCTGAATGGCGGAGGCGTCAGTCTGGAAGATGGTGAAGACCGCTACGTGGCAGGGCAAGCCGTACCCAAAACGATTCTGGGATCTAACATCAGTTTCCGTTACAAGCGTTTTGATATTTCAGTACAGATCAACGGCGCCTTCGGACACAAAATATACAACGGAACCTCCCTGACCTATATGAACATGAATATATTCCCCGACTACAACGTAATGAAGAAAGCTCCGCAACAGAACATCAAGGATCAGACCGCTACCGACTATTGGCTGGAAAAGGGAGATTACGTCAACTTCGACTATGTGACGCTGGGCTGGAATGTGCCCATTGAAAAGGTGCAGAAACTAAAGAAATATGTCCGTTCCCTGCGCTTGGCATTTACTGTCAACAATCTGGCAACCATCTCCGGTTATTCGGGACTTTCGCCCATGATTAACAGTGCCACGGTGAACTCAACGTTGGGCGTGGACGATAAACGGGGGTATCCGTTGGCACGGACGTACACCTTAGGATTGAGTATTAACTTTTAATGGAGGAGGAGAGGATGAAACGATATATGAAAAATAGAAATCAGTTTTTGCAGATCTCAAAGCAAATAATCTACCCTTCAAGAATATTATTATTTTTTCTGGTGACGAGTCTGACCTTATTTTCCTGTGATAAGTTCTTACAGGAAAATCCGAAGGACAAACTACCGGAAGAGGATGTCTACAATACGATCTCGGAAGTATATCTCAATGCGGTAGCTTCGCTTTATACCTACATAGGCGGTTATAGCGACAGTCAGGGATTGCAGGGAACGGGTAGGGGAGTCTACGACCTGAACACTTTCACTTCCGACGAAGCCATCATCCCCACTCGTGGAGGCGACTGGTACGATGGCGGTTTCTGGCAAGGACTTTACCTGCACGATTGGGGAGTAGAGAATGACGCTATTCAAGCTACATGGGAATATCTTTACAAAGTCGTCATGCTAAGCAACAAATCGCTCGAACAGATAGACAAGTTTGCCGAAACCCATTCCGATGCTGCACTTCCGGCATACCGGGCGGAAGTGCAGGCCATGCGAGCCATGTATTATTATTATCTGATGGATTTGTTCGGACGCATCCCGTTGGTTCAATCCTCTTCAGTGGCAATGAAAGATGTTGTCCAGAGTGAACGGAAAACGGTTTTTGAGTTTGTATTCAAGGAATTGCAGGAAGCGGCTCCTCTGTTGAGCGATGCGCACAGTAACCAGTCCGGTCCTTATTATGGCCGTATCACCCGTCCGGTAGTCACTTTCCTATTGGCTAAACTGGCTCTGAATTCCGAAGTCTATACGGACAATGATTGGACAGACGGACAACGTCCGGACGGAAAAAACATAAAGTTTACAGTGAACGGCAACGAACTAAATGCGTGGGAAACAGTCATCTACTACTGTGACCAGCTAAAGGCGCTGGGCTACAAACTGGAACCGGAATACGAAACCAATTTCTCCATATTCAACGAACCATCGGTAGAGAATATCTTTACTATCCCGATGAATAAAACCTTGTACACCAATCAAATGCAATATCTGTTCCGCTCCCGCCACTACAATCATGCCAAGGCGTACGGCCTAAGTGGTGAGAACGGTCCCAGCGCAACCATTGAAGCCCTCGAAACCTTCGGTTATGAAACAGCCGAACAAGATCCCCGCTTTGATATTTGCTATTTTGCGGGAGTGGTGCATGATCTGAAAGGAAACATCATCAAGCTGGATGATGGCACCGTATTGGAGTATCTGCCCTGGAAAGTAGCTTTGGACATCACAGATACCCCGTACGAACAAACCGCAGGAGCCCGCATGAAAAAGTACGAAGTTGACCCCACTGCCACAAAAGACGGTAAATTGATGGAGAATGACATTGTACTGTTCCGCTACGCGGATGCTCTGTTGATGAAGAGTGAAGCGAAAGTGCGCAATGGAGCCAGTGGAGATGAAGAACTGAATGAAGTCCGTAGCCGCGTCAATGCCTCCTCCCGTCCTGCCACTTTAGAGAATATCCTTGCCGAACGTCAACTGGAACTGGCTTGGGAAGGTTGGAGACGTCAAGATTTGGTTCGCTTCGGGAAGTTTACAAGAGCTTACAGTAGCCGTCCGCAATTGCCGGATGAGGAAAACGGATATACTACCGTGTTCCCTATACCGGAGAAAATACGGGTGATGAATACGAAGTTGAAGCAGAATCCGGGGTATTAATAGGAATTATCATTCTGATGAAGTCCGAGATGAAGCTTCCTCGTTGTAACCACCCGGAAAGAATGTTTTCGGGTGATTTGCGTGGTCGATTTGATTTTTTTTCATTAAAGGTTTACCATCTTTAGTTCACTGTCAAAAAGATAATAAATAGTATCCGCCATATTCTCAGTCTTATCAGAATTATTATCCTTAGATGTTGCCTTGATAAATCCCTTATACAGATACACAGGCTTGGGAGACTTTCTATTGGCTATTCTCAATTGGATTAAGCTATCCTGCGCTATATAATATCTCATTGAATCTATATATTCCTTCCCTTCTTTCTCTAAATCCTTGACATCTTCCCTTGTCATTTTTGATATATTGTGATTAAAGCCGAGCATACCATTATATAATTGGGCCTGCCTGGCTTTTGATTTAAGTAAATCTAATTGATATTCTATCAACTTATCATAATACTCTATTTTATCGTAGCAACGGTTACTTTTGATTGTATCTATATAGTTTTCGTCCTTAGTAATATACTCTATTGGGGTAAATTCGAAGAATTCCATTGTTTGGTTCTCTTTAAAAGCTTTATCTTTCAAGTAAGACTGGCATGTTTCTTTCATTTTTTCAAGATTCTGTTCATATTCACTTTTGCATGAAATAAAGATGCAAAGAAATAAAAACGCAAATGCTATGTTTTTCATAATTGTATGATTTGATTGTGAATAATTTTGTAAAGGAATATATTCCTTTACAATTAATCAAGCTTTTTACTGAATTTCTTTAGGTTTAGCAGTACCTTTCTTTAATTATCCGACTTACTGAATATATTCTTCTATAATACTACACCTTTCCTTTAAAGAATCAATATGCTTTATTTCTCCTTCGAGGAGTCCTTTAATATTAACCCCGCATTTTTCACAGAATGGAGAATCGACAGGATTTTTATGTCCATTCTCACATATATACTTTTCACCATTATCTCTTGTAAATACACCGCCTTTTACAGACTCAATTTTCCCAGTATCCGGCAAGTTGTTTATATACTCTAATATTTTTTTCATCCACTCCAAATCATTGGTATCATAAGAATCCTTTGTTGCTGATAATACCCTTATGCCTTCATGAATTTTTCCATTGGTTAATATCTTGTATATGGATTCGCCATCAAAAAGTCGGCATTCTTTTATTAAAGATCTGATTTTTTTATCCTCAACATATTTGTAGATTATAGGGATGACAGAACCGGAAGGAGCGGCGGCTATAATCTGTTTAATACTAGATGCTTGTTCCGCATAATAATTTATATCTATAGAAATATACTTCTTTATAAGACTTTCTATTATCTCTATTTGCGGATATTCCAATAAGAACTCTACCCACTCGGGAATTAAAGGTTCAGAATTGTTTATTTGCGAAATAATGTATCGCCTATCTATTTCTCTCTGTAAATCCGAATGGCTGATAGACGAACGGATAATCTCTTCTTGAGACGATTCTTTACTATTATTTATTTCTATTATACAGGCCGTTCCGGATACAGAAACCATAAACATAGATTTATCCTTACCAGAAATTTCATCAAAATCGACTTTGAAGCCAACAATGGCATTGGCACCCATATTCAATGCCTTTTGTTTTAATGCCTTTGATGCTTCGCTGTATATGATCTCGAGTTTCCTTCTGTATGAATCAGAGCGTCCGCCAAAAAAGTCAGTGAATGATGCCGCAAAATCGGAGAATATATTCGTACCTATTACGATATTAGAACAGATGGTATCTATATACTTTTTAATAGGGCACCCCTCAATGGTATTGGTGGTAGACATGATGAACTCATTTCTCATAATCGAAAATATTTTATTAGTATTTAATTTGTATTGTCAAATCGCATATTTTGTGCTGTGTATATCCTTCATTCTACCAACTCAAAACTATATTTTTCAAATTCATTCCCGTTGATAATCATAGCAATTTGATGAAGTCCGAGATGGAGCTTCCTCGTTGTAACCACCCGGAAAGAATGTTTTCGGGTGATTCGCGTGGTTGAGTTCCTGACATATTCTTTCTCGCTGATTTTATGCACTTTTTTCGTCAACGTTCCATTCGCTTTTTGGTAATAGATTCCATATTCGAGTCGTATCTTGGTCGTTTGATTGTTCTTGTTCAACAGTTTAAAACTAACCTCCAACGAATCCCCGACTTTCACTTCCGGGCTTGAAATTTGGAAATCCTCCATACAGATATTGCTGATAGTAGAGTTGAAGCCAAACAACTCCATCACCTCCGGATTGCCTTGTTTTAAGAGCGTCCGGCAACCGTGTTTAATAATCCAATCCACCTCTTTCGATTCTCCCTTCCATTTCTTCACTAAATCAATGACGATTTTGGGATTATCTTTCGCAATATCATTCAAATTATTGGCAACGCTCAACCGCACAAATCTTGCCGGATCATTTTTAAGATTTTCCAGAATAGGAATGATAGGCGCAGGATTCTCTTTCAGGTTCGGCAACGCCATCGCCCAGGGAAGACGCGGACGACAACCTTCTGACGCAAGCCGCCTGACTCCCCAATGTTCGTGTTTCGACCAAACCAACATCTGTTTCATCATCTGATCCGGATATTTGATAATAAAAGAATGAGTCACAAACTCGCAACTTGTGAACTGTGTGATTTTCTCTATCGCTCTGACAGAGGTTTCATAATCGTCCAACCCATATTGTTCGACATAATTATCCAGAATCCCCCCATACTCTAAAGTCAAGCCAAACTTCGTGTCGTCTATCACCGAGAAATCAGGCCGTGTCTTTTTTATATGATCCAACAATTCAAGTATCTTAGCAATCGCCTCTTTGTAATCTGCCGGTAAAAACTTTCTTAGCACCGTTGTGATGTGCATGCAGCGTTGTTTAAGCTCCCTGCCTTCCCATTCATCGTCCATCACTTGAGATACAAACTCGCGAGCATCAAAATCGTTGATAACAAGTTTCAAATCTTTCGTAAACAGATCGAAAAATTGCTCGTTAAACATGTTTTTAAAAGGTTCTGCCATTCTTTAAATATATAGTTTAGTTAAACAGTTATTGTTTTTTTATGGAGCGACTAAATAATGTTTCTTTGATAAATTCGTTTTTTATAATTTGAATTTTAAAGTGTTGATAATTATTTTATGCCGATCTATTTGTTTGTTATACAAATATATGCCATTTTTTTTTAGGATAGCCCTATATCGCGCCTTATTTAGGTAAACTATATGAAAAGATTGTGCGAGAGGGAGTCTATTTAGAGAATATCATAAAAAAAGTGGGCCACAAAAAGATTGCAGCCCATTTATACCTTATATATGATAATATGATAGCAAAAAGACTAATCGAAGAAACTCTTGAATTTCTTGAAAATCTTCTCTTTTACTGACGTGTTAGGTTTGAAATTGTCTGAAGCTTCCATCTTTTCGAGCGTGTTCTTTTCCTCCTTGTTGAGAGCTTCCGGCACATAGATACTGATATTGACCAGCAAATCTCCCGTACCGTACCCGTTTACATTCGGTAACCCCTTGCCACGCAAACGAAGCACTTTGCCCGGTTGAGTACCCGAATCAATCTTCACTTTCACTTTGCCGTCGATTGTCGGAATTTCCACAGCACCGCCCAGTGCAGCTGTTGGGAAACTAAGTAACAGATTATAAATCAAATCATTTTCGTCGCGAATCAAGTCCTGATGCGGTTCTTCCTCAACGAGGATCAATAAGTCGCCTGCCACACCGTTGTGCTTGCCGGCATTTCCTTTGCCGCCCATAGAGAGCTGCATCCCCTCTGCCACTCCGGCAGGGATATTCACCGATACCACTTCCTCGCCGTAAACGATTCCGTCGCCACCACACTTCTTACATTTATTCTTGATAATCTTTCCCTCGCCGCCACACGTAGAACAAGTGACGCGAGTCTGCATCGTGCCCAGAATGGTCTGCTGGTTACGAATCACCGATCCGCTACCCTTACAAGTAGGACAAGTCTCCGATCCGCCGTCACCCTCGGCACCCGTGCCATGACACTGGTCGCACGGCACATATTTTTTGAGTTTAAATTTCTTTTCTACTCCGGTAGAGATTTCCTTCAATGTCAGCTTCACTTTCACACGGAGGTCACTGCCGCGATACCGGCGTTGCTGTGAACCGCCACCGCCGCCAAATCCGCTGAATCCTCCGAAGCCTCCCCCGAAACCGCCGCCGCGGCCACCGAAGATGTCGCCAAACATCGAGAAGATGTCATCCATCGACATTCCCTCGCCACCGAAACCACCGAACGGACCGCCATTGCCTGCCGCACCGCTCACTCCCGCATGACCGAACTGATCGTAACGCGAACGCTTCTCCGGATTGCTCAACACGTCGTATGCCTCGGCCGCCTCCTTAAATTTCTCTTCAGCCTCCTTGTCGCCCGGATTCTTGTCGGGGTGATACTGAATTGCTTTTTTACGGTATGCTTTCTTTATTTCTTCTACTGTGGCTGTCTTCGTCACCTCCAATATTTCGTAATAGTCTCTTTTTTCTGCCATGCCCATTTATTGATTTATGATTGAAAAGATTTATGATTTATGAATTCTGATTTATGAATTATGATTTACTCTGCAGACCAATAGCGCAGCCATAAATCATAATTCATAAATCAGAATTCATAAATCTCCTCATTCTCCTACTACCACTTTAGCGTGGCGGAGCACTTTGTCGTTCAGTGTATATCCCGTTTGCACACAGTCCAGAATCTTACCTTTCTGTGCTTCCGACGGTGCGGGGATTACCGCGATGGCTTCATGGTAATCAGTGTCCAGTGGTTGGTCTTTTGTTTCGATGACTTTCACACCGTTTTGTGCCAGGACAGCCATAAATTTATTGTAAATCAGTTCTACTCCTTCTTTTACGGCATTGACATCTGTTGCCGTTTCCATTGTTTTGATGGCACGTTCGAAGTCGTCCACCACCGGAAGAATGCTGCTAAGGCTCTTTTCGCCACCGTTCAGAATCAGTTCGGCCTTCTCCTTCATGGTGCGTTTCCGGTAGTTGTCAAATTCGGCAGACAAGCGCAGGTATTTATCTTTCTGCTCTTCAATCTCCTCTTGGGCCTTTTCCAGTTCTTTTTCCAACTCTTCTTCATGAGTCAGGGGAGCGGCGTCCTCCGCTTGTTCGTTTTGCGGTTGTTCTTCCGCATGGTTTTGAGTTTCTTCAACGTTCAGTTCTTCTTCCTTCACTTTTTTTTCTTTCGGATCCATCTTGGTATTTACTATTTTACTAGTTACTATTTACTATTTAACACACACGTTATCTTAACTTGGTAAAATAACGCCAATAAACATACCGGGCTGACCGGATGTCATTGATTTTGTCTGCAAAAACTTTGCCAAGTTGGCTGTTTTGCCAAAAAACGCAGCAAAGGTAACACTTTTATGTCAGATTGGCACATATCAGATAGCTCATAATTCATTTTAAATGTCTAACTTTGCACGCTAAAATAGTTAATACTAAAATAGTAACTAACGAAATAGTAAAATAGTAGCTAGCAAAATAGTAAAATAGTAACTAGTAAAATAGTAAATAAAGAAGATGATTACAGTTTCGAACGTTTCGGTACAGTTTGGTAAAAGAGTGTTGTTCAATGACGTAAACTTGAAGTTTACGAGTGGTAATTGTTATGGTATTATTGGT
>ERZ827469.3493-NODE-3493-length-10287-cov-2.583268_pt1 | contig 10287 bp, 8 predicted proteins | sample MGYA00519917_ERZ827469 | MGnify/ENA primary metagenome ERZ827469 (study PRJEB31778, sample SAMEA3449314) | human gut metagenome | biome: human gut; feature: human-associated habitat; material: faeces | place: United Kingdom | collected 2010/2012 ... | reverse complement strand
TGTATTCGCGCGTCTCGTCGCAGGCGTAGCCGAACATGATGCCCTGGTCGCCGGCGCCCTGCTCCTCCTCGGCTTCGCGGACGACGCCCTGGTTGATGTCCGACGACTGTTCGTGGATGGCCGACAGGATGCCGCACGAATTGCAGTCGAACTGGTACTCGCTCCGGGTGTAGCCGATGCGGTTGATGACGCGGCGCGTGACGGCCTGCACGTCGACATACGCCTCCGAGCGCACTTCACCCGCCACGACCACGAGTCCCGTGGTGCAGAGGGTTTCGCACGCGACCTTCGAGTTGGCGTCGCGGCGCAGGAATTCGTCGAGGATTGCGTCGGAAATCTGATCCGAAACCTTGTCGGGATGTCCTTCGGACACCGATTCCGATGTAAATAAAAAGCCCATTTTCATACATTTTTAATGGTTAAACGTATAAAATGGGAAAAATTGGCTGTTGAAAATAAAAAATGTGCTGTTTTAGCGATTTTTTATTGTGGTTTGCAATCAGTCAAATCTTTCCACATTTCCCCGCTTGACAGACGGGACTGCAAAGATAGGCATAATTTCGGAATCTGCAAAACAAAAGCCACCGCATCGGGCGGTGGCTTTTGCACATTCTATATAATAGGTTCGGCGGCGACCCGAAAATCGTTGCCGCCGAAGCCAAACGATCTCCGCTATTTCCCAAGCATCTTCTTTACTTCGGCGGCGACGGTTGCCCCGTTGTAGCCGAACTTCTCGTCGAGCACCTTGTAGGGGGCTGACCAGCCGAAGTGGTCGAGACCGTGGATCACGCCGTTCTCGCCCACAAGTCCCCGCAGGTTCACCGGAAGACCCGAAGTCATGCCGTAACGCGCAACGCCCGCAGGCAGCACGCTCTCCTGGTACGAACGAGGCTGGTCGCGGAACAGTCCCTCGCTCGGAACGTTCACCACGCGGACCGGAATGCCTTCGGCGGCCAGCAGTTCGGCACCTTCGATCAGCGTCGCAACCTCCGAACCCGTGGCGATCAGCACCGCGGCGGGTTTGGCGGCATCCATCACCACATAACCGCCCTTGGCGACCTGCGCAGCCTCCTCGCGGCGGCTGGACCCGAGCGTCGGCAGGGTCTTGATGTTCTGGCGCGAAAGCACGAGCGCCACGGGACGGTGTTCCTCGACGGCCAGTTTCCACGCCATGACGGTCTCGTCGCCGTCGGCCGGGCGCAGCACGAGCATCGAACGCTCGTCATGGTGGTTGCGCAGGTGCTCCATCAGGCGGATCTGCGCCTCGTGCTCCACGGGCTGATGCGTCGGCCCGTCCTCGCCCACGCGGAATGAGTCGTGCGTCCAGACGTAGACCACATGCAGACGCATCAGCGCCGAGAGGCGTACGGCGGGCTTCATATAGTCGGAGAACACGAAGAACGTGCCGCAGACGGGAATCACGCCGCCGTGCAGCGCCATGCCGTTCGCAACGCAGGCCATCGTCAGCTCCGAGACGCCCGCCTGGAAGAATTTTCCGGAAAAATCGCCCTTCTCGAATGCCTTGGTCTTTTTGAGAAAACCGTCGGTCTTGTCCGAATTCGAAAGGTCGGCCGAAGCCACGATCATGTTGTCGATCTTCTCCGCGAAGACGCCCAGCACCGTCGCCGATGCGGCGCGCGTAGCCACATCGACCTTCACCTCGATGGACTTATAGTCGATTTCGGGGAGTTTCCCCGCAAGGAAATCGTCGAGTTTGCGCGCCAGATCCTTGTGCTCCGCGCGCCACGACTTCTCGACGGCGGCCTGCTTCGCAGCCCACTCCCGGAGCGCTTCGCGGCGCTCGGCGAAGGCCTCGCGGCTCTCCTCGAAGATGGCGAACGGATTCTCCGCGTCACCGCCCAGATTCTTCACCGTAGCGGCGAAATCGGCCCCGGCGGCCGTCAGCGGCTGGCCGTGGGTCGAGACTTTGCCCTCGAAACTCTCCCCGGCGGGGCCTTTGGCGCCCTTGCCCATGACGGTATGGCCGATGATGAGCGTCGGACGCTCGGTCTCGCTCTCGGCAGCGACCAGCGCTTCGCGGATCTCATTGATGTTGTGTCCGTCGACCGACAACACGTTCCAGCCCCACGCCTCGTACTTCATGGCCACGTTCTCGGTCATCACCTCGTCGACCTTGGTCGAAAGCTGGATGTTGTTCGAGTCGTAGTACATCACGAAGTTCGACAGTCCCAGATGGCCGGCGATGCGGCCCACGCCCTGCGAGATCTCCTCCTCGACAGCGCCGTCCGAAATATAGGCATAGGTCTTGTGCGCCATCCATTCGCCGAAACGGGCGGCCATGAAACGCTCCGCAATGGCGGCTCCCAGGGCCATGGCATGTCCCTGTCCCAACGGTCCCGAAGTATTCTCCACGCCGCGCATCACGTCCACCTCCGGGTGTCCCGGCGTCACGCTGCCCCACTGGCGCAGCGACTGCAGGTCTTCGGTCGAATAGTGCCCGGCCAGCGCGAGCGTCGAATAGAGCATCGGCGACATATGGCCCGGATCGAGGAAGAAACGGTCACGGTAGGGATAAGCCATATTATCAGGGTCGTAACGCAGAAACTCGGTGAAGAGCACCGTGATGAAATCCGCGCCGCCCATAGCGCCGCCGGGATGTCCCGACTTGGCCTTCTCGACCATCGCGGCCGAAAGGATGCGGATATTATCGGCAACGCGCGTAAGTTTTGAATTCGTTGTAGACATGGAGTTAGTGTTTTATGCGTTTTAGCTGTTTATTTCCGGCAAAGATAGCCAAAAAGAAATTATCCAACTTGTTTAAGCTCCAAAATATTTGCTTTTTCTATCTTTTTCTTTGCATAAGGCAAAGTAACGGTAAATTTCCGCACATCCGTCGAGGGAATGTCGAACATCGTATCCATCATGATCGCCTCGCAGATCGAGCGCAGGCCGCGGGCGCCGAGCTTGAATTCGACGGCCTTGTCGACGATGTAGTCCAGCACCGCCTCGTCGAACGAGAGCTTCACGCCGTCCAGCCCCGCGTCCACCTTTGCGCCGGTCAGGCTCATCCGTTCGGGCGGCACGCCGCAGCGCACGCAGAGCGTCGTCAATTCGTTTTCCAGATTGCGCATCAGCTCGTCGAGCCAGTCGTGCAGCTCGGCCTCAATCCGACCGCAGAGTTCATCCCCCGCAAAAGCCTTCGAGATTTTCCGCTCGACCTTCCGGTTCAGCTCTTCGATGGTGTCGATGCCGCCTTTGCGCCAAAGCTTCACCGTTTCCAGCGTGCTCTCCTGCGCGATGTCAAACAGCGCCTTCGCCACGGGTTCATACAGTTCGTGCGCACTGGCGTTGACCGCCACGGAGAGCTTTTCTCCGTGCGCAATGGAGGCGACCTCCTGCCGAAACGTTTTGAGCCTTTCATCCACGCGCCCGGCATAAGCCAGACCGCGCGCAATGGAGCATTCCGGTTCGGGGCAGAGCACGACCAGCGCATCGGCAAACGCCTCGCGGCAGGCCTGCTGAAAAAACGCCATGCGCGACGCGCCGCCCGTCAGGATCACAACCTCCGGCGGACAGCTTCGGCTGACTTCCACCGCCGCGCAGAGCGCGTCTTTCAGGCATCCGACAAAGCTTCTGCCGCCCAGCGCGGGAATCGGCTGCTCCACCATCTTGCGGATGCTCGCCCCGCCAATGGAAAGTTCCAGCGCCAGCGGCTCGTCGTAGCAGACCGTCAGCGTTCGGCAAAGCGGCGCTTCCGCCCACTTTTCCTCATCAAGGAAATAGCTTTCTTTGAGCCGCCGTGCCTCCAATTCGCAATAGCTTCGCCAGGCGGGGCTTTCCTCAAAGACGGCTTCCAGCGCTTTTTGATCCCTTGAAGCCGCCATCGCGCGGCTGAGAATCAGTTCGTCGATCAGCCCGCCGCCGAGGTTCGTATCGCCGAAAAGCGACACGTTCTGCTGATGGCCATCCACAATGTAGGCAAAATCCGTCGTCGAAGAGCCGATATCGATGACCATCGCGCTTTTCTTCATCAGCTCCGGGCTGACGCGCAGGCCGCGCGCGTGGCGCGCATAGAGAAACGCGGCGCGCGGCTCCGGCACGACGCTGACGTTGGGGAAGCCCGCCGATTCCAGCAGCGCGGCGTACTGCTCCCGCCGCCCGTCGCCCCAGCCCGCCGGACAGCCGACCACCGTTCGGCTGACCTCGGCCATCAGCGCGGGCTGCGTGCGCGTCAACTCGTTCATCACGCCCTGCGCAAACGCGCGCACATCCGCCGACGCGGAGGGGTCGGTCAGGTAGCGCGACTTGAAGCGCACCTTCGCTTCCGCCGCGCCATCCGTCACGCTGGCCTCTTCGCCGATGACGATCCGCCCGTTTTTCACGCCTACCGCGGAAAGCAGGCTGTTTCTGCCGCAGAGCGGCAGCACGCGCGGCTCGACGGTGGAATCTTCGTCCAGCAGCGTCACGGCGCTTTCGCCGTCGCCCAAATCAAAGCCCAAAATCTTCATGCTCACGCCTCCTTTGCCATCGGCGCGACCGCCGCCACGCCGCGGCGCACCAGCTCGCCGTCGCGCACCAGCGCCGGGCGAACCGTCCGTTCGCCGCTTCGAGCGGGCAGCACATCAAAGAGCGCCGCATGCTCCGCGTCGTAAAACACGCTCTGCACGCCCAGCATACGCAGATACTGCTCAGCCTGATCGAGGCTGCGCAGCGCCAAATCCTGTCTGCCGGAAGCGCGCGCCTCCATCATCGCGGAGAGCAGGTCGAGCATGGCCTCGTCCGCCGTGCCGGACAGGCGCGCCGGGCCGTTATCCTGCTCGATGAGCGCCAGATCCGCCGCGCACAAATCCGCCGCCTGACAGATTTCGCTGATCTCGCGCACCATGTCTTCCGCATCGACGGCGACCTCCGCCTGGGCATGCGGGGTCTGCTTCGTCGTCGCGGTCAGCGGGCCGTTGACGCCGAAGAGCATCAGCAGCGCACCCAGCGCCTGCAAAAGCGCAAAGGTCAGCTTGCCTCCGACGGCTTCATACACTGCCAGCGCCGCCAACACGATTGCGCCCGCGCCGACCGCCCCGCGCCGAACCCTGCTCGGCTGCTCCTCGGTCTCCTCCAGCACAATCTGCGCTCTGGCGCGCCCGGCGCGCAGGCTCATCGGCAGGCGCTTGGCCAGCGCCATGACGGCCTGCTGCCGCTGGCGGGCAAAATCGTCCTGCTCGTCCTGCGCCAAATCGCAGGCAATCTGTTCCAGCGTCATCGTCGCGGCGGAAATCGCCTGCGGCATGTTTTCGCTCGCTTCGAGCTGCTCCCGAAGCGTATCCTTTCGGTTTTCAAAAGCGGCGACTGCGTTCATAGGCGCCTCCCGTTTCTTCATGATTTTGAATATGTTCATTTTACCCCCCATCCGCCGTCTTTGTCAATTGACCGCGAAAGATGGGGGCAATCCGCAAAAACAGGATTTACCTCTCTGACAAAACAGGATAAAACGCTCTTTCATTAGATAATTCTAACTTCAATCTCAACCGGGAGGAAACGCCGCATGAGTCTTTTATACAGCATCCTGAAGCCGATTGTCCGTTTGAGCGTAGAGGGGCGCGCCCGCCGTTTTCTTTTGCCTCCTGAAAAGGATTTGAGCCGCTTCGCGGCGTATTGATACGGCATCAAAGGCTTTGAGGTGCTTTTCATGCGCATTTTAACCTATATCACCACCGAGGAAGACGCAGGCCGCGCGGCGCGAAGCGTCGTTCCCCGGCGTTTTCAGTTGGGCACGCCCGCGTTTCGGCAGCTCAAAGTCGAGGGCGGCATTCTCTGCGACGGCAAGCCCCTTCGCGCGGACACGGTTCTGCGCGCAGGTCAGCTGCTTGAAGTCCGCATGGACAACGGCGGGGTGCAGCCCGCGCCGACCGACAGCGGTTTGGACGGCCTGCCGCCTTCTTTCATCCGCTACATCGACGAGGATATGATCGTCGTCAGCAAGGGCGCGCCGCTGGCTACGCTCCCCTGCGGCCACATCCACACCGGCACGCTCCGCGAACAGCTTGCCGTTCTGCTCGGTCAGGACGCGGCGGCGTTTGATTATCACCCCGTCAACCGGCTGGATAAGGGCACGAGCGGCTTGCTCTGCGTCGCCCGCCATGCCCACGCCCAGCGCCTGCTAACCCGCCAGCTGCACACGGACAGCTTCATCCGCGAATATCTCGCCGTGACTGAAGGCATTCCCGCGCAGCCCGAAGGCGTCATCGACGCGCCGATTGCCCGCCTCGGCGCGGGCGCAAAGCGCGCAGTCTGCCCCGGCGGCCAGCGCGCCGTGACGCATTACCGCGTCGAGCAAACCGCCGGAAACCGCGCGCTCGTCCGCCTGCGTTTGGAAACCGGGCGCACCCATCAGATCCGTGTGCATCTGTCCCATATCGGTTGTCCCATCTGCGGCGACTATCTCTATGGCCGCGAACTGCCGGAGCTGAAAGATCGTTTCGCGCTGCATTCCGCGCGCCTGCGCTGCATCCAGCCCGTCACGGGCGAAACGGTGAACATCGTCGAACCGATGCCGGAAGAAACGAAAAAACTACTCAGCAACCTTAGAATTTAATTTTTTCTTTCTTTTCAATTCAAAATCATGGTATAATACCTTTATGTCCATATAAATCAAGGAGAATATCATGCAATCAATCGAATTATTTGCCGGAGCAGGCGGGCTTGCTCTTGGACTTGAGCAAGCTGGATTTGATCATATCGGCCTTATTGAATTAAATCAAGCTGCCGCTGATACTTTGAAAAAAAATCGACCTTCATGGAATGTTCTTTGCGAAGATATTGCAAACGTTGCATCACGGGATCTTGAAAAAGAATTTGGTGTAAAAAAATATGAGTTAGATCTTCTTTCTGGCGGTGCCCCTTGCCAATCTTTCAGTTACGCTGGAAAAAGGCTAGGGCTTCAAGATGTTCGTGGAGCCATGTTTTATCATTATGCCACTTTCCTTCACAAGCTCCAACCTAAAATGTTTTTGTTTGAGAATGTCAAAGGTCTTCTCACACATGATAGTGGACGGACTTACCAAACCATTCTTTCCATTTTCGAAGATGAAGGATATGAAACAACGCATGTCGTGTTAAATGCATGGAATTATGGTGTTCCTCAAAAAAGAGAACGCCTCATTACAGTCGGAATACGAAAAGACTTAGCCAATATTTGCCATTTCGTTTTCCCTATCCCTCACGCATACAAGCCTATCATTCATGATATAAAGCTTGATGTCAATCCAGATGTTCAACATTGTGCAAGATACTCAAAAAATAAAGAGGCAGTATTTGCACTCGTTCCGCCTGGCGGATATTGGCGAGACATCGACCCCGTCATTGCCAAAGAATATATGAAAACTTGTTGGAATATGGGAGGAGGACGAACCGGCATTTTAAGACGCATGAGCCTTAATGAGCCTTCCCTTACTGTTTTAACAAATCCTGGAATGAAACAAACTGACCGATGCCATCCTTTGGAAGTTCGTCCTTTTTCTGTTCGAGAAAACGCTCGATTTCAAACTTTTCCCGACGATTGGGAATTCTGCGGAAAACTGCCTGAACAATATAAACAAGTTGGTAATGCAGTTCCTGTCAATCTTGCAAAGGAAATTGGTATACAAATTCGGAAAGCATTGGAGGGAATCAAACCTATGTGGGAATTAGATTTCATTTCTGAACAAGATTTTACAAATCACGTCAGAACAACTATCGAAAAATACGGTGAAAAACTACAATCATTCGATCTTAACCGTTTCAATAAAAATATAGTCGATCCTATTAAACTTGTTTTTGATAAAACAGTTTATCGTTCGAGTTGGGAAGAGACAATTAGTAATGAAATTTTTCGTCAACGAGATAAATCAAATAATAATGACATCGGATATTTTCATCAAAGAATATTCCAGTATATTGCAAATTGCCGCGTTCCGCAAAATGGGACTGAAGGCGGCTGGGATGTAATCTATGATAATCCAGAAGGTATCTCTTTGCCCGACGGTTCTATAGTTCATTCTATTTATGTCGAGATGAAAAATAAGCACAATACCATGAATTCTTCCTCTGCTGGGAAAACTTTTATTAAAATGCAAAATCAAATTCTAAACGATGACGATTGTGCTTGTTTTCTCGTTGAAGCGATTGCAAAAAAATCACAGAATATCAAATGGGAAACTACCGTCAATGGTCAAAAAGTAAAACATAAACTTATTCGCCGTGTTAGTCTCGATCAGTTCTATGCCATTGTTACTGGCGAAGATGATGCTTTCTATAAAGTATGTATGGTGCTTCCTAAAGTCATCCAAGAAGTCGTTGCCTCTTCAGGAAATACACTCGTTCCCTGTGATACAGTAATGGAGGAACTTCAACGCCTTGCAAATCAATACCAGTTGGCCGATTCTGATCTTTCTATGGCTATGGCAATTTATATGCTTGGCTTTTCAACTTACAAAGGTTTTTCCGCTCACAATCCTTCTGAATCTTAATTGTATAAAAATCCCCCTGCCGCGTCATGATATGCTTATCAAACGCAGACAGGGGGAAATTTTAATGGCTCATCACAGCAAAAGTTCAGCGAAAGCGTGGAATCCGCCCGCGCAGAAGGGCAAGCCCCGCACGGGCGAAGACGTGGCCAGCACGACGGAATGCACCGGCCTGACGCCGACCGAACCGGAGGATCTGGAAGAAGCCTACGCGCTGGGCGAGCTTTACGCCGTGCATACGCTCAGGCCGAACGAACGGCAGCCCTCACAGTGAATCCAGCATCCATTTGACGCCCTTTGCCACACGCCGTTCCGGCTCGCGGAAGTGATTGCCCGCGTTCCATTCCAGCGCGCAATCCGTCTTTCGCGTTTGCAGCCGCGCATACAGCGCGCGGATTTCGTTTCCGACAGCCGCCATCGCGCGGTTTTTTGTTTGTTCTTCGCGGTCGCCGAGGCTCAGATACACATGTTCGGCGCGAATCGGGTGCGCCTGTTCATAATCGCCGTAGCCCGGAAACCAGACCGACGGCGAAACGCCCGCAACGGCGCTGAACTGCTCACTCTGACTGCCCGCCCAGAGCGCAAACAGCCCCGCAAGCGAATAGCCGCACAGCATGATTTTCGTCTGCTCCGCGAGATGATGCGCCGTAAAGCATTCGGGAATCAGCGTGTTTTGAATATATGCCAGCGTTTCTTCCGCGTGTCCGCCAAAGCCGTGCCCGCCGAACACGGGCGGCGCGGGCCACGGAGAAAGCGCATCGTTCCAATCCTCCACCGCAAACGCGGCCCAGAGCGGCAGGGCGCCGCCCATGTCTTGCAGCGCCCTGACCTCATCGTCCAGCCGCTCAAGCCCTCGCGCATCCATCGCCTGAATCACGAGCAGGCCGCTGTCCGGATTGCCGCAGACCCTCATGCCTCGTTTTCCGCCAGCTTGCGGCCCATCAGCACGCCCATCGCCGAGGCCATCATCAATCCGCGCGTCCAGCCGGAGGAATCGCCGAGACAATGCAGGCCGCGCACGTTGGTGTTCAGCTCCTCATCCATCTTCACGCGATTGGAGTAGAACTTGAGTTCCGGCGAATACAGCAGCGTTTCGGAGGAGGCGAAGCCCGGCACGACGACGTCCGCCGCCTGAATGAAATTGATGATGTTGGTCATCGCGCGATACGGCATCGCGGCGGTGATATCGCCCGCGACCGCATCCGGCAGGGTCGGGCGCACGTTGCTCTGCGCCAGCTCCTTCTGCCAGGTGCGCTTGCCGTCGAGGATGTCGCCAAAGCGCTGCACAAGAATGTGGCCGTTGCCGAGCATGTTGGTCAGCTCGCCGACCTTCTGCGCGTAGGCAATCGGCTGGTTGAACGGGATAGAAAAATTGTGGCTGCACAGCACGGAGACGTTGGTGTTGTCGCTCTTGAGGTCTTTATAGCTGTGGCCGTTGACGACGGCGAGGTCGTTGTCATAGTTTTCCTGGCTGACAAAGCCGCCGGGATTCTGGCAGAATGTGCGGACCTTGTTCTTGAACGGCTGCGGATAGCCGACGAGCTTGGACTCGTAGAGGACGCTGTTGACCTCCTCCATGACCTCGTTGCGGACCTCGACGCGCACGCCGATGTCCACGGTGCCCGGCTGGTGGGCGATGTCATACTTCGCGCACAGGGATTCCAGCCATTCCGCGCCGCGGCGGCCTGCCGCAATGACGACGTCGTCGGCATAGATCGTCTCGCGCGTGCCGCCGCGCGTCGGCTCCACGATGACGCCCTTGCACAGCGGGCCATCGAGCACGAGATCGACGCAGCTGTGGCCGAAGAGCATGTCGACGCCCTTGGCA
>ERZ827469.3487-NODE-3487-length-10299-cov-4.105232_pt1 | contig 10299 bp, 9 predicted proteins | sample MGYA00519917_ERZ827469 | MGnify/ENA primary metagenome ERZ827469 (study PRJEB31778, sample SAMEA3449314) | human gut metagenome | biome: human gut; feature: human-associated habitat; material: faeces | place: United Kingdom | collected 2010/2012 ... | reverse complement strand
GCGAGCACGATGGCTCCGGCGAGGATGAAGAGCACGTACAGGAGCCTCACCCGCAGCAGAATGTCGCTTTTGACCTTCGAACGTTCCTGCTTCATCGCCGTTTAGTTATCGATGATTTCACCCGGCGCCTGCGGGTCGTAAAGTTCGATGCCCCGCGCCCGGAGCTGTTCGACGATGGCCGAATGGGTCGTGCGCTGGTAACGCTGTTCCTGGAGGCGGATCGAGCGTTCGCGGAGTTTCTGTACGTCGCGTTCGAGGCGCGTGTAGCGCATGTCGAGGTGCAGCGACCAGAACATCACCATGATGCTCAAGAAGAACATCCCGGCGATGGTCAGCATGTAGGGATAGTATTTCGAGACGCCCTCGCGCACGAGGATCGTACCCGAGAACAGCTGCCAGAAGGTGCTGGACCTGCGGCGTCGTTCCCGGCGTTCGCGTTCCTCGGCTTCGGCCCGCTCCTCGGCCTCGCGCTCCTCGTCGGCGCGGAGGTCCTCTTCGGCTTCACCGCGCTCCATGCGCCGCACCTCGCGGCGCACACGGCGCGCGAACTCCTCCTCCTGCTCGCGGCGGGCCTGCTCCGGGTCGAATTCGTGGTCGCGGTACATCGTATCAGCGTTTTACGGCCGCCCGGAGCTTCGCCGAGCGGGAACGGGGATTGCGGTCGAGTTCTTCGGCCGAAGGGGTCACGGCTTTGCGCGTCACGAGGTCGAACGGGGCCTCCGAACGGCCGAAAAAGTCCTTTTCTACCTGCCCCGAGAAGTTGCCGCTGCGCATGAAATTCTTCACCAGCCTGTCTTCGAGCGAATGGTAGGAGATGACGACCAGCCGTCCGCCGGGCTTCAGCACCCGAAGGCTCTGCTCCAGCGCCATTTTCAGCGCCTCCATCTCGCCGTTGACCTCGATACGCAGGGCCTGGAAAAGTTTGGTCAGGAATTTCGCCTCGTCCTTTTTGGGCGTGCAGGGTTTCACGGCTCCGACCAGCTGCGCCGTAGTCGTCACGGACGCCGCCGCGCGGGCCTTCACCAGACAGTTGGCTACTTTCCACGGCGTTTCGACCTCGCCCCAGTCGCCCAGGATGCGGGTCAGCTCCTCCGCGGTGTAGCTGTTCACGACGTCTGCCGCCGTCAACCGTCCCCGCTGGTTCATGCGCATGTCGAGCGGAGCCTCTCCGCGGAACGAGAATCCGCGCTCCACGGCGTCGAAATGGTGCGACGAAACCCCCAGATCAGCCAGAATGCCGTCGACCTCCGTCACGCCGCGCAGCCGCAGCGCCCCGCGCAGGAAGCGGAAATTGCTCTCCACGTAGTGGAACCGCGCATCGTCGGGACAATTCTCCAACGTGTCACGGTCTTGATCGAAACCGTACAGACGGCCTTCCGGCCCCAGGCAGGAGAGGATGCGGCGCGAATGGCCGCCTCCGCCGAAAGTGAGGTCGGCGTAAGTGCCCGCGGGTTCGATAGCGAGCAGTCCCACAGACTCTTCCAGCAGCACGGGAGTATGGTATTGCGACATAATAGTTGTTTGCAAGGGTCTATTTGGGTGTAAAGTTAGGGAATTTTCAAAAAAGAATACCTATATTTGTGGATATAATTTTCTGAACACTCCATGCCCAAAATCGACATCGGCGCCGTACTCAAGCAGAAAGCCCCGCGGTTGGCACGCTGGATTCCCCGTCCGGTCGTGAACTGGCTGCGCCGCACGATCCACGAGTCGGAAATCAACCATATCCTCGAACACTACTGGTCGCTGCCTCCGCAGGAGTTTATCCGCGCGGCCTTCCGCGAATGGCAGGTCACCTATTCGATCGAAGGACTCGACAAGCTCGCTCCCGGGGGCCGCTACCTCTTCGCCTCGAACCATCCGTTCGGGGGCATGGACGGCATGATGCTCGCTGACAAGCTGATCGACCGTTTCGGCGACGCGCGGGTAGTGGTTAACGACCTGCTGATGCACCTCGAACCGCTGCGCCCGCTGTGGATTCCGGTGAACAAACACGGCGCGCAGAGCGCCTCCTACGCCCGGAAGTTCGACGAGGAGTTCTTCGGCGAACTCCCGATCCTGACCTTTCCCGCAGGTCTTTGTTCACGCTCGATCGGCGGCGAGGTGACCGACCCCGAGTGGAAAATCAGCTTCCTGAAAAAAGCCTACTCCTCGCAGCGTCAGATCGTTCCGGTCTTCGTCGAAGGGCATCTGTCGAAGTTCTTCTACCGCGTCTACCGGATCCGCAAGGCGCTGGGTATCAAGTTCAACATCGAGATGCTGTGGCTGCCCGACGAAATGTTTTCGCAGAAGGGGCGGCATTTCCGCATCGTCGTCGGCGACCCGATTCCCGTGGCCGAACTCCAGCGTTACGGATCGCTGCGCGAACAGGCGCTGGAAGTACGTAAAAAAGCGTATTTTTTGGAAAAAAGGCTCGCCGACCCGAATCAAAACCGCTAATTTTGGTATTTTTGCCCTGCCATGCAACAGAAAGAGAATACAGTACCCATCATCGAACCGGTTGCCCGGGAACTGCTGCTCGCAGAACTGACGCCCGCCCGCAAGGTGCGCGACACCCACAAGGCAGGCAATGAGATCTACCTCTTCTCGGCCGCCGAATGTCCCGCGCTGATGCGCGAGGTGGGCCGCCTGCGCGAAGTGGCCTTCCGCGGCGCCGGCGGCGGTACGGGACAGGAGGTGGACATCGACGAGGAGGACCTCGCGGGCGACGGTTACTACCAGCTGATCGTCTGGGACCCCGCGGCACAGGAGATCGTCGGCGGCTACCGCTTCATCGTCTGCACCACGCCCAATCCCCGCCATCTCTCGACCGAACACTATTTCCGTTTCAGCGAGCGTTTCCGCCGGAAATTCCTGCCCCGGACCATCGAACTGGGGCGTTCGTTCGTGCAGCCCGCCTACCAGGCCCGCGGCAATGCCAAGAGCATCTACGCACTGGACAACCTCTGGGACGGACTGGGCGCGCTGATCGTACTGAATCCCAAGGCCAAATACCTTTTCGGCAAAGTCACCATGTACACGACCTACAAGGCCGTGGCCCGCAATGCGCTGATCTGGTTCCTGCGCCGCTATTTCCCCGACCGCGACCAGCTGGTGGAAGGTATCCATCCCATACGGCTCGATCTGGACGATCCCTATTACGAGGAACTGTTCTGCGGCGCGACCTACATGGAGAACTACCGCATCCTGATCCAGCAGATCCGCGAGTTCAACGAGAATATCCCGCCGCTGATCAACGCCTACATGAATCTTTCGCCCACGATGCGGGTTTTCGACACGGTGTCGAACCCCGACTTCGGCGGCGTGGAGGAGACGGGCATCCTGGTGACGATCCGCGACATCTATCCCGAAAAACGCCTGCGCTACACCCGCTGGCTGGGATGGCGGGCCAATCTGAAACACCGCCGCGAGGAGTTCAGCGAACGCCTGCGCGAACATTTCGAACGCATCAAGAAAAAGCGGAACGCCTGAAAACGCCCCGTTCCCCTTACGGCCGCCCGGACGATCGGGCGGCCTGAATTTTGCATGCCGCGCAGTAAACCGCATATTTCCGCATTTATCAATACGGACAACTAAAAAACGCCTCGTATGAAACGATTCTTTCGCCTCCTTCTGATGCTGGGCCTCGGGGCCGGAGCCTGGTCCTGTGCGGACGACGGAACTCCGACGGTCAGCATCAACGGCGGGACCGATTTTCTGTCACTCGACCACCTCGCCCGCAGCGGCAAGATCACCGTCAATGCTCCGGCCCCCTGGAGCGTGGCGCTGGCATCGGAAAACTACGGTCAGGACCAAAAACCCGACTGGCTGACCCTCTCCGCAGAAGACGGGCCGGAGGGATATTCCGAGATCGACGTGACCTTTGCCGAAAACCCGGGTCCTGCCCGCAGTGCATTGCTCCTTTTCACCTGCAACGGAAAGACCTCGGCCTTCACCGTCTCGCAAAGCGCGGGCGGCACGGGATTCGACGCCCCGGACTACTATTTCTACATTTCGGTCGGAACCATGCCGACCCTCTATTCGGGCCTGCACCTGCTTTCGCACGACAAACCGAGCTACGTCTCCTACGAACGCGCGAGCACTTTCGACGCCGCCGAATTTCCCTCCCGGGCCGTCGTATACCCCGTCGCCGACCCCACGGGCCATGCCACCAACGAGGAATTACGGACCATGAGCGAGGCGATGAAACGCCGCATCCTGGAGATCAACGCCGAGAACCCCACGGCGGTCTTCGGACTCTGGGTCGACGACCTGCGGTGCCGCCTGGGCTACGACTGGTTCGTGGCGCAGGGTATCGACTCGGCGCGCGTGAAGGTGACGATGCTCTCCGACGGCACGGCGACCTACAACAATTTCCACAACTACTTCGGCGATGCCGCCACGGCCGAGCAGAACTGGAACGACTACGCCGCCGAAGTCGAAGCCCTCGACTGGGACCACGGCGGCCGCTATCCCGAGACCCGCGCCCCGGAGGAGTTCGCCTCCTACACCTGGCCCTACTACCTCTCGACGCGCCCCGACTACCGCCTGATGCTGCAAAACCGCAGCCTGATGGAGTCCTCCTGCCCGTTCATCACCGACCGGCTGGCCGAGATGAAGATGGAGAGCGTCCAGCCCTACGAGTTGCTGACAGCCCTTCCCGAGGCATCGAAACAGCAGTTCTACCGCATGGCCAAATTCGACTACGCCCGCTTCGCGGAGCTGTTCGACCTGTCGCCGAAGAAAAACCTCATCATTATCGGCACGAGCCACAGTTCCGCCGCGAGCGAACAGCAGCAGGCCGCCTATGTGGAACGGATCATGCAGCAGTACGGCAGCGATTACGACATCTTCTTCAAGCCTCATCCCGCCGACAGTTCATCGGCCGGTTACCCCGACCGGTTCGAGGGGCTGACGCTGCTGCCGGGACAGATGCCGTTCGAAATCTTCGTGTGGGCGCTGCTCGACAAAATCGACATGATCGGCGGCTACCCCTCGACGACCTTCATCTCCGTACCGCTCGACAAGGTGGGTTTCCTCTTCGCCGCCGGTGCCGACGGACTCGTCCGGCCGCTGAACATCCTTTTCCGCGACGCCGCGAACGTGGAATGGATTCAATAAATGCCCCGGCACCGAAAAAACGCCACTCGAACCGGGTGGCGTTTTTTTCGCGCAAAAAAATCCCCCGCCGAAGCAGGGGACCAGGCAAACAATCGTTTAACTAAATGATTTCGGACGGGAGGTTACCGGACAACCTCTCCCGACTGATTTTCGAGGCTTGCGTTCTTCTCCGCCTTCACCGGCTCCGATTTCTGCTCGGCAGGTTCCGATTCCGGTTCCGCGGGGGCCTGTTCCGGCTTCACGGGGTCGGATTTCTCTTCGGGAGCGGTAGGCTCCTGCTTCTGTTCGGGGGTGGTGGGATTCTCCTGCTGGGGAGTGTCCTGCTTTTCAGGCTGCTGGGCATAAACCATTCCTCCGGCCGTCAGCATCAGTGCCGCCATCATTACAATCGTCTTTTTCATAGCTTTAAAATTTAAAATGGTTGAACTTCATTCTCGTTAGCGGGTCGTCTTACTCGCGTTCCGACTTCTGAAAGTTCAAGCGGAGTGCCACGGCGACGCAGAACACACAACAATCTGATTTTCAACATAAATAACATTATACCAAAAATCGGAAAGGGTGTGGAAAAGTGTGGAAACGAGACGGAAAGTGTGGAAAAATTCCACAGCCGGAGTGTGGAACAGCAGCCCGGGAACGGGGAAAGGAACAGACGGGAAGCCCCTTATTCGATACCGTAAAGGCGAAGTTTGTTGTAGAGGGTCTTGCGGTCGATGCCGAGCAGTTTGGCGGCCTGCGACTTGTTGCCGCCCGCCATTGCGAGGGCGCGGCGGATCTGCTCCTCCTCGGAAGCGGGATCGCGCAGCGAAAGAGGCACCGCCGCGGGTTCCGCCGCCGGACCTTCCGTAATTTCGCCCGGCAGGTCGCGGCAGGTGATGTACTCGCCCGCAGCGAGCAACGTCGCCGACATCACCGCGTTTTTCAGCTGCCGCAGGTTACCCGGCCAGCCATAGGCGGCAAGGGCCGCGGCAGCCGCGGCGTCGAACCCGACGATCCGTTTGTCCAGCTCGCGGTTGGCCTGATCGAGAAAGAAATCGGCGAAGAGCGGAATATCCCCGCGCATCTGACGCAGACAGGGCATCCGCAGCGTGAAGGAGTTGATGCGGTGGTAGAGGTCGGCGCGGAACGTCCCGCGCGCGATGGCCCCTTCGAGGTCCTCGTTGGTTGCGGCCACGAGACGGATGTCGACGGGAATCTCACGGTTGCTGCCCACGGGACGGATACGCCGCTCCTGCAGGGCGCGCAGCAGCTGTACCTGCGTCTCGTAACCCAGATTCCCGACCTCGTCGAGAAACAGCGTGCCTCCGTCGGCCGCTTCGAAAGCGCCCGTCTTGTCGGCCAAAGCCCCCGTGAAGGCCCCCTTGACGTGCCCGAAAAACTCCGAGGCCGCCAGATCGCGGGGAATGGCCCCGCAGTCGACCGCCACGAAGGATTTTCCGGCCCGCTTGCTTTCCCGGTGAATCAGCTGCGCCACATGCTCCTTGCCCGTGCCGCTCGCACCGTTCACCAGCACCGACATGTTGGTCGGGGCCACCAGCCGGACGTGTTCGTATAACTGCCGCGCGGCGTCGCTGCGGCCCTCGATGTAGTTGAGCGGCTGCTCCGAAAGGTTCCCGGCGGCACGCGCCGCAGATTTCGAAGCGGATTTCGCGGCCGGGGCCGCCTCCGCCGGAGCGTCCAGCGCCTCGCGGATTTTCTTCAGCAGTTCGTCGGGATTCACCGGCTTGGCCACATAGTCCCGTGCGCCGAGCTTCATGCACCGCACGGCGTTCTGGATTTCGGCGTAGCTCGTCATCACGATCACCGGCGCCGCCACACCCGCCCCCGCCATCCATTGCAGCAGGGCGATGCCGTCCTCGTCCGGCAGGCGCATGTCGCTCAGCACGAGCGAGAAGCCGCCCGCCGCAAGGGCCGTGCGCGCCGCCGCCACCGACGAGGCGGTCCCGACTCCGAAACCGCGTTTCGAGAGCCACGTGCGCAGCATCAGGGCAAAGGTAATATCGTCGTCGACAATCAGAATCCGTTCTTCCATAGGCTTCACAAAGATACCGTTTTTTCAGCTTCCGCGACAATCGCGCGGATTTTTTCCACCGCCGCCCGCAGTTCTCCGCAAAGGGTTTCCGGCAACGGCCCTTCGCACGTCTCGGCCCGGCGCAGCGCTTCGGCGACCTCCGCCGCCCCGAGCATCGTGAAGATCGGCAGCATCTTGTGCGCCAGCGCCTTCACCGCCGCAGCATCCCCCTCGCCGAGCGCCCTTTCAAGCCCCGTACAGTTCCCCGCCGTCTGTTCGGCAAACGAGTGCAGGATGTTTCGCGCCGCCTCGGGATCGTCCCCGGCATAGGCCGTCAGGGCCGTAAAGTCAATCCCGTCCGCCAACGGGATTTCCGGGTCCCCGCCCTGCGGAACGGTCTCCCCGCTGCCGCAGGCCGCCCGTATCGCCGCCACCAGCTCGCTGTAGGTGAACGGCTTGCGGAGGCATCCCGCGAAACCGCGGGAAGTGAAATCCGCAGCGTCCAGATCCCCGCGCGCCGACACGGCGACCACCTTCAGCCCGGGGTCGACCCCGCGCACCGCCTCCAGCACACCGAACCCGTCGGCCGACGGCATCTGTATATCGGTCAGCACCAAGTCGAAACGGCTCTCGCCGACGAGTTTGGCGACGTACTCGGGATACTGACAGCTCTCGCATCCGACCCCCGCGCGGCGGCACATCGCGGCAGTCATTTCGAGTTGCAGGGGATCGTCGTCGACCAGCAGAACACGCAGTCCCGCCTGCGGCACAGGCTCCCCGGCTTCGGCGGGCGCACTCCCCGCCGCCTCGCCGACGGGGACCGATACGATGAATCTGCTCCCTTCGCCGAGGCGGCTCTCGAGCGAAATCGTGCCGTCCAACAACTTCACGAGACGGTCGACGATCGACAGCCCCAACCCGAAACCGCCGACGCCCTGCGCCGAGCTTAAACGCACGAACTCGGCGAAAATCCGCTCCCGTTCCTCGGGGCCGATTCCCCGGCCCGTGTCGCGGACCGAAAAGACCAGCTGTCCGTCGGAGAGGCGGGCCCGCAGCGTCACGAACCCTTCGTCGGTGAATTTCAAGGCGTTGGAAATCAGATTGTCGGCGATCTGACGGATGTGAAACGCATCGCCCGACACCTCTCCCGCGGCGGCCGGTTCAGCCTCCAGACACAGTTCCAAGCCCTTTGCGGCGGCCGCGGCGGCAAACCCCGCACGGATGGTTTCGAACAGTTGTGCGGGGCTGAACGCCACGCAGGTGACCTCGATCTTGTTAATGTCCAGCCGGTAGAAATCCAGCAGACTGTCGACCAGTGCCAGCAGGTGTTCCGACGACTCTTTCATGTTGCGCAGGTAGAGTTCCTGCCGCTTGTCGCCCGTCAGCCGCGCGAGCAGGTCGATATAGCCCATCACCGATCCCAGCGGGGCCTTGATGTCGTGCGTGATGGCCAGCATCAGCTTCTCGCGCGCTTCCAGCAGGGACTCCTTGTCGCGGTTGGCACGCTCCAGCTCGCGGCGGTAGCGGTTGCTGCGGTTGATGTCGCGCCAAAGCATCCCGACGAACAGGAGCATCAGCACCACGGCTCCGATGGCCACGCCGCCCAGGATACGCGACGACCGCCTTCGGAAAGCCTCGTTGCGTTCGATGCGCTGCATCAGGTAGGCCGTATCCTCGGCCTCGAAGTCCATGATCAGGCGGTATATCTTCGTATTGACCAGTTCGTTGCTGTAACTCAACCGCAGTCCCTCCTGCCATGCATGGTCGTAGATGCCCTGCCGGTTGCTCGTGACGCTGTCCTGCAAGGCCTGCAACACCAGTACGATGGTGTCCTTCACCGCATCGACGGGAATGACCGGGGCGATGGTCTCGCGGCGCGAGATCACGAGGCTCGAATCGGCCTCCGGCGGACTGAACAGATCGCCCAGCCGCTGGAAAAAGCGGCGTTTGGCACGCGGCACGGCCGTCGTGTCCTGCCGTACGATGCTGCGGAACGGAATCGTATCGGCCATGACGGCCTCCCGGGGACCGATCAGACTGCGGATGTTCTTGTCCAGCAGGCCCGCCGTGGCCCCGGCGCGGATCGAACGGCGCAGGCTCACCGTGCGGCGCTCCTTGTCGGCGATCAGCCGCGTGATGCTGTCCAGACGCATCGTCTGCAACGAATCCCCGCCGGCGGTCAGTGCCCGGAGCGAGTCGATCGAGGCCCGCACGGTACGCAGTTCGCGCCTGTAACGCGCCTCGTAAGAGGCATATCCGGCGATCATCAGCTGCCCGTAGCTCTCGGCCTGATAGAGGTGGTAGAGGGTCCGGTTGACGGCGCTGCGCTTGGTGTGCAGCAGGGCGTAGCTGCTGTCGGGAGCCGAAAAACGGACCGCCACCCGGTAGACGTAGCCCACCGAGAGGATACAGACCGCGATCAGCAGGAGATAGCCCGCCACGATCTTCGTTTTGACGAATTTCGACTCCTTCACAGGCCCAAATATACGAAAAAGCCCGGAAACCCGCGTGCGGAAAATACACGGCGGCACGATTTAATGCTTATCTTTGCGACGAGAGCACGGACAAATCCGGCGCATGAAAACCATGAGAAAGCATTGGGTACTGATTACGATAACGATTGCCGCCGTGCTGGCGGCGGCTGTCTATTTCCGGTTCTTCTTCGTCTTCGGCGAGGGCGTCAAGAGCGGCGAACTGAACTACGTCGTTTACAAGGGCGTGCTTTTCAAGACCTACGAAGGGAAATTGATCCAGACCGGCATCCGCTCGAAAGCCGCCGGGTCGATCCAGTCCTACGAGTTCGAGTTCTCGGTCGAGAACGAAGCGCTGGCGCGCGAACTGATGCTGCAAGGGGGAAAGACGCTCGAACTGCATTACAAGGAGTATTTCGGGGCGCTGCCCTGGCGGGGCTTCACGAAGTTCGTCGTCGACAGCATCGTCACCGTCCGTCCCGCGGAGCAGGGAATAGAATCCCTGCCGGAGCGTCCGTAAGGCTCCCGGCGAAAGCACGGCGAAAATACGCCCGACCGGTAAACGGACCCGCCTCCGACAAACGAAAAAACGTTGCAGGGTCTTTGTCTGCAACGTTTTTTCCGATTCTGGTCCGGGTTTTCTAAAACTCCTTGACCTTGCCGCGGTTCAGCAGCGGCAGCAGGAACGAGATTACCGCCGCCGAAAGCCAGAAGATCGCC
>ERZ827469.3483-NODE-3483-length-10311-cov-2.901034_pt1 | contig 10311 bp, 17 predicted proteins | sample MGYA00519917_ERZ827469 | MGnify/ENA primary metagenome ERZ827469 (study PRJEB31778, sample SAMEA3449314) | human gut metagenome | biome: human gut; feature: human-associated habitat; material: faeces | place: United Kingdom | collected 2010/2012 ... | reverse complement strand
GGATATTTACAGATCACTTTTTATCCATACTGTCAATCGACTCGTTCAACAAATGATCTGCCTCATGGACACTCTCATAGAAGGTATCACTTCCCGGATATGCCCAGTCAATACAATGGCAGGCCGTGTCCAGTGCCTTGCGAAGATCATGCTGTACCGGATTAAATTCATCCAGTTCCTTCGCAGTCCACTTGATAAAAAACATCTCACCGCTCTTCCTGTCAGTTTTCCACTTTCCTCCATTTTTTATTAGAGCTTGATATTCCTCCATTGTTTTCTTTGCAGCATCTATATCAGATTGGGCTTGCTCTATTTCCCCCCGATGCAAATATTGAAGACGGGCCATCTCTGCCTCTAAAAATTCATGAACACGAGTTGTATTCAATGCTATCGCTTCCCCATAATCATTCCATTCTGTAGTAGCAGATGGTACAATTGATGTTACCCGTTCGATCACTTTATTAAGTTCATCCTGTTCATCTTTTGTTAAAGACGTCTTACCTTTCAATTCTTCATATCGGGCTGTAAGTACAGGCAAAGTAGACTGTAATTCCACCACTTTTTCAAATTGTGCTTCGAAAGTATCGGAGAGCGGTTCGATAGCTTTAGTTAACCCGGACATAAATTCATTAGCCCATTTCAATCCTTTTTTAAAGTAGGTTTCAAGTCTTTTTCCTAACTTATTGTAGAAATTATCCATTGTATCCCCCAAGTTGGACTCTATTCCTTGAAGTTCTTGCATCTGCGTAGACATAGAACCGGCAACTCCCTCCATACGACCAAGTGATAAAAGATAATCCTTTATTGCTTCTTCGGAGTTTTTCACCTCAGTAGTAACGCCTTTAAAGGTATACTTAACTATGTCTCCGTCCTTGCTTGCTTTAATACCAAACTCTTTCAGACGTTCATTCTCGCCAGTCATGGCATCCAGTATGGCTTCAATAAGCTGGTCTACGCTTTTACCCTGCGATGCAGCCAAGTCACCCATATTAGTCAATTCGGTAGTCGTAGGTTTAATCCCCCTGTTTATAAGTTTGATATAGGCTTCTGTCCATTCAGCCAAAGAACCGGGCGTGTCTGCAGCAAGTTTTTGTAACATTTTCATTGCAGCAGCCGCTTTCTCCTGCGATTGAAGAGTATTACGAAGTACAGCTTCATACTTGGCGAACTCCTTTCGAGTAGTATATGAACTTTTTCCTATATCTTTCAGATACCCTGCCAGCTTCACTGTAATAAATGCCACAGCAATAGCTTTCAATTTCCCCATAGCTGTTTCCATGGCACCGAACTCCGATTTTACATTTTGTCCGGTACCCTTTAATTCTGCCAACCTTTGACGAACTGCTCTTAACTGATTATTCAATTTTGCATACTCTTCCGGATCCGCTGCCTCAGACATATCATCAAGTGTTGCCGCCAGTTCTTTGGCAACCTTCTTGAGTTGCCGACCGGTCATAGCATTTATATCAAGCGATCTGGTTAATTCCCCAATTCTCTTGTTATTATCAGACACCTGCTTAGAGAGTGATTTGCACACTTTTTCCAAGTTCTGATATTCTTTCGTCCCCTTCTTTCCCTGTGCCTCTAATTCAATCATCGCTGCACGCCGTTCCTTCTCTTCTTTCTTGAGTTGCTTAGTTGTTTTCGTAAGCTCATGAATATCCTTTTGGGCCTGACTGGACTCAGCGGATACAATATACCTGATTTCGTCTTCAGATAAATGCTTCTTTCCCATATCACCAATTTTGAGATTGTTCGTAAATTAATGCTTGTTCTAATTGCTCGCGGATAAAACTTCGGATAGCTTCATTATAGCCATAACGCAGTTCCGGGAAAGTTTCATGATAAAGAACTCCCCAAACAGTACGATTGTACAAAGCCAAATTACTTCGGATATGACGTGATATCCGGTCGTTTCCCCGTCGATATCGAATATCAAGATAACGGAGATATGGAAAAATACGAATAAAGTATTCTTGTTTCCCCTCAGACTCCTGAATAGTAAATGGACGACGCTGCAGACTTGAGAGTAACCTTCCCGAACGGGTATTCAGGTAAGTACGGACAACCTTCTCCTGAGTCTGATAAATCAGATTAATACCTTGTGAGATTGTATCATGTACAAATCGTTGTTTGACTAAATCTTCCGAAATCATATTCGCTGTTATTTTCAGCGAATGTAACAAGGATAAAAAGGAAGGTAAAGGACAAAAAAAATCCGGAGAGGAAACGATTTCACTCTCCGGAACTCTTTTATTTGGTGTTTCTCAGTTCAAGCATCCACCGGAAGTCACAGCCTGATGCCCCAGGACGGTTTTGGAACTTAAATCCTGCATCCGTCATCGCCTTAAAGATATCATCTTTTGATATATTGGCTCCTGGATCCAGTTTTTTTATAGATTCGTAAACTTCATCGGTTGTGAACCAATGTGTTGTATGCCTGGCATCCCAAGCCGGCTTAAAAGTTGCTTGCAAAGCAGCGATATAAACACTGACATCCGTTATCTTATCATTTTCCATCTTTAACCTCCTTCTTGTTTTCTGAATCCGCTATCGCAAAATTTAAAACTTGTATCAAATCCAATATCTCATCATGCGAAATTGCTGAAATTACAAAATCCCCATCGCAATCTACTGAAAAAACATCCACTTTCTTTCCATCAGGATAGTATGACGTTTCTTTATCTACATGAAAACGATGCCTACTCATGATTATTGCCTCCTTTCTGGCATTTCTTTGCCCGATAGACGCAATAAGCAGCCACCAATAAAAGAGGAAAGAATATCAATCCAAAACTGGTAAATCCAATTGCCCGGAAATACCAACGGTCTGAAATGGTACGGACTTCACTTTCGGGAGCCAACGTAGCATAATAACGACTTTGCAGATTATTAACTTGCTCTGTAAGAGCTTTCACATTGCCAGCGACATTGATGTCGGGAGCAGACACGACTTGCGTGTTGAGAGTTTGAGTTTTCATCACTGTAGATGTTTGACGTTTCGGCAATTATAAAACACAAGAACGGCCGCCGTTTCCCGTGTCGTCAAACATCTACAGATTTCCGCCCGAAAGCAAAAATGTAATGGGAAAGGCAGCCGCCTATTTCATATGTATCATTTCCTAAATATCAAGAAAACGATTGGTCAAGGCATAAAAAAAGCCCTCGAATTTCGTGAGCATTAACCGAAGCCCGCGGACGGATAACATTCCGTAGATGTTTGACTCTGCAAATATGAGGATAATATTTGAAATAGCAAAAATAAATCAGCTAAAACTATTCATCTAAGATTTCAACTTTAACATGCACATATGGAGCGCTTGATGCGTTTACAATCTTATTTACTAAAACCCTATATTCACATCCTACTAAAATATCATTAAACATCCGGCATAATTCTTTTGGAATATATCCAATATGATAACCATCTTCAGTAAGCACCTTAATCGCATTCTTATCAAATTCATTTGTAGGTTCTTTTTCTAGAATGAGTTCTTCACCAATCTGCAAATTCTCTGCACAAAATATTTCTTCTTGGGTTCTATAGAAAGTACCAACTACGGTGAAATCGCTTAAAATATTTCTTATTCCATTCCAAGCTTCCACCTGTATTTCAGCATCTTTCTTAGATTTCCAAGGTTCAGCGTTTCCTAAAACTGTATCATTAGGATGCGGCGATGAACGTTTAGAAATATCATAAGCTCTATAAGATTTCGTTTTCTTCTTTTCCTTATATCCTTTACTACCAGAACGAATCAACAAGATCAAAAACACTATTAATATTATAGCTACTAATTCCATAATTTCAGATATTTTACTAAGTATGTCTCCCTAATTAGTTTATATTCTTGTTTTTCAAATCCCTCTCTTGCAATGTGCTTATTATACGTTCCATAGCCATATCAACATTTGCTGCCACATATACATTTCTTCCCGTATATTGATTCTTGTCAGTCCCTATATACATATCATCCTCTCTATTCTTATCTAATTTCCGGATTATTTTAGGTTCTTTTCCCTTTTTCACCCATCCTGCAACTTCTGTAGCAGACACACTACCCAAAGTTTTATAATCAAAGGAAACAGAATTTGATTCCGTAACAAAAATTCCCTTATCTGTAAGTGGGGAATAATCAAGTAAAGAAGAGAACCCATAAGGCTCCGGCAGTTTGGGAGTTACACAAGCAGCAAATAACCCAACAACTAAAATTAAAAATACCAATTTTTTCATTCTGTGTGTTTTTTTTAAATTATCCGGCAAAGGTAAGAACTGAAAAATAAGTAAACAAAAAAAGCGGAGTTTTTTACTCCGCCTTACGCCATATCATATTTGTATTAATGGCTCTTATATACAGTTTGTAGCAACAGTGAATTCAAGAAAACACAATGGTAACCTTATTTAATTTAGATGCCACATCCTTAAGTGCATCCTTCAGAATATTCAATTCTTTATCTGTAAAGGCAGCAGTCTTACCATGAACGATATTTCCGTTCAATCTCTGATAAAACCAAGAAGTACTTTTTCCAAAATAATCTTTAGCCAAAGAAGAAACTGAAATATATGGCAAAATTGGTTCCAATTGCTGACGAATGGTAAGCGTTTTTTGTATATCCTTCTCTTCTTCTCGCATACGCTCAAAATCATGTTCAACCCTTACAGTCAAAGACTCAAGTTCCTTTTCATTCATCAGCTCCATCAATGCAGAGAGTTCCTGGTCGATAACAATACGCTCCTCTTCCGAACTCTTTTTCCAAAGCTCTTTCAATTCAAAAAAACGTTTAACCTTATCCATATTTCCTATTTTAAGAAATTAAACAATCAAAAAAAGGATTCCGCTCCCTTGGCCTTTGGGAGCGGATTCCTTTCTACTGGAGTTGTTTACTAAGTCGCTTAATTTCTTCTTCGTGCCACTTAATCTCCTTATCCAGTACCGCTTTCATGTTTTTACTCCGAGGAGCTAATTCATGATACTTGCGGAGATAGAAGATGAGATCTTGCTCTAATTCTTCTATCCGAGCCTTTAGCTCATTGTCATTATTCATGAGATCTCTTGTCTTAACGACACTGCAAAGATAATAAATTTATTATCAACCCCAAAATATTTAGATAATATTTTTCTTATCCGACTGTTATTTAACAGTTACATACCCAAAAGCAATCAAATCATTCAAAAAGTTCTCCGGTGAATCAGCTCGGACAACCTTGCCGCTCTGGTCCCGATATCGGTCTGCGAAGTTGAACATATACTCCTGATCCGTACATTCGGAATCAAAACGGCTACCTTCACGAAGTTTAGATACAAAATCTGCTGCGCAGGTGGCGGTTATTGTTCCGCCATCCTGCAATAAGTAATTTCTATTATTCATTATCTACTAAGTTTTTTAGTTCTAAGTTTAAAGTATGTTTTCTGGTCGTTAGTCAAGAAAGGCAAATTTTGAAGGGGCGTTCCTGCTTCAACCTTTGCGTGTTGTGCAAAGGTAATCATTCGGGAAAGAAAAAGAACCCAGTTGCTCATCTTTGTGAAATTTGTAGAACCTCCGTGTTGGCGAAATTCTACTGTCCGGTGACGAGCGTAAGCTTCAAGGTTTACTTTGTGGTAGCGGTCGTTTCCAAAAGCTGCCCGAAGGTCGTCGGTGGTATTTGCCTCTAAAATCCGTCTTTCGGAAATTCTGCTCAAGCTTTTGCAATAGTAATTATCTCTGCGAGTATTTGGCATGAAAGCGTTGATTACACTTTCCATATTTTTATAGCTAAGTGCAAGGTTTTTCCAAGTGTTCATTGTAAAATCTGCCGCATCCATGTGTACGTGCAATCCGCAAGAATCGTTTACTTTTACGTTACAAAAGTCAAGTACCCAGCATACCTTTTCTAATTCTCTCAATCCGCTCTCTCCTTCCAATATCGGACTTACAAGCTCGAAAGTATCATGTCCTCTAAGGCTGCTGTCTGTCACCAGTTTCCAATGGTTTCTGGTATTGTGATTATATCCTTCAACTGCAACGTTTATCCCAGCTTCCCGAAGTTCCCTAGCAAGACGTTCGCGAGTACAATTGTATGCTTCAATCTCAATCCCGAAGCTGCGAGTAAAAGTATAATCAATTTCCGGTAAGGAAGAAGTTGTTCTAATTGCCGGTGTAAAAGTACCAGCTTCAAGCATCTTCTTATATACGTTTTGAACGAAACCGTAGTTTCCGTTTGTTACAAGGTCTGCAACCTGGCGTCTAGTCAACCCTAAAAGAAGCAATTGTTGTATCTTGCTAGTCTTTGTTACTCTCTGATTTAAAATATTATTAATTTGCTCATTCATAATGTTTTATCCTTTATTTTTGTACTTCAAAGATAACACTATAACCTCAAACAACGTAGCGATAATCAATTTATTATCAACCACTTAGCTTTGTTTAGCTTGAGCTAAAAAAGGATTAAAACAAGGAGAATAGATATAAAAAAAGCCCCCGCAAAGCGAGGGCCAACTTGTCAAAGACAAGCAAACTTCTACGACGCAAAGTTACTACATCTTTCGCGACCTATATACTAATCGACTAACAATAATAAGCACAAACAATAAAATAACCCCGATAGCCCACCCGCCAAGCTCCATCTTAACAGTTTGCCAGCGAGTCAACTGTTTTTCAACCGGATAAGGAACTTGTACCGAATCCGTTTTAACTACCGTATCAGTCTTATTGAGGTATAAAAACTTATATAAATATTTATATCTGTATTGGTACACAGTATCACCTTTAACAAGTATATAGACACTATCCTGATTAAATACACTGTCAATTCGGATGCTATCATGAGTTTTATATTCGGTTCTCACAGTTTCAACCGGTACGTATTGAACCCGGCATGAAGCCAACCATATTCCAGACATTAGAAACATGGCTATATAAATCAGCACTTTCATGGTCGGACTACTGTATTACGCAAGAAGTTGGAAAACTCGGAACGTACATCAAAACAGGGACATGCTTTTATATACTCAGCCGGCTCTATCTCCCCGCTGCCATCCAAATCCGGAGAAGTATCATGGTGTCCGAGCACTTCAATGATAGGATATTCCTTACAGATCTTCGCGACCAACTCACGCAGTGCCACCTTTTGGGCCGGTGTACGTGTATCGGAAGGTTTTCCGGATGCGTCTAAGCCACCGATGTAGCAAATACCAACACTATGCTTATTATACGAAGATTCTGAAAATCCCTTCGTATTGCAGTGCGCTCCGTCAATGCTTAGAGGTCGCCCATTCTCAATCATTCCGTCAAGGCCAATAACAAAGTTATACCCTATCTGATTGAATCCTCTTTGTTTGTGCATACGGTCAATGTCCTTTGCACGCAAATCCTGCCCGGCACGTGTGGCTGAGCAATGAATGATAATCGCGTCAATTTTCTTCATTTTTTATCCTCCTTATCTTTGGGGTTAGTCATAATTCTTAATGAACAATCGCTTTTATAGCACTTCAATCCTTTATAATAAATCAATTTAGATTTAAGCTCTGCAATCTCATTACACTTAGAATTTATCACTTCCGTATGTTCTCGAGAATCGCTCTGAACTTTTGAAAGCAATTCAAAATAATCTGTTTGGAACTTCGTCAACTTGGCAAGTAAATAATCATATTGATCCTGCTGCAAATCAATATCCTTATGTTTTGCTTCAGAAGTAGCTGCACTTGCTTCAGCCCGTAACTTATCTCTTTGAGTTTTATAATAGATGAATTGGAAGATATTTACACCACTCAAAGAAGCAACCAAAACACCTAATAACCAATCTGCCATCACTCACGTATTATTAATCGTTTCAAATTAAATAAATCACTCCCCTCTCTTTCAAACATCATCGTCCAACCGACAGAAGCAAATTCTTTTGCTACAAATGGGCGAATCTGGCATGCTCCTGACAATTCTTTTAGCCAAGGAGTAGTTCTCTTATCAGAGATCATAGCAATCCGCAACTGTTGCAGCATGGCGAGAGTACGCCTTGATTGTATAGCTTCCTCTATCAGATCCATTTCGGCTGATTTAGCCGCAATGGTAACAGCCATTTGCACTTCATCCTGAATACTATTCCTTTGATCACTCTTAGACATGATATCGCCAACTTCAACAAATAAATAGGTTCCAGAAAGAATTCCATCAACACGCTGCTTAACCGAATCGAAACTCTGTCCGAAAACAAAATGATCCAATCCTTGAATCCGGGAAGAATCTGGTAAATTTTTAATCTCTTCCTGAATTGCAATATATTCAGGAAGATCGCTTCGCCCCTTGGCGAAAATCTCAAGCACCTTACTATGATTCGGGAACTGAGCATAATATTTTAGAATCTCAAAAATCATATAATTTGTTTTATTAATGAAATTGGCAAGCCGGTATTCTTAGCGATATCCCCAAGTGAAATTTCTGAAAAATTCATGCTCTGTACTGTCTCTATGAGTTTCTTACGTAAAATTGTGAGATACTTGATTATATTCATCTGCTCAACCGTTGAGATATCCCCCAGACCATCGTTACTCAAATTATACAGCGATTCGAGTGCCCCGGTTGTTATTGAACTTTTCTTCTCACTCTCACCGGCAACCAATATACGAAACTGAGTAGCAGAAAACAGATAATTGACAAATGATGAAAAATTAAATGCTATACTTTGCAAAGTCTCATCAGGCAATCTTTCAAATTCCTTGGCCAATCTATGCGCTGATTCCGAATCATACGGTCCCGGATGATATAAAATAGCAGCAAGTAGTGGCAACATTTCCTGTCCACAACCCAGCAGGGAGCGAGCCTCGATAAACTGTAAAGCCACAAGAGAACAAGTCAGCTGGTTAAAGCTAGTATCAATACTATACCCGGAATACAAATGACCTTGTATAGAAACAAATGGAACTAATTGCGCACAAAAACAGCCATTCAAAACAAACTTGTAATCCAATTTTGAAAGATAGCGGGCAATTGGCAGGTTTAATCTTTCCGGTGGTGTTTTCTTAGCTTTTATATAGTCCGCTTTAGACAGTTCCTGAAGAGCGGCATCATGATCCGGATACGACACCCGGAAAATAAAGTCCACCTGCTCTCCCAACCACACAAGATTAGACCAGGTTTCTTCATCCTTATATTGTTTCAAACGCCTGGGATTCCATCCCATCGCACGACATACATGCTTAATCTGCAACATACCAGGTGAAAGTTTTCCTTTTGTGACCAAATCCATATCAGCCATAATTCCTTCAAACATCGCTGGAGTCAGTTCCTCCCATGCATTCGGTATTCCAAATTTATCCTGATGTACATAAAACTCAATCATGGCATTAATTGTATTTTATCTTCTGGTTGATTAAAGGATGTTTCAGTCTCGATATTCGTACTCTGCGAATCGGATAATAACAAATCAATGTCTTTAATCAAGCCATTAGCCTGATCCTGTAGCTGTGCCGACAAAACAAGCAGTCTTTGCTGTTCATCCCTGCCGGTTCTGCTCGCTTTCGAATCATCAAAAAGGTTCCGGATAGTGGATGGGAACTCTAAAATGTCGAATCTGGTTAAGGCAATAGCTACAACCTTCTTTACGAGAGCCCGATTAATCAATGGCATAACGGATGGATTTTCCTTTGCACGTTCGATATAACCAGACAAGCTTTCATCCATTACTTCAACTTGTATGGGAATACAGCGAAAGAAAAAAAGATACGACAAATCAATACAGTACAGCATATCAAACTCCTCCGTTGTCTTTATCTGCAACTTATCAAGCATTTTATAATACCTGGTATCTTCCCACCCTAAATCTTTAGTAGTATTCAAAAGCGCAATGAGCGAATCCATCGCATTGTAATAATTCTCATAATATGCTCTCCGTATGGCTTCCTGTTCAGACTTGTAAATGTCTATTTCCGCTTTTCGTTTCCGAAGCACATCAAAAACGGTGTCATTAGCCATTGTAAGATTAGCCAATGCCGTACGAAGATAATCGTACAGTTCACCTTCTCCCTGCTCTATGATTTTTTTATATACGGGAACACTCACAATGTTCGCTATTCGCTTATAGGCAGTAACGGCATGGCTATTAAGCAATGTAAGGTTTGTATTTGAATCAATACCAGGAACAAACTCCGCAAATCCTGCAATGTCAGTAAATAAGTCTTTCAGTATCATGATTGTTGTTTATTTAATCGTTCATCAGGGGTAACTTCTTCTTGCCGGCTAGGTGTTTCTCGATAGAACCCGAAACGATATCCCTTTTTATACAACTCGGGGAAATTGATCTGTATAGCCATATTGAAAGGCTCAGAACATATCTCATCGTCC
>ERZ827469.3482-NODE-3482-length-10311-cov-3.382313_pt1 | contig 10311 bp, 8 predicted proteins | sample MGYA00519917_ERZ827469 | MGnify/ENA primary metagenome ERZ827469 (study PRJEB31778, sample SAMEA3449314) | human gut metagenome | biome: human gut; feature: human-associated habitat; material: faeces | place: United Kingdom | collected 2010/2012 ... | reverse complement strand
CCCGCCGAGAAGGCTTCCGCCGTTCGCGATTTCGTCGACGCCACCGCCGATGCCGCATCTGCGACCATTGCCGAGCAGCGTCAACGTCGCGCCGAGCGAAAAGCAGAGGAGGGCGCACGTGAAGCCGCCGCTGCTGCGAAGGGCGAGAAGATTACGGCAGCCGCCACGGCGACGTTCGACGCTGCTGTGACGAACGCGACCGCTGCGAGCGCTCGATCTCAGAACGCTGCAGGCGCGGGTTACGCCACGGTCGATGAGGGCGCCGAGGGAAGCGCCGCTTCGCATGTCTGATATGTCTCGCGTCCCGCGCGTGGTGCCCGAGCCGGTGCGGCCTCATCCGGCGGATGCCGGTTCGTCCGCCGATGCGGCCCCCGATGCTTTTCATCGCGGCGTAGCTGAGGCGAAGAGCGGTGGCGTCGCGGGTGGCGAGCGCGAAGCTTCGCCTTCGGCTGCTTCCGAGCAGACGGCTCGCGTCGAGGATGCCAAGCGCGCTGCGCGCTATCAGCGTTCGCGCAGCTGGTTCCTCAACGTCTGGACTGCCGTGGGCGCTATTCTGCTCACGGGCGTGGTCGTGTACCTGCTCGATATCTTGTCCATCCCGGTGTCCATCCTCATATGGACGGTCATCATCGTGTTTTGCCTGCGTGGTGTGGTGAACGGCCTCGAGAAGCGTCATATCAACCGCACCCTGGGGACGACCATCGCCTACGTCATCATGTTCGCCGTCATCGGGTTGGTGGGGTTGCTCATGTTCTCGCCGATGTTCGGCTTGAACAGCCAGATTGCGAACCTGATTGAAAGCATCCCGCGCTATGTCAACGACGTCGTGGTATGGCTCACCGACATGTACAACAAATACGCGCCGATGTTCGAGGACGAAACGGTCAAGCAGCTGCTCGCCGATGCGCAGGGCTCGCTTGCAGCGTGGGCCTCGGCCTTGGCGCAAGGCAGCGCGAGCAGCCTGCTCGTTGCCGGTACCGCCGTGGCGAACGGCGCCATGGCGATCGGCTTCGCTCTGGTCATCGCGTTTTGGATTCTCATGGAGCTGCCGGGTCTCGGTCGAGAGGCGTCGCGCTTCGTCGGTCCCAAGCGTGCCGAGGATGCGAAGTTCCTGCATATCACGTTCACGCGCATCATGGGCGGCTACATCAAGGGAACGCTTTTGCAGTGCGCGATCATCGGCGTTGCGTGCGGCATCCTGTTCGGCGTCCTCGGCATTCCCAATGCCGCGGCGCTTGGCGTTATCACCGGCGTCTTGAACCTCATACCTATTATCGGCCCGTGGCTCGGCGGTGCCGTGGCGGCTCTCATGTCGGTGTTCGTCAGCCCGCTGACCGCGTTTTTGGCGCTCGCGGGCACCGTCGTCATCCAGCAGTTCGTCTACACCTTCATCTCCCCGAAGATCATGTCCGATTCCGTCGACGTTCATCCCGCGCTCACGCTCTTCGCCCTCATGTGCGGCTCTGCGCTCGGCAGCGCGATGAACGGTCTTCTCGGGTCGCTCGTGGGCATGCTCGCCTCCATCCCTCTGGTCGCGGTGGCGAAGGCGTGCTTCGTGTATTACTTCGAGAAGCGAACGGGTCGTCAGCTTGTCGCGGAAGACGGTGTTTTCTTCAAGGGGACGCCTGTTGCGGGCGACGAGGTCGACCCCATGGCGGACGCGACCTCCCCTCATCCCGGCCCCACCGCTTCGTTCATACCGATCGAGCTCGACGAGAGGGGCGAGCCTACGGGTCGTTTCGCGCGCTTGGTTCGCAGACGCCGCACTCGGGACGAGGCTACCCGTAACACCGATGGAGAACGTCACAAGCACTAGGAAACATACTATAATGTGTCCCCGTATCGGCGCCCGGCGGGGCGGGCCAAGCCCCGGAGGACCCGGCGTCTGTTCGAGACAAGGTACCTGAGCCGGCGCGTCCGGCTGCCATCATAAGACGAAAGAGCCAACATGGAATACATGACAACTGCTGAGATCCGAGAGAAGTACCTGCACTACTTTGAGGAGAAGGGCTGCAAGCGCATGCCGTCTTCCTCGCTCATCCCGGACGATCCCTCGCTGCTTCTCACGAGCGCCGGCATGGTGCAGTTCAAGCCGTACTTCCTTCAGCAAAAACAGCTTGAGAAGCCTTTCATCGGCACCACCACCGTCCAGAAGTGCGTGCGCACCAACGACATCGACATCATCGGCACGACGGGCCGCCATCTCAGCTTCTTCGAGATGCTCGGCAACTTCTCCTTCGGCGAGTACTTCAAGCAGGAGATGTGCTCGTGGGCGTACGACTTCTCCGTGAACGTGCTCGGCCTCCCTGCGGAGAAGCTGTACTTCACCGTTTTCGAGAACGACGATGAGACCATCGAGATCTGGAAGAGCCTCGGCGTTCCCGAGGATCATATCTCTCGCCTGGGCGAGGATGACAACTTCTGGCGCGCCGGCCCCACCGGCCCCTGCGGTCCGTGCTCCGAGCTGTACTACGACCAGGGCCCCGAGTTCGGCTGCGGCAGCCCCGATTGCGCTCCTGGCTGCGACTGCGATCGTTTCCTCGAGTACTGGAACTGCGTGTTCACCCAGTACGACGGCCAGGAGGACGGCACGCTCGAGCCGCTCCCGAAGAAGAACATCGACACGGGCATGGGTCTTGAGCGCATCGCCGCCATCATGCAGGGCGTGCAATCCAACTACGAGACCGACGTGCTGCGCAGCTTGGTCGCGGTTGGTGAGAAGCTTGCGGGCGTAACCTACGGCGAGGACGCCGACACCGATCTGTCGTTGCGCATCATTGCCGATCACAGTCGTGCGGTCACGTTCATGATCGCCGACGGCATCCTGCCTTCCAACGAAGGTCGCGGCTACGTGCTGCGTCGTCTGCTCCGCCGCGCCATCATGAAGGCGCACCTCATCGGCGTCGAGGGTCCTTTCCTCAACAACTACGTCGACGAGATCGTTCGCCTCATGGGCGATGTGTACCCCGAGATCGTCGAGAACCGCGAGCTCGAGCGTCGTCTGATCATAGCGGAGGAGGAACGTTTCGGCGCCACGCTTCGCCAGGGCCAGGCGTATCTGGAAGACGAGCTTTCCAAGCTCGAGGGCACGGTGCTTCCCGGCGAGCAGGCGTTCACCCTGCACGACACTTACGGCTTCCCGGTTGAGATCACCGAGGAGATCGCGTCCGCGCGTGGCTTCAGCGTCGACATGGAGGGTTTCGAGCGCTCGATGGAGGCTCAGCGTGAGCGCGCCCGCGCCGCAGGTGCGAAGGACGCCGAGGCGGCTTGGTCAACCTACGGCGGCATCCACGCCGACCTGCTGAAAGAGTTCGGCCCCACGACGTTCGTCGGCTACGACCAGGAGACCGTCGAATCGAAGATCATCGCGATCGTGCGCGACGGCGAGCGCATCGAATCCGCCTCCGCAGGCGATGCGGTGGAGGTGCTGCTCGACGTCACCCCCTTCTACGCTGAGATGGGCGGCGAGGTCGGCGATACCGGCGTCATGTTCAATGCATCGGCTCGCGCGTGCGTGAGCGATACCAAGGCTCCCGAGGCGGGTCTTCACGTGCACCACGTTCAGGTCGGCGAGGGTACGTTCAAGGTGGGCGACGTCGTCACCGCCACGGTTGACGATCGTTTGCGCGCCGGCATTCAGCGCAACCACACCGCCACGCACATTCTGCACGCTGCGCTGCGCCAGGTGCTCGGCGATCACGTCAAGCAGGCGGGCAGCTACGTCGGCCCCGATCGCCTTCGTTTCGATTTCACCCATTTCGAGGCCATGACGCCCGAACAGGTGGCGGAGGTCGAACGCGTCGCCAACGAGCAGATCATGTGTGCCACTGCAACGCGCATCTATGAGACCTCGCTTGATGCGGCTCGCGAGGCGGGCGTGACGGCGCTGTTCGGCGAGAAATACGGTGAGACCGTTCGCGTCGTCGAGATCGGCGATTTCTCCTGCGAGCTGTGCGGCGGCTGCCATGTGCGCAACACCGCCGAGATCGGATTTGTGAAGATCATCTCCGAGTCGAGCGTCGGCGCGAACCTGCGCCGCATCGAGGCGGTTACCAGCTACGGCGCGCTCGAGTACGTCAACAAGGTGGAGGCCGAGCTGAAGCAGGCCGCCGCCGAGTTGAAGACCCCCATGTTCGACGTAGCCGAGCGTGCGGCCGCCAACGTCAAGGCTCTCAAAGAGGTGCAGCAGAAGGCCAAGCGCGCGAAGAACATGGTGTCGGATGACGGCATCACGTCCCTCATCGATCAGGTGGTTCAGGCCAAGGGCGGCTACCCTGTCGTCATCGCTCGCACGGAGGTGCGCGAAGGCGGTCAGATGCGCAACCTGTGGGATGTCGTGCGGGCGCGCATGACGGCTCCGGGCGCGATGGTGGTTGCAGGCGAGAAGGACGGCAAGCCCGTGCTCATGGCGGCGGGCACCGACGAGGCGGTGGCTGCAGGCTTCAACGCCGGCGCGCTGATCAAGGCCATGGGCCCTGCCATCAAGGGCGGCGGCGGCGGGAAGCCGACTATGGCCCAGGCGGGCGGCAAGGATGCTTCGGGCATCGATGCAGCTCTCGATATCGCGCGCGGTATCTTGCTGTAGCTCATTTAACGCGGGGCATGCGAATCGCCATGTCCCTTTAACGCGGGAGGGCCATGATGCGCCCTCCCGTTTCATGTTCGGTCATTGCAGGGGAGGAGGCTCCAATGAGAATCATGGCCCTCGACATAGGCGAGGTGCGCGTGGGGGTCGCCATCAGCGATCCCGGCGAGCGGGTCGCAAGCCCTATTTGCGTGCTGCCCGCTAACGAGGTGTCGTCGTGCGCGAAGTCGTTCGGGCGTGTGCTCGATGATTGGGAGCCCGAGCTTTTGCTATGCGGCCTGCCCTACACCATGGCGGGTGAGGAGGGGCCGCAAGCCCAGCGTATCAGAAAGGTCGCGTCCCAGGTCAGCGCTGCGTGCGGTATTCCTCACGAGTTCACCGACGAGCGTTTGAGCTCGTCGGAGGCCAAACGTAGTTTGCGTGAAAAGGGCTATGACGAAAAAGCCATGCGCGGAAAAATCGATATGATAGCCGCGAGTTTGTTCCTGCAGGCGTGGCTCGACGAGCGTGCCTCGAAGCATCCCGAAAGGTGATCTCATGGGTCCTAACCGCAGAAAGATAACGTACTCATCTCACCCCAATCGCGCTGCACGCGCCGCGCACGCACGCGGCGATCGTGAGTTCAGAACATACGACACCAGCTACATCCGCCCGAAGAAGAGCAAGGCCCCGGCGATCGCCGCGCTCGTTCTCGCCCTGGTGGTCATCGCGGTCGTCGTCTTCTTCGTGTTCCGAAGCTGCGCGGATCCTGCCGCGGATCTTCTTCCCGAAGGCGAGCAGGCCGTCGTCGTCGTCGAGCAGGGGGAGAGCGCTTCCGATATAGCCGACTCCCTTGTCGAATCGCGGTTGATCGCGCGCTCCTCCGACTTCGTGGATATCGTGAAGAAGCAAGATGCGTCATCGGCGCTCATTCCCGGAACTTACGTGTTTCACGGCGGGGTAACCGGCGAGGAGATCGTCAAAGCGCTCGTGACCGGCCCCGCATCGACCGGTTTCACGCTCACCATTCCCGAAGGATATAAGCGCACCGATATCGCAGCCGCCGTCGAGCAGACCACCGAGGGCCTCATCACGGCGGATCAGTTCCTCGAGGCTTCGTCGAACGCGAGCGTGTACGCGGCTGACTACTCCTTCCTCGAGTCCGCGGGATCGAATTCGCTCGAGGGCTTCCTCTTCCCGAAGACCTACACGGTGACGACGGTCGACGATGCGACGACGGTCGTCCGCATGATGCTCGACCAGTTCAAAACCGAGACAGCCTCGCTTGACCTGTCGTACCCGCAAAGCCGCAACATGAGCCTCTACGATGTGGTGAAGCTCGCCTCCGTAGTGGAGAAGGAGGCGGCTGCCGACAATCGCGCGACGGTTGCGTCGGTGTTCTACAACCGCCTCGCCTCCGATCGCCCGTATCTCGAGTCGGATGCGACGACCGCCTACGAGGTCGGTCATGACCCGACTGCGGAAGAGGTTCATGCGAACACCCCCTACAGCACTTACACGAACGCGGGTTTGCCTCCGACGCCCATCTGCTGCCCCTCGATCGAGTGCTTGCAGGCGGTCTGCAGCCCCGAGCAGACGAACTACCTGTTCTTCTACTTCACGCAGAACTCCTCAGGCGGGATGGACTACCACTTCAGCGAAACTTACGAGCAGCATCAAGACGCCATCGCGTCGTAGCGTGAACGGAGTTGGATCGGCCAAATGGGCTTTCTTGAACCGGAGCGCTACTTCTCGCGCATATCGCATATCGACGTTCAGCGCGATCTGCTCGATCTGGGATTGCGCCATGCGCTGCTCGACATCGATAACACCATCTTGGCGCGCGATACCCACGCGGTCCCGCGCGATGTTGCGGTGTGGCTTGGCAAAGCGCGCACGGCGGGCGTCGATTTCTGCCTCGTGTCGAACAACTGGCACGAAAGCGTTCTCGAGCTTGCCGCCGAGCTTGAGCTGCCTATCGTGGCGAAGGCGATGAAGCCGCTCCCTCACGGATTTGTGCTCGGCATGCGCAAGCTCAAGGCGAAAAGCGCGAATACCGTGGTCATCGGCGATCAGCTGTCCACCGACATCGTGGGGGCCCACGTCGTCGGGCTGGTTGCGTACATGCTGCAGCCGCTCGCCGAGCAGGACCTTCGTCATACGCTCGTGCTTCGCAACATCGAGCGCGCCATCCTCGGCGACCGCGAACCCGAACCTGCTCCTGCGTGCTGGGACGAGCCGGGTTCTCATGTTCTCGCCCCCGGTTGCGATTCAGCGTGCACGGTGGGCTTTGCGGACGCTGCTGTGGCGTCAGGAGCGGATTTTCGTTGCAGGGGCGCTGCGACCTGCGGCGTTTCCAGAGGAAAGGGCGTCGAATGAGTGAGTCGGAAGCTTCCTGCAAGCATTTTATCCTGGGGCATCCGGTGGCCCATTCGAAGTCGCCTGTGATGTACAACGCCTTCTACGCGCGCCTCGGGCTTCCCTGGACCTATGATTTCATGGACTGCCCGACGATCGAGCAGGCTGAGCGTTTCGTGACGGCTCGCGATTTCTTCTCGATAAACATCACCACGCCGTACAAGCCGCTCGCTTTCGACGCGGCGACGGTGCGTGCCTCCTCGGCCACGTTGGCGAAGGGCGCCAACGTGCTGGTTTCCAAGGGCGATGCGCTGATCGCCTACAACGTCGACGGGCAGGGCTGCATCGGGTTTCTCGAGCGAGCGGGCGTTGATTTCTCCGAAGCGCGCGTAGCGGTTTGCGGCACGGGACCGACGGCTCTTGCCATTTTGCACGCGGCGGCGCTCGCGGGCGCGGCGGAAGTCACCCTGGTGGGGCGGGACAAGGCGCGCGCTCGAGCGGTGCTCGAGGAGTATGCGGCGACGTTCGGCATGCTCGCGTCGACCGCCATCGACATGCCCGCCGCCGACGATCGCCATCTCGGATTCGGGCAGGCCTACGAGCACGTGTCGTTGAAGTTCGGCAGCTACACGACCTCGACGCGCGCCATCGCCTCCGCCGACGTCGTGATCGACGCGACGCCGCTTGGCATGAAGAAGGGCGATCCCGCCCCGTTCGACGTCGATCTCATCAGCTCCGACCAGGTGATATTCGACGTCGTGTACGGCCATGGCGAAACGGCCCTCGTCTCCGCAGCACGTTCGGCGGGCGCGACCGTCTTCGACGGCGCCGGCATGCTGGTCGCGCAGGCGGTGGCCACGGCGGGCATCGTGTGCGACATCGCGGGGGTTGACATGAGTCTTTCGTTCGACGAGACGTTCTCCCTGATGGCGGAAGCGGCGGGTTTCGACGGTTTGCAGCGCCGCTCCGCGTGCGACGCCGGGCTCTTCGTCCGCAGAGCGCCTTCCTCCGGTTGCGCTGTCCGCTGCGTGCCGGAGGGTTCGTAAAGCATACGACGGTTCCTGTTCCGCAGGCGCATCGCGCCCAGGCGCGCTCGGGCGCGTGTGCAAGTCGGCTCCGTTTACGGCGCGAGGGTGGTTTTCCCTGCCTTTTCGCAGTCGCTTTTTCGCCCTGCGCTACAATGTTCGCATTCAAAAATCGATAAGGCATCCACCCGACGCGGCAAGGCGGCGAGCGAATGTCTTATCCGCATGCGAAAGAGTGGGAATATGCGCTACATCACGGCCGGCGAAAGCCATGGACCTGAGTTGACGGCCATCGTGTCGGGGGTTCCAGCTGGCTTGGAGATTTCCGAGAAGCAGATCAACAGCGATCTCGCGCGGCGGCAATCGGGTTACGGTCGAGGCGGTCGGCAGACCATCGAGCGCGATCAAGTTGCCATCGTGAGCGGCGTCCGTTTCGGCAAGACCATCGGGTCGCCGGTGACGCTGGTGGTGCGCAATCGCGATTGGAAGAATTGGACCGATCGCATGGCGGTGTTCGGCGATGCGCCGGAAGATCTGCAGCGTGAGGTGACGCCGCGCCCCGGGCACGCCGACCTGGTGGGCGCGCTGCGCACGAACACCGACGATTGCCGTAACATCCTCGAGCGCGCGAGCGCTCGCGAGACGGCGGCGCGCGTTGCCGCTGCGGGCATCGCGCGGGAGTTTCTCGCCGAGCTCGGCGTTGACATCATGTCGTATGTGGTGTCGGTGGGCGACGCCGTCATGCACGAGGACGATCCCATGGCGCAGGCGGCCTCCTACACGCCGCTCGAGATAGAGCTCTCGGACATGCGCTGCCCCGATCCTGCTGCCACCGAGGCCATGAAAGAGGCCGTGAAGGAGGCCGAGCATGCAGGCGAGAGCCTCGGCGGCACGTTCCGCGTCGTCGCGACGGGGCTTTTGCCCGGCTTGGGAACCTACGCTTCGGGCCCCGACCGTCTGACGGCGCGCATCGGCGGCGCGCTGTTCTCCATTCCCGCGATCAAAGGCGTCGAGTTCGGCCTCGGTTTTGAGGCGACGCGCCGGCCTGGCTCTCGCGTGCACGACCCCATCGTGCTCGAGGACGGTGAATTCCGTCGATCCACGAACAACGCGGGCGGCCTGGAGGGGGGCATGACCTCCGGCATGCCGCTTGTGGTCACGGCGGCCATGAAGCCCATTCCGACGCTTATGACTCCCCTCGACACCGTCAACCTCGATACGCTCGAAGTCGAGCAGGCGTCCCGCGAGCGAAGCGATGTGTGCGCCGTTCCCGCAGCTGCCGTGGTGGCTGAGGGAGAGGTCGCCTTCGCGCTCGCGCAGGCCTACATCGACGCGTTCGGCTGCACCTGCATGGCGGACATCAAGGCTGCCATGCGCGCTTACCAAAAGCGCGTGAGGACGATGTCCCGATGACGCACAAGGGCGGCCCGTGCCGCGATAAGGCGAAAACGCAGGGGCAGGGTGCGAATCAGCGGGCGCGCCGCGCACCCATGCAGCTTGTCCGTCCCGTCTTCTTCATCGGGTTCATGGGCGCCGGCAAGACCAGCGTCGCCCGCCGCATCGCGCGCACGTGCGGGGTCTCCTCGGTCGACCTCGACACTTTCCTCGAGCGTCGCGAGGGCAAGCGCATCAAGAGCATTTTCGCGGAATCGGGCGAGGCGGCTTTTCGCGCTATTGAAACCGATGTGCTTGCCGAGATCGCCGGCAAAGACGATCCGCTGCTCGTTTCGTGCGGCGGCGGGGTGGTGCTGCGCGAGGAGAACCGTGCCATTCTGAAATCCGCCGGCGTCGTCGTTCACCTGCGGGTTTCGGCCGATGAGGCCGCGTCACGCATCAGCGACAAGTCGAGCCGTCCGTTGTTCCAGGATATCGAAGCCGCCCGCGCGCGCTGCGATGAGCGAGCTCCCCTCTACGACGAGGTCGCGGATTTCATCGTGGACACCGCAGGGCGTTCGGTTCCCTCCATCGCGTATGAGGTGCAGAAGCTGTTAGAGAGAGAAGGCGTGTTATGCCCGCAACGAAAGTAGTGGTGAACATTCCCGGCGAGGGCTCCTACGACGTGCGCATCGGCTCACGGCTCGTCGCGGGCGTCGGCGCGTATTGCCGCAAGATCGATAAGGTCGCGAACGCATCGCGCGTGCTTGTCATCACCGACGACAACGTCGCGCCGTTGTATTTGGACGAGACTAAAAACTCGCTGCGCGATGCGGGTTACCGGGTGAGCGACATCGTGGTGCCCGCGGGCGAGGGGTCGAAAAGCCTTGTCGTCGCAGGTGAGATCTGGGAGGCGATGGCGAGTCTCTCGCTTGAGCGTGATTGCGCGGTCGTGGCGCTCGGCGGCGGGGTGGTCGGCGATTTGGCGGG
>ERZ827469.3481-NODE-3481-length-10314-cov-2.842967_pt1 | contig 10314 bp, 8 predicted proteins | sample MGYA00519917_ERZ827469 | MGnify/ENA primary metagenome ERZ827469 (study PRJEB31778, sample SAMEA3449314) | human gut metagenome | biome: human gut; feature: human-associated habitat; material: faeces | place: United Kingdom | collected 2010/2012 ... | reverse complement strand
GGAATCCAGCATGGTACCGGAACCAAGGATCTGGTTTTCCGGAAGTCCGGAGATCTTTGTAAACACGTAGGTCATGATATCAACCGGGTTGCTTACAATGATGTAGATGGCATTCGGAGCCGCTTTTACGATTTCCGGTGTGATGGATTTTAAGATGTTTACGTTGGTCTGGGTCAGCTCAATACGGGTCTGGCCAGGCTTTCTTGCAATACCGGAAGTAATAATTACGATATCAGAGTCCTTGGCATCCTCATACTCACCTGCGATGATGGAGACCGGATCGCGGAAGCAGGTACCCTGCGCGATATCCATAACCTCTCCCTCTACTTTTTTCTTATTAATATCGATGAGGACGATTTCAGATGCGATATCTTCGTTCGACAATGTATAGGCGATCGTAGATCCAACGCTTCCAGCTCCAATGATGGTAATCTTGCTGCTCATAAATACTCCTTTCTAAAATACCCCTAGTTGGTTTTTGTGATTGATAAATTTTTCACTTTCCTTATCATAGCACTATGACAAGAATTTAACAAGTGTTTTTTTCGAGCATTTTCGTGAAATCTTTTTTCTCACTGAGCCCGTACGCTTCCAGAAGGGGGGTTCTGGATATATTTCAATATAATTATACCATTTTTTGTTCTTTTTCACAAGAATTCTTTCCAAAAACTTACAGTTTTGTCCTTCATCCCGCAGAATTCGTCTTTTTCCGCATGGTTCCCGGGTTTTTGCTTTCTGTGTTCAGTTTCACATATCTAACTTTCGTTCGTTATATTTTTAACAACTTTTCGTCATATGTGTTAGTTTCTGTCCTTCTTTTCTACATTTTGTAGGATGTATCCGCCAAATTTCCTGTCTGATTTTCGTTTCTGCTGCCGCCAGACGCAAAAAAAGACACGGATTTTTCTGTTCCGTGTCTTTTTTGCTCTGTTTTTTCTGTTTTTGCTTCTATTCTTCTGTTTCACGGGCCGTTGCCGCTTCGGCAAATGCATTTCCATATTCGGCAAGCGCCTCTTTTGCATAGACGGCATCTGACCGGTACGGCACATTTCCGTTTCCGACGTGCATCGTCACGTCCGCGCCTTTTCCAAGGATCAGAACAACCTCTCCCGGTACGGCGCCAAGAATCGCCTCCCGGATTGCTGCTCCGCGGTCCATGCGGATCTGGAAGGATGCACCTTCCTTTGCTATGTATCCGCCGATCTCCTCACAGATCGCCTGCGGATCTTCGTTTCCCGGATCATCCGGTACGAGGAAAATCCGGTCCGCCCGTTTTCCGGAAATCTCACCCATATCTTTTCTGCGGTTGAATGCTTTTCCGCCCGGGGTTCCGAACACAACGCTTACGCGGCTTCCCGGGTATTCGAGTGCTACGGTATCAAACATTTTTTCAAAACTCAGGCCATTGTGCGCGAAATCCACGATCGCCGTGACCTCGCCCGCGCTGCTCTCGTACGTCTCCATCCTTCCCGGAACGGTGACGCCAAGGAGGCTTTCCTTGATCAGCGAAACCGGGATTCCCATCGACCAGGCAGCCGCAATGGCAGCTACGGCATTCTCCACATTGAAGACTCCGTGCACCGGCAGGGTAAAATCTTCCGAGAAATCCGGTCCTGCCACATGAAAATAGAATTTTCCTCTGCCCGGCTTGATATCACTCACACGGATTACAGCATTTTCTTTCGATCCAAACGTAACGACGCGCTCACATTTTGCCGCAGCTTTCAGGATTTCCCCGATATGGTCGCTGTCCAGGTTCACGCAGGCGCAGGTGCAGCGGTCGAAGATCTTTAATTTCGACTGGAAATAATCATCAAAATCCTTGTGCTCCGTCGGGCTGATGTGGTCCTTGGAAATGTTCAGGAAAATGGCGGTATCAAAATGCGTGTTTCCGACTCTCTCGTATTTGAGCGCCTGGGAGGATGCTTCCATCACCATATGAGAAAGGCCTGCATCTACGGCATTGCGCATATGGCGGCACAGCTCCAGGGATTCCGGCGTGGTGAGCGTTGATGCTTCTCTCGTCTTTCCGTCGTAATATTCAATCGAACTTAACAGTGCACATCCGTTTCCGCCCTGTTTTTTCAGGCAGGCATCGAGCATCGACTGCAGGTAGTAGGCTGTCGTTGTCTTTCCTTTTGTTCCGGTCAGCGCCGTGACATGCAGCGACTTTGCCGGATAATCGTAAAACGCCTCACCCAGCACAAACTGTGCTTTTCTGGCATCGTTGACGATGAGTGCCGGAATTTCTTTTCCCGCTTCGTATTTTTTTTCACTTACATAGGCAACAGCACCGCGGTTTACGGCGTCTTTTAAGTATGCCTCTTTGAATGCAGCTCCTTTGCAGAGAAACAGCGTTCCCTGATCCGCTCCGCCCGAAAAATACGTTACGAGGGTAACTGGTCTGTCCTCTCCTTCTTTTCCTTCCGGCTCTGCAAATTCCACCAGAAGGCCTTCCTGCTCCAGAAGTTTCTTATATTCTAATACCGACTGTTTCATAGGATATCTTCCTCTCTTCTATGGGATTCTTTTTCAGCTTTCCTAAAATCCAGGCTCCATTATACCAGAATTGAAACAGCTTGTCCATCTTGCGGCACGGCTTACATCATCTGCGCATTTTTCTCAAAAAGAGAACGAAGCGTTTTTGCGCAGTACAGGTACGCCGGAACGAGAAACAGATCGGCGAGAATCCATGCCACCGGGCTTGCGAAGCAGACTGCGGTGTAACCAAAATACGGAACCAGGAAAAAGGCTACCACCGAACGGCCGATCATCTCGCAGACGCCGGCAAGGATTGCAAATTTGCTGAAGCCCATGCCCTGCACGGTAAAGCGTACGACATTGACAAGGGTCAGCGGAATGTAAAATACCATGTTGATCAGCAGCATCTGACGCGCCTGGTCGAGGATGACCGTCTCAGATGCATCTACAAAGAGAAGCGAAATCTGGCGGGACCACAGAAACATAACTCCTAAAATGACCACGGAATACACGCTTCCAATAATGGAACTTGTCAAAATACCAGTGTTGACACGATCCATCTTCTTCGCACCGACGTTCTGTCCGGCATACGTCGCCATAGTGGAGCCGTAGATCGTCAGGTCGCCGGCCATGGCCAGCGCGTCGAACGGGCAGCAGCAGAACATAGAAATTTTACCGGCAGCCGTAACAGATGCAACCGCAGTGGAACCAAGGCCGTTGACAGCGGTCTGCAAAATAACACTTCCGATCGCGGTGATTGAATACTGCAGTCCCATCGGGATTCCCATGCCGCAAAGTCTTGCCACAAAATGTCCACGCCATCTCCATTCCTCACCATGCACGCGGAGGATCGGGAACTTTTTGATCAGATAGATCAAGCAGCATACGCCGGAGATCGCCTGTGCCAGGACAGTTGCACCTGCCGCACCTGCCACACCAAGATGCATTCCGGCGATAGCGATGATATCGAAAGCAATATTTAACACGGACGAAATCACCAGAAAGATAAGCGGACTCTTGCTGTCACCGAGAGAACGCATAATACCGGAAAGCAGGTTATAAAGATACGTAACCGGTATTCCGATGAAAATAACGATAATATACGCATAGGATGCGTCAAATATATCTTCCGGTGTATCCATCCACACTAAAATATCACGGCAGAGCAGGCTGACCGTAACCGTCATCACAACGGCAAAAATAATTGACAGCCAGACACTGTTTGCTACATAATAACGTAACTGTTTTTCATCTTTGGCTCCGAATTTCTGCGCAACCGGGATGGCAAATCCATTGCACACTCCCATACAGAAACCGATGATCATAAAATTTATCGAACCGGTGGCACCCACAGCCGCAAGAGCCGATGCGCCTAAAAATCGTCCAACGATAATCATATCAACCAAATTGTAAAACTGCTGAAACAACATTCCGAAAAAAAGCGGAATCGCAAAGCCTAAGATCAAGCGGATCGGGGATCCCTTTGTCATGTCTTTCATGTGTGTGCCTCCTTTATTTTTCTAAATTGCTGTAACAGTATACAAAAAAATTTTTCGCTTGTAAAGAAAATTTCTCAATTTTATATTTATTTAATCTTTTTAATCCTTTTTAATCCTTTTGTTATTGAATTCTTATCGCCAGCTTTTTGGAAATACGTACCCTTCGCGGCTGGTTAACGTATCAAACCGATACCCTTTTTCCTTGATCATTTCAAGGATTTCCGGTAATACAGCCGCTGTATTTTTCATCGTGTTGGAATCATGGAGCAGGATAATAGGATTATCATATTTATCCAGATCTTTTTTTACATTTTGGTAGATGCTTGCCATCGGAACTCCCACAGCAACCGAATCCTCACCCGATACATTCCAGTCAAAACTCGTAATCTTCTTTTTTTGCAATTCTTCCATCAGATCATCCACGAGCGGACACACATAACCGTTGTTACTCCCCCACGGAAAACGATGCAGAGAAACCGGCTTTCCGATTACCTCCTCGATCCTCGTCTTGCATTTTTCAAAATCATTCCAGAAATACTCCTTATTGCAGTACATTTCCTCCTTTTTATGACAATACGTATGTACTCCGACACTGTGTCCCTCCTCAATCTCGCGCTTTACGATTTCCTCACGCTCTTCGGTAATTTCCTCGCCGATCAGAAAAAAGGTCGCCTTCGCATCATATTTCTTTAATGTATCCAAAATCCCCGGCGTAATCTCGCTGGGTCCGTCGTCAAATGTCACATAAGCGACTTTCTCTGCCGGCTTCGGTCCCGTTACCGTTACGTTTTCTATTTTTGTAGAACTGTTTTTCTGCCATTGCCACCCGATCAGCACCAAAAGGGCTGCTACTCCAAAACCATACAATACTTGCTTCATATTCTTCGCCTCACATTTTGCAAAACTCTCCTATTATTAAAGTATGCAGAAATAAAAAAAACGTGAACAGAGCCACTCTGCTTAACGACTACAGAGCGGCTCCATTCAATTTATTTTTACAAAAGAATTCACAATTTAACCTTTTACAGATCCAAGTGCTACACCACGGATGATGAACTTCGATAAGCAGAGGTATACGATGATCAATGGAATGATCGCGATACCAAGTACCATATATACTTTACCTAAGTCAAAGTTACCATTTGCCTCGGCGTTGAGGCCGGCGATAACAAGTGGAAGTGTTGCATTTTTGCTGTTGGTATCCATCAACAGCTGTGGAAGGAAGTAGTTGTTCCAGGATGCTACAAACTGGAAGATCAACTGTACTGCCATTGCCGGTTTTAAGATTGGCATTGCCACAAAGTTAAAGATGTAAAATTCGTGTCCACCATCGATTCGACCGGCTTCTACAATCTCCATCGGCAGGGAACTCTCCATATACTGCTTGATAAAAAAGAATACACCCGGTGCCGCGAGAGTAGGGAAGATCAATGGCAGAAGATGATTGTACAATCCTGCGGATTTTACAAGGTCTACATATCCAAGTGCAGATACCTGGGTAGGTACCATCAAGACAAACATGATGGCGATAAACGCTGCTTTTTTCAACCGGAAATCATACGCATATAAACCATATGCTGTGAGGGCTGCGATATATACACTTCCCACACAGGTAATGGTTGCGACGATAAAACTGTTTCCCATCGCCTGAATAACCGGTTTGTTCGGATCATTCAGTGCATTTTTTAAGTTTGTTAAAAAGTTTGAACCAGGAATCAGGTTAAATGTACTTGTCAATGTCGCATGGTCTTTTGTCAGGTTGATCAAAAGAGTAACAAACGGGAAAAGTGCTATAACACAAACTAAGATCAGCACAACGTAAGCAACGATACGACGGAAAATCAAGATACGATGTCCGCGCTTTTCCTGTGCTGTCAATTCTGCACCTCCGGCAATATCATCATGAACTGATGCCATATCGTCACGCTCCCTTCTTCGCATTTTTCAATGCTTTTTTCTGTGCTTTTTTATTTGCTCTCGCTTCTTTGTCATCATCACTTTCCATCAGTTTAAATAAGAAGATACCGATGATACCTGCTACAAAGAACAATACAACGGACTCTGTTGCAGCAAATCCGACGTCTGCGGAACCGCTGATTCCGTTACTGATGTCCATAACAACGGTCTTTGCAATCTCGTTTGGTCCACCATTTTTCACCAAAAGGTTAGGAATATCGAACATCTGCAAACCACCGATCATGGAAGTTACCATTACATATAACATAATCGGCTTCAACATAGGAAGCGTAATTTTCTTAAACTGTTGTCCTGCACTGGCTCCATCGATGGAAGATGCTTCATACAGTGCCGGGTCAATTCCCATGATACCTGCCATCAAAAGAATTGTCGTATTTCCTGTCCACATAATAAAGTTAATAAATGCGATCAGAAGGCGGATACTCCACTCATCTTCCAGGAAATTAAATGCTGTGCCAAATAACTGGTTTACCGGACCGGTTACTGCAAACAACGTTGCAAACAATACGGCTACAGATGATGCCATCAACATATTTGGCAGATACAAAATAACTTTTACTGCTCCTGTTCCCTTTAATTTAAGTCTCAAATCCGTAAACCAGGAAGCAAATAATAAGGAAATCAAAATCTGTGGGATAAATCCGAGTAACCACAGTAAAAATGTATTACCGAAATACTTCAGAATCTGTCCTTCTGTAAACACTTTTACATAATTATCAAATCCTACAAATTGTACTACGGTATCAAACAAATCCTCATACTTTGAGAAAAAGCTGTTATAAAACGTCATAATCAACGGATATAAATTGAAGATGCCATAAGCGATAAAGAATGGCAATATGAAAATGAGACCCCATTTTCCGTATTTCAATTTATGAGGGCGTTGGTATTTCATCTTAAAATCCCCCTTTCCACCTGCTTTTTTGTAAAGAAAAAGTGGGGCAGGCACTTTCCTGCCCCACTCATCATTTTATCAGTTACTTTACTATTACTCTGCTTTCAAAGCCGGGTACTGTTTTGTAACAAGTTTCTTCCAGTTTGCAATTGCTTCGTCTTTTGAGCATTTGCCATTGTAGTAGTCTTTCATAGCTGTCATCAAGTTCTCGATGCAACCCTGATCGTAAGGAGATACGTTGCTGCAGTCGATCTTGTCAGCTGCTGCGGAAAGTGTCTCTACGAGTGACTGTCCACCAAGGAAATCAGATGTTACGCCTTTTTCTTTTAACTTCTCATTTGCTGCTTTGTTGTTAACAAAGTCCTGAGTATCTTTGCTGATGTTGTACATGATGTCCTGATTGCAGCAAAGTTTCTGCATGATGTCTTTTACAAGTGCTGCGTTGTCTGTGCCTGCAGCACCACAGATGAAGGAACCGCCCCAGTTGAAGGACTGTGGTCCTGTACATACTGCCCAGTCGCCATAGCTTCCGCCTGCTTCAAATGTTCCATCGTCGTTTTTCTTAGCTCCGGAACCTTCTGCCATGGAGAAGTTAATGCCCCAAGCTGGCATGAAGTAACCAAATACGTTACCATCTTTACCCATTCCTGCGGTCCAGTCTTTTGCCCACAAGGATGTTTTCTTGTTGTATCCGTTATCTGTGTACTCTTTTGTCTTGTCAATCCAGTTTTCGATGCTGGAATCCAACTGAAGAGTCTTGTCATCGCTTACAAATTTCTGGCTTACGTTGTTAGAAAATACACGAAGTGCATCATCAAAACCGGAAAGCATTGTGATCTTGCCTTTGGATTTTTCTTTTACAGTAGCTGCTGCTGCATCGAATTTATCCCAGTCGCTCAACTGCTCCTGAATCTTTGCCGGATCGTCTGTTCCGAAGATCTGTTTTGCATAAGAACGTCTGTAAACGAATCCACCCGGGCAACCCTGCCATGATACTCCACGGAGAACTCCATCAACTCCTGTCGCAGCCTGTTTTGTGTAGTCATACATCTGTGACATGTCCTCATCTGTCAAACCAAGTGCTTTTACATCTAAAGCTTTGTCTGTATTTGTGTACTTGTTAACATAGTCCATCTCACAAAGGAACATATCTACTTTGTCATCTGCGCTTGCAGAATCCTGAGCTTTCAATGCTGCATCCAGTTTGTCCTGATAGTTGTTTCCTTCATTTGCATTCTGAATGAAGTTTACTTTTACATCTCCAATTGATTTTGTACTCTTATCATAGTCCGGATAGTATTTTTCGAAACGTGAACTGAATTCATCATTCCAAACATAAATGTTCAATACTTTTCCACCGCCATCAGCAAGCGTTTCAACTTTTGCAGAATCATTACTGCTGCTTCCGCTGTTTGTGTTTGATGTTGTAGAATCCGATCCACCACATCCTGTAAGACATCCTGCTCCCATTGTTAATGAAAGAGCTAAAGCTAACCATTTTTTCCTCATAAAATTATTCCTCCTAATCCTTAATTTTTGTTTGTGAATGGTTTCTGTATAATTACTAAAGCCTCTTCACAGATCTTCCTTGTATCAACCCGCCCTGCACGACCAGCCGTTCGGTCAATGAAGTTTTGGGTTCTTCAATGGCTTCCACTAACTTTCGTGCCGCTAACCTCCCAAGGTCCTCTGTATTCTGCTTGTAGGTGGTTAATCTTGGTTCGATCACCTGCGAGATTCTCTGCCCGTCATATCCGACTACCGAAATGTCATCCGGTACGGATAATCCCTGGCTCTCGATTTCATTAAGTCCACCAACACAAGCGAAATCATCTGGATAAATGATACACGTCGGTCTATTACTTAGCGTTAATAATTCATTTGTTATTCTGGCTGCGCTCTCAGGATCATGATAGACACCTTCGCGCACCCATTCGTCTCTTACCGGAACATGTAAATCTTTCATCGTCCGATAGAAACTGCGAAGTCGATGTTCTGTTACACCGGAATCTGCACCATGTATGTAAGCGATGTCCCGATGCCCCATACTGACAACATACTGAACGATTTCTTCCATTCCTGTTACATTATCAGATAAGATACTGCTTTTATTATGAAATGAATAGTCAATCGTCACAACAGGTATTTCACTGTTTACCAGTTCCAAAATCGCCTCATCCTCAAAATCCACACAGGCAATCACCACTCCGTCAACGCCTCGGTACTTGCTATGTTCGTAATACGATAATTTGTTTTTACCAGCGTGTTGACTTATAAATGTAATGTCATACCCTTCCTCTTCTGCCCCCCGCCGGAAACTGTCCAGCACGTGGGAGAAATAGGAATGTGTCAATCCACAATTTGCTTTGTCTACGAAAAGCACTCCGATATTATAAGTGCGATTCGTTTTCAATGCTCTTGCGGAGGAGTTAGGCAAATATCCAAGTTCTTTTGCCACTTGGCAAATCCTTTCCTTGGTCTCATCACTAATGTCGCCCCGATTGTTTAATGCCTTACTAACGGTTGCTACGGAAACATGACATCTGGATGAGATATCTTTCATCGATACCATTGCCATTCCTCACATCTTCCTTAATCGTTTTCGTAGCTTAAGATTATCACACATTTCACAAATAGTCAATACATTTTTTTATTTTTTTGTTCAAAAGTCACAAAACAGTTCTTGCAATTCTTTCAAATATCCGATATAATGTACTTATCACGAAATCGTTTTCGTAGAATTTTTCATAAAGATTTTACAAAAATGAAGGAGGTTCCCTATGAAATTTGGTTTTTTTGATGATCAAAACAAGGAATATGTTATTACAACACCCAGAACTCCACTTCCGTGGATCAACTATCTGGGAAGCAAAGACTTTTTCTCTTTGATATCCAACACATGTGGCGGCTACAGTTTCTATAAAGATGCAAAACTTCTCCGCCTGACAAGATATCGTTACAACAACATTCCAAATGATGAAGGCGGACGATATTTCTATATTAAAGAAGGGGATTGTGTGTGGAATCCGGGATGGCAGCCGGTAAAGACTGACTTGGATTCGTATGAATGCCGTCACGGTATGGGATACACAAAGATCACATCCGCGAAAAACGGCTTGAAAGCATCTCTTCTTGCTTTTGTTCCCGTTTCCGATCCATGTGAGATCAATCAGCTGGTTTTGACTAATGAAAGCAAAGAAACGAAAACGTTTACCCTGTTCTCCTATCTGGAGTTCTGTCTCTGGAATGCGATGGATGATATGACAAACTTCCAGCGTAACTTAAATATCGGAGAAGTAGAAGTAATCGGTTCGACGATCTATCATAAAACAGAATACCGCGAACGCCGTAATCATTACGCCGTTTATTCTGTCAACACAGACATTGATGGCTTCGACACAAGCCGCGACGATTTTCTCGGTGCTTACCGAGGTGTTACCAATCCGAAAGCCGTAGAAGACG
>ERZ827469.3478-NODE-3478-length-10315-cov-3.430507_pt1 | contig 10315 bp, 12 predicted proteins | sample MGYA00519917_ERZ827469 | MGnify/ENA primary metagenome ERZ827469 (study PRJEB31778, sample SAMEA3449314) | human gut metagenome | biome: human gut; feature: human-associated habitat; material: faeces | place: United Kingdom | collected 2010/2012 ... | reverse complement strand
ATCAACGCATTGTGGGCGGCGGTTCGCGCGCTGCAGCAGAGCATCTCGCCGCCCACCGAGGACGAATGGCCCGAATTCGTGCAGCCAACCGGCGCGGGAACGGCCTACCAGGTGGGCGACAAGATTACCTTTAAGGGAGTCCGCTATGTCTGCCGTCTGCCGCACTGTGTATGGAGCCCGGCGGACTATCCCATAGGCTGGCAGAAGCAGAATTGAGTATTGACAATAACAACATAGCATGAGCGATCGCTTTCATCAGCGGTCGTTTCTTAATGCAATCAAACACAGGAGGATTTTTATATGAGGAACTTTTCCATTGACATCGTCTGGGCGAAGATTCAGATGGCCGTCGCTGCGATTGGCGGCTGGCTGGGGTATTTTCTTGGAGGCATGGACGGACTGATGATCGCGCTGATCGTTTTCATGGTGCTGGATTACATCACGGGCCTGATGTGCGCAGTGATCGACAAGAAGCTGTCCAGCGCCGTGGGCTTCAAGGGCATCTGCAAGAAGGTGCTGATCCTGATGCTGGTGGGCGTGGCCAATGTGGTGGACATTCACATCGGAGGTACCGGCTCTGCGCTGTGATTTGCTTCTACCTTTCCAACGAGGGCCTGTCCCTGCTGGAAAACGTGGCTCACATCGGCCTGCCCATTTCCGACAGGATGAAGGATGTGCTTGCCCAGCTGCATGGACGTACTGAGGAGAAGAAGGACGATGCACAGGAGGATGAGCACAAATGAGCGAACGAATCAATCCCAAGGTTTGCTACGCAGATCACTGCTCCTGCGGGCGGGTGAGGTCATTGAATTGGAGCCTATGAAACTTTTTCTGTAAAATAACCTAAGTAAGGTCCTTCTATGATACAATAAATATCATTAGGAGGGCCTTTTACTATGGCAAAACAAAAGAAACCTGTTCACAGAGTTGAAATGACTGAAGGAAAAAGGAACATCATCCGCCAGCTTCTCGAAGAATACGATATCGAGACCGCAGAAGATATCCAGGATGCACTCAAAGATCTTCTGGGCGGCACCATTAAAGAAATGATGGAGGCTGAAATGGATGACCATCTTGGATATGAGAAATCCCAGCGTTCTGACAATGACGATTATCGTAACGGTTATAAACGCAAGCAGGTAAACAGCCGATATGGCTCTATGGAAATCGAGGTCCCACAGGATCGGAAATCGACCTTTGAACCACAGGTGGTGAAAAAGCGTCAGAAAGATATTTCTGATATTGATCAGAAGATCATCTCTATGTATGCCAAAGGAATGACCACTCGCCAGATCTCGGAAACGATAGAAGATATCTATGGTTTTGAAACATCAGAAAGTTTCATATCCGATGTGACGGATAAGATACTTCCTCAGATTGAAGATTGGCAGAACCGCCCATTGGATGAGGTATATCCAATCCTTTACATCGATGCGATCCACTATTCTGTGCGGGATAATGGAGTCATTCGTAAGCTTGCAGCCTATGTTATTCTTGGCATTAATGCAGAGGGGAAAAAGGAAGTCCTGACGATTACGATTGGTGACAATGAAAGTGCGAAATACTGGCTGTCAGTCCTGAACGAACTGAAAAATCGCGGAGTAAAAGATATCCTGATCATCTGTGCCGATGGCCTTACAGGCATTAAAGAAGCGATTTCAGCTGCGTTTCCCAAAACAGAATACCAGAGGTGTATTGTCCATCAGGTAAGAAACACCCTGAAATACGTTCCGGACAAGGACAGAAAAGCCTTTGCTGCAGATTTAAAAACCATCTATCAGGCCGCTGATGAGCAGAAGGCTCTGGCTGCCTTGGAACGTGTAACTGAAAAATGGACTCCGAAATACCCGAATTCCATGAAACGCTGGAAAGACAACTGGGATGCTGTTTCTCCAATTTTTAAATTTTCAACCACTGTCCGGAAGGTCATTTATACAACCAATGCGATCGAATCACTGAACTCCACATACCGGAAGCTGAACCGTCAGAGAAGCGTATTTCCAAGCGATACCGCTCTGTTAAAGGCCTTGTATCTGGCTACTTTTGAGACTACGAAAAAATGGACTACCACCATCCGTGATTGGGCTCAGGTTTATGGAGAACTGAGCATTATGTACGAAGGACGCTTACCCGAGTAAGCAAAAGAAGGGTTAAGAAGACAGGCGGGAAACCGCCTGCTCTTGACATGCCTGTAAGCAACTGTTATATATAAAACAAGGGCGATAAGCCTAATCCGTAAGCTTATTGCCCTTAATTATCATAGAAGAATCTTATTTACAGAGATTTTCTCATACACTCGATTCAGAAGACACATGATGAGATGATGGATGAGATTGGATTAAATCCGAAAGATAAATACTAATTTTATTATAGGGGGTTCTATGGAATTCACAGATGGCTACTCAAATCTTTCATATTTAAATATTACAAAACAATTGTGTAACGAATTATATGAAAATACAAATACAAATAAAAAGTCAAAACTAAGTTTTTATTATGATAGTGATACATTTTTTAATGCCTACACATATACCAAAGGAACTAATGATTATATGTGTATGTACGTCGGAACTATATTAAATGCTTTTGCACATATAAAAAGTGCCTTTTGTAGTTCCTCTTTTTTATTGAATTTTGGAAATCCTAATTTTGAAAAAAATAATCATGTTTCTGGGAAATTTGATATTACACAAAAGCAATTATTATTTACAGCTGACCCTATTGATCCTATACGCCAAGAACTCTCCACCTATACAGCTCTTATGATGATCAGATATATTTATGGTCACGAATTGGGTCACATCCTTAATGGGCATACATCTTACATATCAAATCTCTATGCAGTACCAAAATTGGAAATGATTTGTAAAAAACTTCTTTCGAATTTTTCCGAGAAGTTACAAGAACAATATGCTTTAGATCGCCGAACACTGGAAATGGATGCTGATTCTTTTGCCGCATCTATGTCCATTGATAATATTATAATGTTATACATTCAGCAGAACGAAAATCCCCATTTCTTTAATTTGCTAAATGATTCTTGTGACATTTTTACTTTATGGTCATTTGCAATACATAGTATATTTTTGTTGTTCGAATATCACAGTGCTTCATCGTATAATTCCCTATCTTTTTATCTACCTAATGAAGCAAGAGAAATTTTATCTCTTTCTTCATCCCTTAATGCACTTAATGATTATATCAAACACAATATATTTGAATGTAGTAATACACTCTATCAAAAAATTATTTCAAAAATTTTTGATGGAATAAACGAAGCGGAAAACTATTTCAACTCAATCTATTATACAAATTATCATTTTATACAAAATACAAATAACAATCCCATATACTCAAGATTTGCTGATGAAGTTCTAACACATTGGAATGATAAATTGTATCCCAGACTTAAAAAATATGCCCGTGTTCCTTTATATCATCCAGATACAATAGAATCTACTATGGAATTTCTTAAGAACTCGTAATTTCTGTCCAGAGGCAAATACGATTATCGTTTTTTACATCAAAAAAGGCAAAGTAAATTATCCTCCCAAAAACAGCTTCCCCAAAATGAATATACTCTCATAAATCTGGGAATTAAGAAGATAACCATTGATATTAAATACTCTCTAATGCCCGTATTTTCAAGGTTTATCTCCTATACTATGAAGATGAAAAAAGACCTTTTTGGAGTCCCATAAATGGTTCCAAACAAGGCCTTATTCATCTTCATATTCTGTTTTTGGAGATAGTACACTTCGCCCTTTTCAGGATAATTGACTTTGCCCTCGAACAATTTCTTTATTTTGTACCCAAATTGTACCCAACGCCATTAAAAAAATCCCTACAAAGCCCATAAATACAGGCTTTGTAGGGATTTACCTATTTATTCAAATTCGGCAACTCCAAAGGTGTAACCAAACATATTTGCTTAGTTTTTATCTCTTTTCTGCCGCTATTTTATCTCTGTTACATATATTATTTGGGCTTGTTGATTTTCTGTTGCCAATTTGTTGCCACAAATATATTATACCAATCTTCCTTTATTGTGTAAATATTTCTAGACATCTTTATAAATCTCATAATCATCAATGTTATCTTGCCTTATGCATGCGCTCTCTATATATGTACTATAATCATTGATGAAGTTGCTCCATTTCACAGCTTTAATATAACTAAACTCCCCATACCAAATTGTGTCCCCATTGTTACATACCTTTTTGGTTGCTTCTTTCAAATTAAATTTGTTTTTTCTTATGATTGAAAACAATCTATCCGTATGGTGCGTAGTACACCTGCTGTTACAGCAGTTTCTACTTTCTAAATAATAGGAATATGAGCCGTTTTCATCTGGTAATACAACTGCCAACATTGCATTACTCCTACTTGTAATAGCATCTCCATTTTTATTTTTTCGTGATACTTCTTTTAATGAGTATGAGATTTCCCATGGTATCCATTGATTTCTTTCAGTTTTCCAACTTTCTTTCATGCCTGGTGATATAAATACAATGGTTACAGAACTATCATATATTCTGTCTTTTAATTTTTCCCAAATAGTTGCCTCTGATAAATTGCTCAAATCTTCTCCATCACTTTCGCCTTTGTATATATTATCAGACGGATCCAATATTTCCTCAAACTTTGTGACATAATCACGTACGGTTGAATTCTCATATATTGATAAGTTTTCCACTTGATTATCCGCAAATTTATACGAAACAAATATCTTTTTTCCCATATTTTTCCTCCCCATATTATCTACATGTTCAAATTGGTATAATTTTAAATAAAATTGGCCAAAACTCAAATATATACACAACTATAACAATCACTAATGGTATTAAATAAAACCATCGTAATGTTTTTGACCACATTACTGTCCAAATGGATTCTACCTCTTCAATTTTCCCTTTAAACTTAATCGGATTCAACTGATACATTAATTCTCTATTATTTTGTGGTCTCTCCTCTAATACCCAGTCATATATTTTTCTATATATTTTCTCTGTTCTAAGAAAAAATCCATCTAAATACCAAAAAATCACATTGACAGCTACTAATGATATACACAGTAAAAACATATTTACCCTTTCAGGCAATAAAGCCAAAATCACAGCATAAATGGATACGAACCAGCCTTTAATAACAAATGAATTTTGTGCCATTCTTGTTATACACGCTTGTATCAAATCAATTTCTTTATGAATTTCTTCTATTGAAATCTTCTCATTATCTGCACTCATCATATCATCTCCTCAACTCACTTTAAAATTCAAAATATCTTTTATTTAATTTTGGATAATACCGGCAAATTATAAAGAACATCTAATGAATGAATCTTCTCATATCCTGTAATATTCAAAACTGATTCGCCATCTAATCTATGTGTTAAAATTGCATAACTTCTATCCCATAATTCAAGTTCTTCTGATTTAAGAGTAATCATTTTGTCCAAATAATCACTGATATTATGTTCTATATTAATGTCATTATATTCGCTAAATGCTTTGTGAACAAGAGCATTCTCTAATAATTGTATTGTTCTACTAGGTTTACAAATTCGTACCAAAGATGTCATAGCCAATTCATGATATATCCATGGAGATAATGTCACTTTTTTCTTTTCATTTTTTATCTTTTGTAAGTCATCTGCTAATAAAACAGAATTAGGCGTATTATAGAACATAATGCACTCTGTATTATCAATCATCTCTGTTAACGCAGTAGCTAACATCATATGTACATGACTAGTTGTATAATTTCGAAGATTATAATCATAAGTTTTTCCATCTTTCTTTTTGCAATATTCATCATCAATTTGTTGTAGTAAATCATTGCAATATCCCCACACACATGAGTCTATAAATGCAGTCAACTTAAATTCATCATACAACCAACCTGCAAATGCTTTAACCTTAGTTATATCTTGATGTGAATGCGATATAAATATATCAACATTTTCCATTTGAAACCAATTGCTCTTCATAGAATCTCCATCAATGTGCCCATTATCATAGATGAATTCTTTCAAACTTTTCTTTGCCATTTCTTCATGTTTTTGATATATCTTTTTTCCTGTTTCCAAATGTCTATTTAATTCTCTATTGTAAAAACTATTACTAATTTCTATGCTATACTTTGAATACATCATATCCCCCCATAATACATTTTATCCGCTATCTCGGTCCCATAAACCTATCACCATTCAGATGTATCATATGCTCCGGCATTTCAGCAATCCAGACCTCTGTCTCCCATGCAAGTTCCTCTGCAAACTTTTTGTATGTCTTAAAATCCAGAAAAGCTGTTACAAATATTTTTCCTGCCGTAACATCTTTTGTCATTTCTTCAATTTCCAATATGCGCTTCGGATCCATCGAACCAACCGATGTTACCGATTCTACAAAATAAATCCAGTCCTTATCTTCCCGATACAGCACAACGTCTGGCATCTTATCATGTAACGTAATTTCAAATCCTAGCTCTTTCAGTTTTTCGACATTCTTTACCAGATCTTTTTCTATTGTATCTCCAACATATAAACAATCTGAATTTGGTGCGAACCTCGGTGCAAATTCCTCTATAATGACTTTTTGCAGCTCATTGTGCTTACCTGTAGAGAATTTAAAACTTTCACCATTTATATTTACCGGCATCATTGTCATCTTCTTTTTAGAAGCATACAAATCAATTAACTTCTCATGGTAACAAAGAAATCGTTTTATAGATTCCTCCCACTTTTGAGTTCCCATAGTTCTTAGTATTTGCACTGTTTCTTCTGTCAATCTGTACCTACAAAGACTAACACATTTTGTTTAGGAATCATTCTCCGTAGTGTTTCTCGTTCTTTTGATTATTTGATATATCCATATTATCCTGCCTATACAAACTAATGTTATCATTTTGTTATCGGTGTTGATAACACTTGCTCTGTAACTGTGGATAATAGCACTATATTCTATTTCAGATCATAAGCGATTTTGCTTAAAAAATCAATCCCTATTCAAATTCATACCATTCCTTAAATCTCAGTCTTTGAGCAAAATACGATTTTTTTTGTATTCAATCATGCCATCTTTCTGCATTTTAGAAAACTCGTTGCACATAGTACTGCGGTCAACATTCAAGTAATCTGCTAACTGCTGACGGTTATATGGAATCAGAAAAGAATTACTTCCGGCATGTTTTGCGCATTCTGAAAAATAAGACATCAATCGTCCTCGTATGGATTTGGAACTGGTGTGCAAAATCCTTTGTGAAAGTTGCAGACTTTTATGAGCACAGACAGTCAGTAGATTTCGTGCAAGGTTTGTATGAAAAGGGCAGGCGTTTGTGCAGGTAGTCAGAACACGTCCCACATTCATAAACAACACAGAGGTATCTTCCACGGCAGACACTGTAACCAGCATCGGCTGTCCCGGAATACAGGCATATACCTCAGCAAATACAGAACCAGGCGCAACACTTCCTAAAATGCCGGTATTCCCCCAAATATCGTTACAAGATATCATTGCCATGCCTGACAGCACAATGCCGATATTCTCTATAATACTCCCTTCTGAAAGAATTACTTCTCCTTTTTTATAATTGCGTTTTACACTATTCAAACAGCTTAAAAGCGAGGAGATGTCATCTTCTTCTAACCCACGGAATAGCTGCATATCGGATAATTTCATATTTTTTGCCCTTTCGTTGTTATAACAACAGATTTTTATTTTTAATTATAATATACTATGCCCAGAAAGGCAAGAGAAAGGATGGTATAAAATGATTCGAAGAATTATCCAAATAGATGAAGAAAAATGTAACGGATGTGGTGCGTGTGCCGAAGCTTGTCACGAGGGTGCAATCGGCATGGTAAACGGCAAAGCAACGCTTCTGCGAGATGATTATTGTGATGGTTTGGGAGATTGTCTGCCAACCTGCCCGACAGGTGCAATTTCCTTTGTGGAGAGAGAAGCTGCCGCCTATGATGAAAAAGCTGTGCAGGAAAATATGAGGAAAAAAGCGAAAAGCAATCATGCCGCTGTTCCCCATACAGGCTGCCCCGGCAGTCGAATGCAGCGTATTCAACATTCACAAGAAACAACTCCTTCTGCCCGGGTACAGACAGAATCACAGTTGGGACAATGGCCATGCCAAATCAAACTGGTACCGACTAATGCACTATATTTTGACGGCGCAAAATTGTTAATTGCAGCGGATTGCAGTGCATACGCCTATGCCAGAATGCACGAGGATTTCATGCGTGGGAAAATTACGATTATCGGCTGTCCAAAGCTTGACAGCATAGACTACAGCGAAAAGCTGACGCAGATCATTCAAAACAACAACATTCAAAGTGTGACGGTTGTACGCATGGAAGTTCCCTGCTGCGGCGGACTGGAATTAGCTGCCAAAAAAGCGTTGCAGGCAAGCGGAAAATTCATTCCTTGGCAGATTGTTACGATTTCGTTGGATGGTAAAATTTTGGAATAAAAGGAGAGATACTATGAGTAAAAAAATGAAAAACATTGCTCAATCAGAAGTACTGACGCTGAGAGAACAAATTTCTTATCAGGAGGGGCAGGTTGTCAGCCGAACGCTGGCACAAAACCCGGCGGTCAGTATCACCCTGTTCTCCTTTGCGAAGGGCGAGGAAATCAGCACCCACGAATCCGGAGGCGACGCCTTTGTCACTCGCCTGGATGGTGTTGGAAAAATCACCATTGACGGCACAGACTATCTGCTGCACGAAGGGGAATCCATCGTCATGCCAGCCGGACACCCCCATGCGGTATATGGACAGGAACAGTTCAAGATGCTGCTGGTAGTGGTATTCTAATTTTCAAAAGCAAAAACAACACCGGCGCTTTTCGCAATGAAAGGCGCCGGTATTCTTATTAGTTGTATTTGGCCGTCACGCTCATCGGGATGCCCCAAATGTAATAGGTAATCTTAAAACTGCGCGATACCTGGCGGTCGTTCTGGTTCTGCGCGCTGGTCAGCACCACGCTCCACACGTCGCGTTCGCCCCCGGCGGATACGATGGTATTGGTATTTACCTGCGAGGCGTCGGCGGTCGCATAGGCCAGCACATCGCCGTTGGCGGGGATGGGCTGTATTTCCACCATCTCCGCGTCGATGAGCCCGCCGTTGCGCAGCCGGAAGGTATAGGTAAAAAAGCTGTAATCCGCCGCCGTGCCCGGCACGCTTTCGGTAAAGGCCGTGCCGTTGAGCGCGCCGCGGTCCACCGCCGTCTGCAGGGCGGTAAACTCCTGGACGCGCTCGCCTCCGGCGGCCGTTTTCAGCTCCACCGATACCACCTGCAGCCGGGCGTTGGCATAGGTATACGCGCCCAGCCCCGCCGCGGCGATCACCAGAACGACCATAAAAATGGCTACATATTTCATCGCTTTCACTCCATAGAGGACAGAATGCTGTTCATGCGCTGAATCATTTCTGCATCCTTCAAGCGGAATTTGATTTCCACGCGGCGGGAGCGCTCCTGATCCTCGACGCCATTTTCATCATAGACTGGATCGGAGAAGCTGCGGCCCTGCGCGGTGATGATGGACTTGAGCCGCGTTTTCTGCGTCTGGGTCAGGGTGCCCATGTTCAGGCAGTACTTGGCCACGTTGAGCGCGCGGTTCTGCGACAGCTCCAGGTTATGCTCGTAGCTGCCGGTAGAATCGGTATGTCCTTCTATTATAATTTCCGCCACATAGTCGCGGTATTCATCCTGCAAAAGCACGCCCAGGTATACGGGAATCAGACGATTCAGCTGCGCCAGACCCTCGGCCTTGAGGGTGCTGCTGCCTGTTTCAAACATCAGGCTGCTGTCCAGCACAATATCGCCCGTCTTTTCATCCACCGTAGCCGATATGCGCGCGCTGGCCAGCTGGGCGCTCAGCTCCTGCACAATGCGGGTGCGAACGCCCAGAATGTCGGCAATCTGCGCCTGGTAGTCGCTCAGCTCCTTTTCCTGGTTGGCCAGCACCAATTGCAATGCGTCGATGCGGTTCTGCTGGTCGGCCAGGTCAGCCTCCTTGAGCACAATCTGCGCCAGCAGCCGCTCGTTCTCAGCCTCGCGTTCGCTCAATTTCACCTGGGCGGCGTTTAGATCCTGCTCCTTGGTATCCAGCTGGATCTGGATAGCCGCCAGATCCTCCTCCTTGCCCATCAGCTCCACGCGGGTGGTTTCCAAATCCTTTTCCTTCTGGCTCAGGGTAATCTGCGCCGCCTCCAATTGAGCCTGCTGCTCGCCCACCTGATCCAGCAGCGTATAATAATGATAAATACACAGCGTGATGGCCAGGATGAACATCAGCAG
>ERZ827469.3476-NODE-3476-length-10320-cov-2.525377_pt1 | contig 10320 bp, 6 predicted proteins | sample MGYA00519917_ERZ827469 | MGnify/ENA primary metagenome ERZ827469 (study PRJEB31778, sample SAMEA3449314) | human gut metagenome | biome: human gut; feature: human-associated habitat; material: faeces | place: United Kingdom | collected 2010/2012 ... | reverse complement strand
TCAGGACGGAAGATTTGCAGACAGACGCCAGGATGGAAGAAACCAGGACAGAAATGCAGCACCGGATAACAGAAGAACCGGTGGCAATGACAGAAATAATTTCCGCAAGGATGACAGAAACAGCGGATTTGACGGCGGAGAAGCTATCAAGGAAAGAGAAGCTAAAGAGCAGAGAAACCGTGACAGGGAAAACCGTAAGAGAGATAACAGCAGCTACGATAAGACCGAGAGAATGGAGAACACCAAGGCTCTCGAGAAGAATATGAATAAAGTTAAACAGCAGCAGAAAAAAGCGGAAGAGGAGACAATCAGAACCCTTACGCTTCCGGATACGCTTACTGTTAAAGAACTTGCTGATATGATGAAGATAGCACCTGCAGCACTTGTTAAGAAACTTTTCCTGCAGGGAACGGTTGTGACGATCAATCAGGAAATCGATTTTGATACAGCTGAAGAAATTGCATTGGAATACAACTGTATCTGTGAACATGAGGTTAAAGTCGATGTTATCGAGGAACTTCTTAAAGAAGAGGAAGATGATCCGTCAACTCTTGTTCCGAGACCGCCTGTTGTCTGCGTTATGGGACACGTTGACCATGGTAAAACATCACTTCTTGATGCCATCCGTTCGACACATGTAACATCAAGAGAGGCCGGAGGTATCACACAGCACATCGGTGCTTATACGGTAGAGGCACACGGACAGCAGATAACATTCCTTGATACACCGGGACACGAGGCATTTACGGCCATGAGAATGCGTGGTGCCAAGTCAACAGATATCGCCATTCTTGTAGTTGCAGCCGATGATGGTGTAATGCCACAGACTGTCGAAGCTATTAACCATGCAAAGGCAGCCGGAATTGAAATAGTAGTTGCAATCAACAAAATTGATAAGCCTAGTGCCAATATAGAAAGAGTAAAGCAGGAACTTGTGGAATACGAACTTATACCCGAAGACTGGGGCGGTTCCACTATTTTCTGTCCGGTATCGGCACATACAAAAGAAGGTATTTCAAATCTTTTGGAAATGATTATTCTGACAGCGGAAGTTTTGGAACTCAAAGCAAATCCAAAACGCCGTGCAAGAGGTATTGTAATTGAAGCACAGCTGGATAAAGGACGTGGACCGGTTGCAACCGTTTTGGTACAGAAAGGTACATTAAACGTTGGTGACCATATTGCCGTAGGAACTGCATATGGTAAAGTTCGTGCGATGCTTGACCACAAGGGAGAGCGTGTGAAACAGGCAACGCCTTCGACACCGGTTGAGATTCTTGGTCTGAATGGCGTGCCAAGTGCCGGAGAAATTTTTGTTGCTACAGAAAATGATAAAGAAGCAAAACAGATTGCACAGGCTTATGTAGACCAGGGTAAAGATAAACTTTTGGAGGAAACAAAAGCGAAGAAACTTTCTTTAGATGGACTGTTTAGTCAGATTCAAGCAGGTAATGTCAAAGAATTGAACTTGATTATCAAAGCTGATGTGCAGGGGTCTGTTGAGGCCGTAAAACAGAGTCTTGTTAAATTAAGTAATGAAGAGGTTGCTGTTCGTGTGATTCACGGTGGTGTTGGTGCCATCAATGAATCGGATGTAAGTTTGGCAAGTGCATCCAATGCAATTATCATTGGATTTAACATCCGCCTTGACAATGCAGCAAAAGAGACAGCAGACAGAGAAAATGTAGATGTACGTTTGTATCGTGTCATTTACGATGCAATCGAAGATATTGAGGCAGCGATGAAAGGTATGCTTGAGCCGATTTATGAAGAGAAAGTCATTGCTCACGCAGAAGTCCGCCAGACATTCAAGGCTTCCGGTGTTGGTACGATTGCCGGTTCTTACGTTTTGGACGGTAAGATTGAGCGCGGATGTCGTGCACGTATTACGCGTGAGGGCGAGCAGATTTTCGAGGGCGATTTGTCAAGTTTGAAGCGTTTCAAAGACGATGTCAAAGAAGTGGCTGCCGGTTATGAATGTGGTCTTGTATTTGATGGATTTAATGATTTGCAGGAAGAAGACCAGATTGAATGCTACAAGATGGTTGAGGTTCCGAGATAGTCAAATCGTTAGGAACGGAGATGGAAAATGAGAAAAAACAGTGTAAAAAATATTCGTATTAACAGCGAAGTACAGCGTGAAATGAGCCAGATTATCCGCGAAGACATTAAGGATCCGCGAATTCATCCGATGACTTCGGTGATGGCTTGTGAAGTAACGCCGGATTTGAAATTCGCTAAAATTTATGTGAGCGTTCTCGGCGATGATGAGGCGAAGGAAAAGACGATGGAGGGACTCAAAAAGAGTGCCGCTTACGCCAGACATCAGTTAGCGCACCGTATGAATCTCAGGAATACACCGGAATTAACATTTATTCTGGATACTTCCATTGAGTATGGTGTGGAGATGTCGAAGAAAATCCGCGAGTTGAATCACCGTGATGAGGACGGGGGTGACAGCGAATGAGTCAATTGCTGTCAGCAATAGAAAAAGCAGAAACGATTGCCATTGGCGGGCATGTGCGCCCGGATGGCGATTGTATCGGTTCCTGCATGGGATTGTTCCGGTACATAAAAAAGAATTATCCGGACAAACAGGTCTGTGTTTATGTGGAAGAGATACCGGATGCTTTTGATTACCTAAAGGAAGAAGATGCTTTCTATGAAAAGCCTTCCTACGACTTGTTCATTTCTCTTGACTGCGGAGATGAGGAGCGTCTTGGTGATGCACAAAAGGTGATGGAAAAAACACCGTATGTGTTAAATATTGATCATCACATTACAAATACAAAGTTTGGCAATGAAAATGTTGTAAAAGAAGCAAGTTCAACCTGTGAGATTTTGTATGGTTTGATGGAGGAAGAAAAGTTAGATGCCGGCATTGCCGGTGCACTCTATACCGGAATCGTCCATGATACCGGTGTGTTTAAACATTCAAACACAACAAAAGAGACTATGGAAATTGCCGGAAAGCTGATTGCTTTTGGAATCCCGTTTGGCAAGATTATCGATGACAGTTTCTACCGAAAAACGTATAAACAGCTTCAAATTATGGGACGCTGTCTGATGGAAAGTGTCCGCATTATGGATGGGCGCTGTTTGTTTTCCATTGTGCGTCAGAATGTGATGAAATTGTATGAGGCAAAGCCATCAGATTTGGATGGAATTATTGATGAAATGCGAACGACAGAGGGTGTCGAGGTGGCAATTTTACTTGATGAGAGAGAACAGGGCGAGTTTAAGGTAAGCATGCGCTCGAATGAGATTGTCGATGTCAGTGTTATCGCCCGCTATTTTGGTGGCGGCGGTCACGTAAGAGCGGCAGGCTGTGCCATTAAAGGCTCTGCATTTGATGTAATCAATAATCTGACCGGGCATATTGAAAAACAGCTGGGGTAGTCAAACATGAATGGAGTTATTAATGTATATAAAGAGCGTGGTTTTACTTCTCACGATGTGGTGGCAAAACTGCGCGGCATTCTTCATATGAAAAAAATAGGGCATACCGGAACGCTCGACCCTGATGCGACCGGTGTGCTTCCTGTATGCATAGGGAAGGCGACGAAAGTTTGTGGGCTTCTCACGGACAAAGATAAGACTTATCGTGCTGTTGTAAAACTAGGTGTTACGACAAATACCGAGGATATGACAGGAGAAATTCTTTCCCATCATCCGGTGTCGGTTACGAAGGAACAGATTGAAATGGCGGTTTCTAAGTTTGTAGGTGAAATCGAACAGATTCCGCCGATGTATTCTGCCATAAAAATAAATGGCAAAAAACTTTATGAACTGGCAAGACAGGGAAAAGAAGTGGAGCGGAAACCACGTAAGGTAACAATTCACGAAATGAAAGTGTTGTCGATGGATTTTTCGGAAGATGAATTTACGATGGAAGTAAGCTGTTCCAAAGGGACGTATATCCGTACACTCTGCAAAGATATTGGAGAGTTCCTTGGGTGCGGTGCGGCAATGAAAACACTTGTGCGTACACGTGTTTCGGAGTTTTATCTAGAGCAGGCGCTTACCTTAGGACAGATTGAACAGGCAGTAATAGAAGGAAAGATACAGGATTATCTGGTTCCGATTGATGCCATGTTTTCGGATTTAAAAGACTGTGTGGTATCGGATGAAGCACTGCGGCTTTTACTCAATGGGAACTCCATTGCCAAGAAGGATACTTCGTATCAGACACCGATTGATAAAGAGCAGGTAAGAATGTATTCCATGGAGAATGAATTTTATGCGATTTACGAATACCGCCAAAAGGAGGATAAGTATTTCGTAGTGAAGATGTTTTAGAATTGAGGAATGACGTATGAAAATAATACGAAATTTAGAGTTTCAAGGGAAACAGACAGCGGTTTGTATCGGCAAATTTGATGGGATTCATAAAGGACACCGTCTGCTGATTGAACAGGCAAAAAAAGAAAAGAAACCGATTGTTATGATTTCGTTTTCCGTGGATGAAGCGAAGGTTTTGTATACGCCTTATGAAAAAGAAAAATTAGCAGAATATTTAGGAATTGATTGTCTGCTTGAGATTCCTCTGACGAAGGAATTTTGCAGCCAGACGCCGCAGGAGTTTGCAAAAAAATTATTGTGTGATACCTGCGATGCCGCATCGGTTATCGTTGGCAGTGATTTTCGCTTTGGCGCCGGCAGAAGCGGCGATACAAATACACTGCACCAGTTAGGAGAAAAACTTGGTTTTTCGGTAACGGTTCTTTCTAAATTGGAATTAGGCGGTGAAGTCGTGAGCAGTACCAGAATCCGCTCGTTGATTGGAACCGGTAAGATGGAACAGGCAAATGAACTTTTGGGGACGCCTTATTTTCTTACCGGTGTAGTACGAAAGGGAAATCAGCTGGGACGGACGATGGAAACACCAACGGCAAATATATACCCGGATGCTCATAAAGTGCTGCCACCATATGGTGTGTACGCGGTTTTTGTTGATGTTGAAGGAAAAAGATATAAAGGAATTTGTAACCTTGGAGTAAAGCCGACCATCCCCGGTGAGAATGAAGTCGGCTTTGAGGTTTGGCTGTTTAATTTCTCCGGTGATTTATATGACAAAGAATTAACAGCATACTTTGTCTCATTTTTGCGGGAAGAGAGAAAGTTTGCTTCTCTTACGCAATTAAAAGAACAGATTACAAGAGATACGGTTTTGGCGAAGCAAATACTTTCTCAGAAAGAGAGCGAATGGCATCCGGAATCGTTTCTTCACTGAGGTTTGCAAAACCGAGAAGAAAAGTTGGAAGATAGCTAGGCGGAAGATTCTGGTAATATCCCTTTAATGATTTTAACGGCATACCAAGTGTTTTGGCCCTGCGTAATATTTCTTCTTCAGTCTGTGGTCCCAAATAACGGATAAGCACATATAACCCGGCATTGTCGCCGGATATTTCAAGAATTTTTTCAGGGAAATACTTCTGCAGTTGTTCCATCATGCAGTCGTGTTTCCCTTTGTATATTTTTCTCATGCGGTTTAAGTGTTTTTCAAAGTATCCCTGTTTAATAAAATCGGTTAAAATTGCCTGCTCAATACGTGAAACTGGGCAGGAGTAATTGTCAATCAGACGTTCAAAACGTGGCAGCAATGCCATCGGCAACACCATGTAACCGGTTCTTATAGCAGGTGAGACGGCTTTGGAAAATGTTCCGATGTAGATGACCTTTCCTGCTTTGTCTAAACTTTGCAGCGCAGGAATCGGTTTTCCTTTATAGCGGAATTCACTATCGTGATCATCCTCTAAAATATAGCGGTTTTCCTTCTTTTCTGCCCAGTGAAGAAGCTTTTGTCTGGTGGAAACCGGCATAACACTGCCAAGCGGAAACTGTTGACTTGGCGTTACATAGCAGATGTCTGCGTTTGTTTTTGCAAGTGCCAAAACATCCATGGTGTTTTCCTTTAGCGGAATATCCAGAATGGAATAACCATTGGTCGAGAGAACCTGACGCGCACTCAAATATCCGGGGTCTTCCATGGCAAATATGGTTTCCCCGGAAAAAAGGATGCACAACATCTGGAGAAGATTGGAAAGTCCGGCACCGATGATAATTTGTTCCGGGCGGCATATAACCCCGCGGGAGCCACGAAGATAATTCGCAATTGCCTGACGAAGCGGCAAATCCCCCTTGGCATCACCGGCACTGAAATTGGATGGTAAATCCAGTTGGTTTTTTCCAATGGATTTCCAGATGGAATAAGGAAAATGCTCCAAGTCAATGGAATCCGGGTTAAAATCAAAACATATTGGTGGTGCTTCCTTTGTGTTTTTTTTATTATTTTCTTTTTGTGGAGCAGAAGTCGGGATTTGCTTTAAATGCGTAACGTGGTTTGCAAAATATCCCTGTCTTGGGCGGGCGTCCAGATATCCTTCGGCAACCAACTGGTCGTAGGCGGTATCCACCGTGCTCCGGCTCACATTTAGGTTTGCGGCTAAATTACGCGCCGATGGCAGTTTTTCTTCTGCAGCAATATTTCCATTCAATATCTCTTTGCGGATGTATTCATAAATCTGTATATAAAAAGGTTTCGTGTCTGTATTGTCAAGTGGTATGGTTATCATATAAAAAGTCCTCCTAATTAAGCATACCAATAGTATAACACATTTACAGAAGAATAAAAAAGTGTTATATTATATAAATAAACTTGATAGATAATAGAGGAGAGAATATCAAATGAAAAAAATAATTGTACTTTCTATGATTTTTTGTCTGATTCTAACCAGCTGTCGGATAAATCCAAAAGAGACGAAACAAAGTGAGAATAATGTATTAGAACAGAAACAAACAGAAGCTATAGGTGATTATCAGTGGATCACCAGTCATTGCACATATCGCACAGATATCGATGAAGAAGATGATTCTGAAGAGATTCTCATTCAGTGTGATTATAAGGGGAAGGTGTTGCAGAAAATTCCTGCAGAAAAATTTGGTGTAGAGGACTCATGCGAGGTTTCTGTTATCAATGTATCAGAGGGGGAGTTACTGTTTACCTATGAATACGGTGAAAGAGATGTATATCATACAAGCGTGTACACGGTTCCTCTTGTATGGGAAGATGGAAAAGAAAAAATTAATTATAGTCAGAAAAGATTGCTTTTTTCTAAAGCATCCGATAATTCTCCAAAGTATATTGCAGGAACCAAGGCTCATATTATATTGGATTGGGATGGTGAGATGGCCGAGTATAATCGTCAGGACAAGAAGTTTACAAAGTTAAAATATAATCATAAACCAGTATATTATGAGGCTTCTCTATCATCTATAAAAAGCAAAAATTATTTTTTGTTTTTGGGAAAATGTGAGGATGCGCATAAACATGCAGCATATCAGTATATTTATGGGAAAAAAGAGGTGCGGGAAATTATAGAGGATAATAACTGCATGATATATCAGTGTGGGAACGACAAATTGTTCTTTAGTGGCGTGAAGGATGGAAAAGGAGCCTTCTGTTATGATGTAATTCAATATGATTGTCAAAGTGAGAAAAAGTCTGTTCTTGTATCAGAAGGAGAAATAAAAAATAATCTTTCGGAAAAACCAGAGGATGGACTTGATTTGCTAAGACAAATGGCATATGAAGATGGAATTTTGAAATTGGAAGTTTATGACAAAGGGAAAAGTGTTGTTTTTTCTTTTGACATACAGACGGGGAAAATGCAGCGGGAGCGAGAGGGCAGACTTGAAAAACAACAAGAATACCAGTTAAAAAAACCATTAGTAAATGCAGATAAAAAGTATAAGAATGCAAATAATCATAATGTGTTTATCAAAAAGATAATAGATGACAATGGAATTGATGACGTTTTGGATGAATATACACTGGATGGAAAGTTTGTGCGCCGTATCTTTACACATGATTTGTATGATTGGTCTTTAGTGTATGCTAATGATAAGGAATTGATATTTCGTGTTTATGGAGAGAATAAAAAGGGTTATTTCTATACAGTTCCATTACTGAATGTGGATGGAAATGATTTTCCTCAGATGGCAAAGGCGAAGAAAATCTGCCCTATATATGAGAAAATGTCATCAGATATGGCAGAGATATTCGATTTGTATGTAGATGAAAATTATCTTGTATATAATACAAATTACCATGATATTGGTGTGTATAATAGGAAAAAGAAAAAGTTTGTTAATGTGAAAGGAATCCCACTGACAAATATGTATTTTATTGCGGCAAGAAAATTTTATATAGGAGATAAAATTATATTAGAAAGCAAACCGTATGGAAAAGCAGGAAAAGAAAAGTATGCTTTTTCTTACTATAAAATCGGATCTGACAAAATACATATCATGGATTCTGCATGTTATACATCGGCAGAAAAGATTTGTGATGAGAAGAGAAATCAAGTTATTTACGCGTTGGACACAGGAATTTGGTGCTATAATCTGCAAAAGGAAAAGAAGGAGAAGTTAATTACAAACAAAGAGATTGCTTCCCTGTTTGGCAAAGCTAATAATGTTTTCGAGATGTGTGTGTGGAACGATTTGTTATATTTGTTTACCGCAGATAATAAGATATATTCTTACTCACTAGAGAAAAAAGGAAAAGTTCGATATGAGAAGGCATTTTCAGAAAAGCTGAAACAAATATGTAAAGAAAAAGAAGAGGGAGGTCTTGGCGCATGGTGTTCTGAGGTTTACATGGTTGAAGGGGAAATATATTTAAAGATAGAACTAGACTCAGAGGAAGATGACACGGTTGGAGATATCTATTGTTGTTATGACCCTGCAGCTAAACGATTCAAGGAAATAAAGAAAAATGATGAAGAAATGTTTTATTGTATGCTAGACTAAATTTGTAATAAAGAAATGGAGATGAATACCCGGATGAAAAAGCAGATAATTTTTGATATGGATGGTGTTCTGTTTGATACAGAAAATCTTGTCTTTTCTTGCTGGAAATTTGCTGCCGGTAAATTTATGCTGACCGGTATTGAAGACGTTTTTTATCAGGTGATTGGTGTGTCATCGGAAGGAACAAAAAAGATATTTTCCAAAACGTATGGTGATAAATTAGATTATGCACAGTTTCGGGAGGAGACGCACCGAATGTTTGACGAAAAAGTAGAGAAAAATGGTGTGCCGTTAAAAACCGGTGCAAGAGAGTTATTGCAGTTTTTGAAGATTAATGGATGGCGGGTTGGTCTGGCGTCCTCGACACGTGTTCAACGTGTGGAGGAAATGTTAAAAGCGACGAATTTATATGATTTCTTTGAGGTTATAGTTGGCGGTGACATGGTAGAAAAAAGTAAACCGGAACCAGATATTTACTTAGATGTATGTGAAAAGATGAAAATAAATCCAAAGGACACATATGCAATTGAAGATTCGCACAATGGTGTCCGCTCGGCGGCTGCGGCCGGACTTAAAGTTCTGCATGTGCCGGATATGTTAAAGCCAACAGAAGAAATGGAACAATTGTCTTACATGATTTTCCCGGATTTGATTGAAGTAAGAGAGTATCTTGCGAAAAATGCTTAAATAAAAAATCCTCCTGCAAATATGCGGGAGGATTTTTGTATCCTATTCTGATTTTTATTAAACTTCAAACAACATATCACCATAAGATGGTACCGGCCAGTACTCTTTGTCAACAATCATTTCCAACTCATCGATTGGTGCACGTAAGTCTGCCATTGCGGTAAATACAGTGTCACGGAAGAATTCAGCCTGTTCTTTTCCCTCTTCCATGGCATTTGCTTTCTTGTCTGCATCTTTCAAAGCATACAGAGCAGTCTGTGCTTTTGCAAGAAGAGAAGAGCACGTAGTAAGCAAATCTTTCTGAACGGACAAGTCTGCTTCTGCACAAGCAGCAGAAATGCTGTTAATTGAATCACCAAGACTTGTTACATAACTAATGATGGCCGGGATGTATTCCTTAGAAGCCATATGAATCATTGTCTTAGCTTCGATGTTGATTGCTTTTGCGTAAGCTTCATAGTTAATCTCTGCACGAGACTCAAGCTCAGTCTTTGTATAAACATGCTGTCTCTCGAATATCTCAATCGTTTTTGGATAGAGAAGAGAAGCAGTTGCATCTACCATTGTTTTTACATTTGGAAGACCACGTTTTTCAGCTTCCGCAATCCACTCATCGGAGTAACCGTTTCCGTTAAAGATTACTTTCTGATGTTCTTTCAATGTCTCGTAAATAATTTCATCTACAGTCTTATCTAAGTCATCTGCTTTTTCCATGCGGTCAGCCATACTCTGAAGTGCATCAGCAACTGTTGCATTAAGTACGGTATTTGCACCGGCAATTGACATGGAAGAAGCAACCATACGGAACTCAAATTTGTT
>ERZ827469.3471-NODE-3471-length-10341-cov-2.636399_pt1 | contig 10341 bp, 10 predicted proteins | sample MGYA00519917_ERZ827469 | MGnify/ENA primary metagenome ERZ827469 (study PRJEB31778, sample SAMEA3449314) | human gut metagenome | biome: human gut; feature: human-associated habitat; material: faeces | place: United Kingdom | collected 2010/2012 ... | reverse complement strand
TCGCTTCGGTGAGGGCGAGGAACAGGCGGTGATGCTATGAGCCGTTCCGCCTCTCTCTTCCGCCGCCTCTCCATGGCGCTGGTCTTTGTGTTTCTTTACGCCCCCATTCTGGTACTCATCGTCTTTTCCTTCAACGACTCCAGCAGCCGCTCGGTATGGGCCGGCTTTACCCTGGACTGGTATCGGGAGCTGCTTCGGGATGACCTGATCCTGGACGCCTTCTACACCACCTTGGCAGTCTCCGTCCTGGCGGCGGTCATCGCTACCGTGGCGGGCACCTTCGCCGCCATCGGCTTCTACAACATGAAGCGGCGCTGGCGCGGTCCCCTGATGACCATCAACAATATACCCATGGTCAACGCCGATATTGTCACCGGTGTGAGCATGTGTCTGTTCTTTGTGGCAGCCTTCTCCCTGTGGGGACAGGCTGCGGAGTGGATCAACGCCAGTCTGGGCACCGATCTGCCCACCAAGCTCTATCTGGGCTTCGGCACCATGCTCATCGCCCACATCACCTTCAACATCCCCTATGTGATCCTGTCCATCATGCCCAAGCTGCGGCAGATGGACAAGAACCTGGTGGACGCGGCCCAGGACCTGGGCTGCACCTGGATGCAGGCTTTCTGGAAGGTGGTGGTGCCTGAGATCAAGCCGGGCATCGTCAACGGCCTGCTCATCGCCTTCACCATGTCGGTGGACGACTTTGTCATCAGCTACTTCACCGCCGGCTCCACCACCGCCAACCTGGCCATGCGCATCTACGCCATGACCAAAAAACGCATCAGTCCGGAGGTCAACGCCATCTCCACCCTGCTGTTCGCCACCGTGCTCATCCTGCTGATCGTCATCAACCTGCGGGAGGCCAGTCAGGAGAAGGCGGCCAGGAAGCTCCGCCGCTGATTTTTGCGGCCTTCAGCCGTGAAAATAGAAAACCATAGAATATTGGAGGAATGATCCATTGAAAAAAGCATTTTCCCTCATTCTTACCCTGTCCCTGTCCGCCGGCCTGCTGGCTGGCTGCTCCGGCTCCGGTACCGAAAAGCGGGTGGTCAACGTGTGCAGCTGGGGTGAATATATTGATGAGAGCCTCATCCAGCAGTTTGAGGAGGCGACCGGGATCGAAGTCAACTACCAGACCTCTCCCAGCAACGAGGAGCTCTACTCCTCTCTCACTCTGGGCGGCACCAGCTACGATGTGATCGTCCCCTCGGACTATATGATCTCCCAGCTCATCGAGGAGGACATGCTCCAGCCTCTGGACTACGACAAGATCCCCAACTTTTCCAAAATCGCCGACCGGTTCAAGAACCTGTCCTATGACCCGGAGAATCTCTATACGGTCCCCTACACCTGGGGCACCCTGGGCATCATCTACAACAGCACCATGGTGGACCAGCCCATCACCAGCTGGGACGCCATGTTTGACCCCCAGTATGCCGACCAGGTCCTGATGATCAACAACTCCCGGGATGCCCTGGGCATCGCACTGATGGATCTGGGCTACTCCGTCAACACCGACAGCGAGGAGGAGCTGCGGGCCGCCTACGATCTGCTTGCTGAGGCCAAGAAGGCCGGTGTGTATCAGGCATGGGTCATGGACGAGGTCTTCGACAAGATGGAGGCCGGCGAGGCCGCCGTGGCCACCTACTATGCCGGCGACTACCTGAGCATGCTGGAGAACAATGAGGACCTGGTCTACGTGGTCCCCGAGGAGGGCTCCAACTGGTTCGTGGATGCCATGTGTATCCTTAAGAACGCAGAGAATGTGGATGAGGCTCATGAGTGGATCAACTTCATGGCTTCCACCGATGCCAGCCTGAAAAATATGGACTATATCTGGTACGCCTCCCCCAATCAGGAGGCCCTGGATTCCTATCCCGACTACTACGAGGAGACCTATGGCGAACCCCTGGACATGGAGCGCTATGAGATCATGGCTGCCCCCCAGGAGGTTCTGGACCGCTGCGAGGCCTATCTGGTGCGCCCGGTAGACACCCGCACCCTCTACAACGACCTGTGGACCGATTTGGGCATTCTCTCCTGAGCTCAGCTCCCTTCAAAAAAACCATTGGACCCAGCCGGAAGGCTGGGTCCTTTTTCTTCCATAGCAATTTACAATTCGTTCACGCTTTGTCTCAAATTTCTTGATGTTTTTCCCTCCTGGTATGGTATTCTATGGGTGGTCGGAGCGATCCGGCTTTCCCCTTCCAGAATCCACGGAGGGCTCCATCCCCTCCCAACCCCGAGTATGCGGCCCGTTCTCCCCGGGCTGCGTCTCACCTCCGGCGCACGGCGGTGCGCCCACTGTCTCCCGCACGGACAACAGCCTGCCCGGGAGACAGACCAAAGACTCTCCGGCCCCCATCTATGGTCCGGTTCCCATCATACAAAATGCCCGGCCCGCTCAACGCATTGAGTGGGCCGGGCATTTTTGGATTCAGTCCAGCCAGCCGGAGTCCGGCTGGGGCTCCCGATGGGCACTGAACAGGGAGCCTTCCTCCCTGGGCGGCCCGTTCAGGGCCACCCGGTAGTAGTCGTGGTCCAGGATCATGGCCGAATAGGCCACCCGGTTCTGCACTTCGGCGATCTGGCTCTGCACATACGCCTCGTCCGGCGGGGAGCCGTCCCAGGACCGGAACTCATCCAGCACTGAGTTGTATGCCCCCTCCTCTGTCAGGAAGCTGTAATTCGAGAAGATCACCAACCCGGGTTCGTCAGACAGGATATCCCGCCCCGCCATCAGCCGCGAGTCATACTCCAGGCCGAACAGGTTAGCCAGGGTGGGCATTACATCCAGGCTGGAGCAAAGCTTCTCCACCCGCACCGGCTCCTCCATCTGGGCGTTCCACAGAATCAGGGTGTTCTGGAATATCTCAAAGTTGGGGTCCACTTGACGGCCCAGCAGCTCACTGTACTCCTCGTCGGTCAGTCCGTAGGGGTAGTGGTCGCCTGAAAGGACGATGACGGTGTCATCCAGCCTGCCCGCCTCCTCCAGCTGGATGAGCAGGCTCTCCATGGCCAGTTCCAGCTCCATCTGACAGGCCAGATATGCCTTGGGCCCCTCGCTGTACGGCAGCCAGCCACCTCGTCCCAGTGCCTGCGGGACATGGCGTTCTCCTCATAGGTGTAGTTCAGATGGCCGCTCACCGTCAGGCAGTAGACCATAAACTGCTCCTCATCCACGAACATGGGAACGATTTCTTCCATCATCTCCAGGTCAGAGGGAGGCCAGATCTCTTCCAGTTCTAACCCGTGCCCCAGGGCATAGTACTCATAGCCCATGTTGGGGAAGGACTTATCCCGGTCATAGTAGGTATAGAGGTAGTCGTGGAAGGCCATCGTCCGGTAGCCCAGCTGGCTGAACTGGTTCCCAAAACCGAAGGGCATGTAATTTCCTGCGGACTGGGAGTAGCTCCACACCCCGGACTTTGGGATGAGCCCCGTGGTGGTGGTGTACTCCCCATCCGAGGTGGACACCCCCCACAGAGGGGTGTAGAAGTGGTCAAACACAAAGCCAGAGTGGGCCATCTCATAGAGCACAGGAGTGCGCTCCGGGTCCATAGCCAGGGTACAGAACCCCTCTGCCACGATCCAGATCAAATTCTTTCCCTGAAAATAGCCCGTCCACTCATTTTTTGCTGTGGGCACCTGCTGGGAAAAATAGGTGTGCATCTGGAGCAGGTCCTCGTCTGTCTCCTCCGCTATCAGCCGGTCGAAATCGATGTCCAAGATGTGATAGTCCGCGGAGAGATACTCCGCGGACTCCACCTCTACCGGCTCACTGGCCGGCCGGTAGAGGTGGAGCGCCTGCCCCTTCCGGAGGCTCTGGTCCTCCGGGGTGATCCCGAAGAGCACTCTGCGCAGCTCCAGCTGGTTCTGGGTCAGCATCCCAAAGTTCTGCACCTCCAGTTCCGGCACCGCCGCCTGGAGATAGATGAAGCGCAGGGACATGGAGCCCCCGCCGCAGCACATCACGATGCCCATGGCAGCCAGCTGGACCACCGCCGCCAGCAGGGCCCACCGTACCCCCATCCTTCTGGACATGGGGCCCTCCTCCGGGATCAGACGCCGGCGGAAGACCACCGCCAGTCCGAAGGGGACCGCCATCATGGCGATGGGGAACCAGTTGAGCAGGATCTCCCCAACCGCCATGTCTCCGAAAGCACCGGCCACCATCCCCATCTTAGTCAGGGAGAAAGCTGTGAGGAAGGTCTTGAACAGGTGATAATAGATGCTCTGGGCTCCCATCCACACGGAGAGCAGCAGGGTCATTGCCGGCAGCAGCACCCGCCCCTTTCGTGGGGCGACCCCGCCGCACAGCAGTCCCAGCAGGATCGCGATGGGCAGGGTGAACAACAGGGTGAACAGCGCCCCCACCGGCGTGACGGCGTGGAAACAAAAACAGTTCTTCATAGTAGATGACCCCAGCAAAAAACAGGGACGGGACCAGCAGCCGCCGCCAACGGCTCCATCTGTTCTCCCCCGCCGGGCCTATAGCAGTCATTCTTTCCCAACTCATGTAGACAACCTCCGCTCGCGGGACTCACTTTTGGGAAGAGCGCCCTGTCCGTCTCCGCGCCTCCCCCTCTCTCCGGGGGCCGGCGCGGCCTGGCGCATGATTTCCCATTGTACTCAATCCCGCACCCGCTGTCAAATCCCCGGAACGTCTCCCCTCTCCCCACGCCCTCCATATTTCCCCTATAAAAAACGGCGGTAATCCTGCACAGCGCTGTCCCTTTTTTTCTTTTTTCTCCCATCCCGCGGTTTTCTGCACAATTTCTTCTCCTTCTTCTTTATTTTTTTGTTTATTCTATCTTAATCAAAAGAATTTGATGGAGGATCTTCATTTCTTTCCTCCCTTTTTGAAGAATTTCCTTGCAAAATATGTGGAAATCTGTTATCATGATTTTAACATTTTATTCATAATTTTGGGGTTTATTTGGGCGGGAGCGGGAATCGGTTTCCGCTTCTGTTCTGCCTATGGCGCCCCATGGAAATGAGGTCCCCTGTGTCTGAACTGCGCGATACCCTCCTCGCCCGCCTCTCGGAGGCATACACAGCCTATTTTGACGTAGAGCCCGTCCAAGACGGCTCCCCCCTGAAAGCACTGTGCGCCTATCACTCCCGCGGCTCTCAGTACGTACTGATCAAAAAGGCGGAGCTGTGGGCGGCGGAGACCCACGAATACCTCTACCTATACTCCCTCCCCCGGCTGGACTTCACCAGCCTGGTGGAGCTTCAGGCCCGCACGCTGGAGGACGGGATGCCACGCATCCGCCCCCATTCCCAGCATATGTGCACCTATCTGTCGGCCGTGGTCCTGTGTGATCAGGCCGACCCGGACGCTCTGGCCCAGCTTCAAAAGCTGAAGAAGCACCGGGACTTTAAGCTATCGCTCCATGGATGGATGGAGTTTCGTATAGCAGCGGTGGACCTGTCCACCGGCGACATCGCCACGAACCGCAGCGGCAAAGATCTGGGGAAGAGCCTGAGTGGTCTTGTGGCCCGCGAGATCCAGAAATTTAAGTTAAGGAGAGGAGAAACTTAAATGAATGCAGTGTTAGTTCTTTCCATTGGCATTGTCATTCTGATCGTAGGTTACATCTTCTACGGCGGATGGCTTGCCAAGCAGTGGGGCGTGGATGACTCCCGGCCCACCCCTGCCCATGAGCTGGAGGACGGCATGGACTATGTCCCCGCCAAGGCTCCGGTGCTGATGGGCCACCACTTTTCGTCTATCGCCGGCGCCGGCCCCATCAACGGCCCCATCCAGGCCGCCGTATTCGGCTGGATGCCTGTGGTGCTGTGGGTGCTGATCGGCGGCATCTTTTTCGGCGCCGTCCATGACTACGGTGCCCTGTTCGCTTCCATCCGCCACAAGGGCCAGTCCATCGGCGAAGTGGTCGCCCTGAACATCGGCGACCGTGCCAAGAAGCTGTTCCTGATCTTTTCCTACCTGACCCTGGTGCTGGTGGTGGCCGCTTTCGCCTCCATCGTGGCCAGCACCTTCCAGGCCACCTATGTGGACGGCGTGCTGGACACCGCCGCCTCTGCCACTAACGCGTCCGTGGCCATGATCTCCCTGCTGTTCATTGTCATGGCCGTCCTGTTCGGCTTCTTTGTCTACCGCCGCGGGGCCTCCCTGGCAGTGGCCACCATTGCCGGCTGCGTGGGCATCGTGATCTGCCTGCTCATCGGCCTGAACTGGCACCCCATCTATCTGTCCAACTCCGTGTGGATGTGGATCATCGGCGCCTACATTCTGGTGGCCTCTGTGGCTCCCGTGTGGATCCTGCTCCAGCCCCGTGATTATCTGTCCTCCTTCCTGCTGTACGCCATGATGGCCATCGCCGCTGTGGGCGTCATCGGGGCCGGTCTCACTGGTGCGGACGCTGCCCACATGGATATGCCCGCCTTCACCGGCTTCTATGACAACCTGGCGCCCACCGGCACCTCCCTGGGCTATGTCTTCCCCGCCCTGTTCGTCACCATCGCCTGCGGCGCCATCTCCGGCTTCCACTCCCTGGTGGGCTCCGGCACCACCGCCAAGCAGCTGGACCACGAGCGGGACGCCAAGCCCATCGCCTACGGCGGCATGCTCATCGAGTGTGCGCTGGCCCTGGTCTCCCTGTGTGCTGTGTCCTTCATCTGGACCGAGTACGCCTCCGGCGAGATCGTCACCCCCACCCAGGTGTTTGCCACCGGCATTTCCCGCATGATTGCCTCCATCCCCGGTCTGGCGGGCACACAGGCCACCGTCAGCTCCCTGTTGGTGCTGACCGTATCTGTCTTCTGCCTGACCTCCCTGGATACTGCCACCCGTCTGGCCCGCTACATGTTCCAGGAGTTCTGGCTGAAGCCCGGCCAGACCTATAAGGAGGCCACCGGCTTCAAGGCCATCCTCACCAACCCCGTGGTCGCCACCGCCATCACCGTGGTGCTGGGCGTGGGTCTGGGCATGACCGGCTACTCCAAGATCTGGCCCCTGTTCGGCGCCGCCAACCAGCTGCTGGCCGCTCTGGCCCTGCTGGCCGTCTGTGCCTGGCTGGGCAACATCGGCAAGAACAACAAAATGTTCTACATCCCCATGATCTTCATGCTGATCGTCACCCTGACTTCCCTGGCTCAGACCATCAGCACTCAGGTGGGCAAGATCACCGCCGGCGCTGCCACCGACTGGGCCCCCTATGCGCAGGCCATCCTGGGCGTGCTGCTGTTCATCCTGGCTATCGTTCTGGCTGTTGAGGGCTGCATGACCATCTTCGGCAAGAAGAAAAACACCGCCGCGAAGTAACCTTCCATCCTGCTTCACGACATCAGCAAGGACCGCAGTGCCTTTTTCCGGGCGCTGCGGTCCTCTTCTGTTGACAAGGATTGTATTTTTTTCTCATTCGTGCTACACTGAACGGGACAGCCTTTGCGGAAGGGAGGAGAACATTCTGATCGAGCGGCTCTGCCGGTGGAGCGTGCCGGCTTTTTTGCTGCTGGAGGGGGCGCTCTACCTCTCCTTCCTGGCCCTGGACCTGCTCTCTCCTGGTCCTCTGAGCACCGCCCTGAAGTATGCCGCCCTGCTGCTGTGCCTGCTCATGGCCCTGGCGGGGGCTTCCCGGGGCGGAGACCGCCTGGTGGCCGCCGCGCTGGCCATGACCGCAGCGGCCGACCTCTTCCTGCTGGTGCTGGACCGCTGGTACCTCCTGGGCATCCTCCTCTTTTACGGGGTCCAGGTTGCGTATATGGTCCGCATCTGTAAGGCCAACGGAGGCCATGCCCTGCTCATTCCCAGGTTCCTTCTGTTCTCCCTGCTTCTGGTGGCCCTGTACCAGCTGGAGCTCTTCACACCGGAGACCGCAGCCGCGGCCCTCTACTTCTCCCACTTCCTCTTCAACGCCCTGCTGAGCCTGTCTCTGCGGGACGCCGGGGGCCGCCTCTTCTCCCTGGGACTGCTCCTCTACCTCATGTGCGACATGCTGGTCGCAGTCTCTCAGTTCCCCAGCCTCTTCCCTGCCCCCCTCTCTTCCGTGGCCCAGGTAGGGATGTGGCTCTTCTACCTCCCCGGGCAGGTGCTCATCGTCCTGTCCGGTCTGGTCATCCCTTCGGGAGGTGTCCCTGATGAAACAGAGTAAGATCCTGTCCGTCCTGCTGGCCGTCCTTATGGCCTGCCTCGTGCTCTCCTCCTCTGTGGCGGTCCCCATCCTCTGCCGCCCTTTCTATTACGCCCATATCGGCCCTCTGGGGCTGGTCCAGGCTACCGGCCTGACAGAGGAGGCGATCCGCCAGGCCTATGACGAGATGCTGGACTTTTGCCTGGGCGCCCCGGAGTTCTCCACCGGCGCGCTGTCCTGGTCACAGTCCGGCCGGGACCATTTTGCCGATGTGCGGGTCCTCTTCCTGCTGGATCTGGCCGTGCTGGCCTTGTCTGCCGCCCTCCTGCTCCTCTGGTTCCTGCTGGGCCGGCGGATGGGCCTGGTGCCCCGCCCCCTTCTGGGCCGGGGCCCCGGCTTCTGGGCTGCCGCGGGGCTGGGCATCGTCTTCGCCGTGGTGGGCCTGCTGGCCTCCCTGGACTTTGAGCGGGCTTTTGTGGTATTCCACGCCCTGTTCTTCCCGGGGAAGGACAACTGGCTCTTCGACCCGGCGGTGGACCAGATCATCCTGATCCTGCCGGAGGTCTTTTTCCGCAACTGCGCTCTGCTCATCGGGGGGCTGATCCTGCTCTGGTGCGCCATCCTTATCGGGACGGACCTGTGGCTGGGACGCCGCCGCCGCTGAACCGATAAAGACCGCCCCGCCGGAACCAAAGGCTCCGGCGGGGCGGTCTTCACTTTCGGGACATCTCAGATCCCCCGGTTCAGCGTCCGGCGCAGGCGGATCTTTCCCGCCAGGGCCTGGTCCAGCAGGTGCAGAAGCCGCCCCCGCTCCTCCGGCAGGCCCCCCTTAAGGGGCAGGTAGTTGGAGGCGTGGTTGCTGGTGAAGTGGAGGGGGTCCACATCCAGGTGCTCCAGCAGAAGGTGGCACTCCTCCAGGATCTGGTCCGGGGTACACACCTGAAAGCGCCCGGCCAGCACGTCCTCCCCCAGCGGGGTGCCCGCCGCAGGGGCAAAAGTCATGGCTGAGAGGTGGCGGGGCTTCATTTTGTTGATGATGCCGGCGGTGGACAGGACGTGCTCCTCCCAGTCGCCCCCCTGGCCGGTGAGGCCCAGGATGACGATCGCCCACAGGTCGATGCCCGCCGCCACCAGGTTCTGGCCCGCCTGGAGCATCTCCGCGGCGGTGCAGCCCTTTTGGATGGCCTGGAGCACTGCGTCGCTGCCGCTCTCCACCCCCAGATAGGCCCGGGTCAGTCCGGCCTCCCGCAGGGCGCGCAGTTCCTCCGGTGTCTTGCTCAGGGTGCTCCTGGGGCCGGCGTAGGTGGTCACCTTCTGGAGCTTAGGGAAGGCAGCATACAGCTTCTCCAGGATCTGGAGCAGCTGCTCCGTCCTCATCACAATGGCATCCCCGTCCATGAGGAAGACCCGCTCCACATTGGGCCCGTAGTAGCTGCGGGCCATGTCGATGTCCTCCAGGATCTCCTCCACCGGGCGGACCCGAAACTTCTTCTCCTTGTACATGGCACAGAAGGTGCATTTGTTGTGGGAACACCCGATGGTGCACTGGAGCAGATAGCTGCGCCACTCCCCTGGGGGACGGTACAGCAGGTCACTGTCGTATCGCATGGGTCACTGTCCTTTCAAAATCTCTTCCATAGCCCGGCACATGGCCTCCATCTCCTCGTCTGTCCCGATGGACACCCGCAGATGGTCCTGTATCCTGGGGCGTTCAAACCGGCGCACCAGCACGCCCCGGTCCCGCAGCCCCTGCTGGAGCACCCGCCCGGAGTGGTCCGGGTGGGCGATGAACAGGAAATTGGAGCTGGAGTCATGGACCTGGAAACCCATCTCCCGCAGCCTGTGGGTGACCCACGTCCGGGTCGCCATGATCTTGCCCCGGGTCTCCTCAAAATATGCCGTGTCCCGCACGGCCGCCTCCCCTGCCGCCTGGGCCAGCCGGTCCAGGGGGTAGGAGTTGAAGGAGTTCTTCACGCAGTTCACCCCATCGATCAGGTCCTGGCTGCCCAGGGCGTAGCCGATCCGCATCCCCGCCAGGGACCGGGACTTGGACATGGTGCGGACCACCAGCAGGTTGGGATACTGGTCGATGAGCTCCACAGCGGACTGGGCCCCGAAGTCGGCGTAGGCCTCGTCTACCAGCACCGCCGCTGCCGGGTTGGCCTCCACGATCCGCCGGATGTCAGACAGAGGCAGGGCCCGGCCCGTGGGTGCGTTGGGGTTGCAGATCACCGCGCCG
>ERZ827469.3466-NODE-3466-length-10353-cov-2.813070_pt1 | contig 10353 bp, 10 predicted proteins | sample MGYA00519917_ERZ827469 | MGnify/ENA primary metagenome ERZ827469 (study PRJEB31778, sample SAMEA3449314) | human gut metagenome | biome: human gut; feature: human-associated habitat; material: faeces | place: United Kingdom | collected 2010/2012 ... | reverse complement strand
ATAAAAAAAATAAACATCTCCATATGATATCTATTTTGATATCCAGGATGATGTCTATTTTTATAAAACTATATTCAGATCTTTTTATATTTTGTCCGAAGAAGCCATTTCTGATCGATCACTTTCAGCTCTTCTCCAAAACGGATGTGAAGCCTTACAGAACCCGGAAGCTGCTCTACATGCTCAATATTTCCGGTTCCGAATTTCGGATGACTGACATCCTCTCCGATCTCATAGCGTACAATACTGTTCTGAGTATTCCTGTGCTGCTGCTCTCTTCTGTAAGTATCCCGCACCGTTACAGTACGGTCATGGATCGGGCTTCGGAGTTTTTTCTCATAGTTGTGTTTCATCAGAGCTTCCCCTGCCTTATAATATGGCGTTGGTGCCGCACCAGTCAAGGAACAGCAGTATTTCCAGGCACTTCCGTGGGTTCCGTGCTGCCACTGATACTCTGAGGGAATGTGAAAATTATACTGCATATAGTGAGCATATTCATGTTTGTAAAGATCCAGTCGGTCTTCTTTTTTCAGAGGATTTTTTACCGCATAGCCGATAAACAGCAGAGAAAAATGGAAATGCTCTTTTTCGTGGCAGTTGCCTCTTGTATAAGATCCCAGCAAATCCGGCTCCATGCCAAAAGTTATAGGGATCTTTGCTCCGTTAAGATGAAATTTTTTATCGAATTCTGCATAGAGACTTCGGATCTGAGCTGTAAGTATTGGAATTTCTTTCTGTAGGGCCTGTGAAAGTGTCTGATCGATCATTGTATCTGCAACTCCTTATCGTCACCTTTTGCAAATTTATAAAATGAACAATCGCTACTATAGCATTTTTCGGAAAAAATGTAAACACCTGAAAAAAATTACTGTTCCAGTTCTTTCCTCACATCCGGGAACATTTCCACACAACGTTTCAGGATTCCCTGCATGTAGGCAATGGCAATTCCGTAATTGGTGATAGGAATCTCCTGATCCAATGCACATTTCTGACGGTAACGCATTTCTCTCTCATTAAGCATACATCCGCCACAATGCACGATCAGACTGTACTTCGTCACATCCTCCGGGAAATCTCTTCCGGAGGAATACTCAAATTCCAGCTCTTTCCCCGTATAATTACGGATCCAGCGTGGAAGCTTGACTGTTCCGATATCATCACACTGCCTGTGGTGGGTACATCCCTCTGAGATCAGGATCTTGTCACCGTCTTTCAGCCGGTCCAGTGCTGCTGCCCCAGCTGCCGCTGTCTTTAGATTTCCTTTAAATCTGGCAAACAGAATAGAGAATGAAGTAAGCCAGATGTCTTCTGGAGTTTCTTCACTGACTCTGGCAAAGACCTGGCTGTCTGTGATCACAAGCTTTGGTTTTTTCCCCAGGATTTCCAGTGTATTGGAAAGCTCATCCTCTTTAATCACGATGGCTGCTGCTCCGGCTTCCAGCACATCACGGATCGTCTGCTGCTGCGGCAGGGTCAGTCTGCCCTTTGGAGCAGCCTTGTCGATCGGCACGACTAAAACCACAAAATCAGAAGGATGGATCAGGTCAGCAACGATCCGAAGTTTGGTATCCTCTGTTTTAGCAAGAGTTGCGATCTTTTCTTTGAGGGTATCGATTCCGGAAAGATCAGCCGTACTGACGGATACAAAATCAATCTGATGTTCTTTTAAATATTGAAGGTCTTTTGCAAGTGAAGCAGACGGAGCAAGGTCGGATTTGTTAAATGCCACGGCATAAGGAATCTGCTTTTTTTGGATATGCTCAATAAAAGCAAAGTCCTCTTCGCAGAGTCCGAGAGATGCATCGACTACTAAGACAGCGGCATCCGATTTATTTAACACCTGATAACTTTTCTTTACGCGCAAAGCACCAAGCTCTCCTTCATCATCAATTCCCGGAGTGTCAATGACAACGACAGGTCCTAATGGGAGCAGTTCCATGGATTTTTGCACCGGATCGGTGGTGGTTCCCTTTACGTCTGAAACAACGGCCAGATCCTGTCCGGTCACGGCATTTAAGACACTGGATTTTCCGGCATTCCGCCGTCCGAAAAAGCCGATATGGACACGTTCAGAAGATGGGGTCTGATTCATTTGCATAAGTATTCCTCCTCAAACACAGCATTTTTTGTTCTTTTTATTCTAGTTTGTTTCCGGAACCTTGTCAATGTGTGCATTTGGTTTGCTTTTTGTGAAAAATAATGATACTATTAGTTTCGGATATGAATGGTAGAGTACCAGAGAAAACAGAAGGGTGGAATATTTACATGAAAAAAATGGAGGATTACGTCCGCAGTATTCCGGATTTTCCGGAACCGGGAATTATATTCAGGGATGTGACCAGCGTATTGCAGGATGCAGACGGATTACATATGGCGATCGACAAGATGCAGGAACTGCTCGCGGATACGGACTTTGATGTACTTGCAGGAGCAGAGTCGAGAGGATTTATTTTCGGCATGCCGATCGCATATAATCTTCATAAACCATTTGTACTGGTAAGAAAAAAAGGAAAGCTGCCATGCGAGACCGTAGAAAAAGAGTACGATCTTGAGTATGGAAAAGCAACGATCGAGATGCACAAAGATGCCATCAAACCGGGACAGAAAGTTGTCTTAGTCGATGACCTGATCGCAACCGGAGGTACAATGGAGGCTGCCGCAAAATTAGTGGAAGAATTAGGCGGCGAAGTAGTAAAGATTATTTTCTTAATGGAGTTAGCAGGCTTAAAAGGAAGAGAGAGACTGAAAGAGTATGACGTAGAATCTGTCATCTGTTATGAAGGAAAATAAGAAGAGAGAAGAGGCTGGGGTTTGATCAAACACAGTCTCTTTTTTCACCTCCATTTCTTGTGAGATAGTACAGATTATGGTATAATAAGACAAAATACAGGAATTGTCGACATGGTTAGGCAAAAACAGTTGTAATGAGGCAGTATGACCGATATGGCTGGAAAGGAGAAAACATGGGCAAGAAAGAAGGACAAGGGGAAAACAGAATATCCGGTATTGGAGTAACAGCGCGTCTGATAGGGATTACCATGATACCAATTATATCGATCCTTATTATTCTGACCTTTATTTCCGCAAAGGACATGAGAGACAGCATGCGTACGACCCAGTACCAGGGAATGGCAGGAATGGCGGGAAGCGTGCAGTCTGCCTACAATATCGTATATCAGGGAGATTTTAAGTTAGATGAAAAGACAGGAGTCTTATACAAAGGACCGGCTGACCTGACAAAGACCAATGAGATGATGGATATGCTCGTTGAAAAATCAGGTTATGATATGCTTTTAACTTACGGGGATAAGATTGAGATCACAACAATGAAAGGAAAAAACGGGGAGAGGATCATCGGACAGAAGATAAAGGATCAAGTCATCATTGATAAAGTTCTGAAAGGTGGAAAAGAATACAAAGACAATGATACAAAGATCAACGGAGTAGAATATTACAGCTATTCTCTTCCGGTTAAGAACACGGATGGAACTGTTGTCGGAGTGATCAGCATTGTGAACCCTCGTTCCGAGATTGATGATTATACACAAAGCCGTATCATGATCATTGTAGTTGTAGCAGTCGTACTGTTGATCATTACATTGATCACAACAACGATCGTATCAAAATCTCTTGCAGGTGCGATCAAGCATACAGAGGAAGCATTAGTCGGACTGTCACACGGAAAAGTGAACTTCAAGTTAGAGGATCGATTCTTAACCAGAAAAGACGAAGTAGGAGAAATGGCAAGAGCGTTTGAAGCATTGCAGAAGAAGCTGATCCATATCATCAGCAATATCAAGAAATCATCAGAAGTATTGTTAGGTTCCGGTGAGGAATTGAACCATATGGCACAGCAGAGTAATCTTGCAGCAGGTGAGATCAGCCGTGCAGTAGAAGATATCTCCAAAGGTGCGGTATCCCAGGCAGAAGATGTAGAAGAGGCAACTGTTTATGTAGGCGATATGGGTAAAGTAGTAGGCGAGATCGTAGATGGTGTGGAGACCTTAGATGAGACCTCCAATGAGATGAAAAATGCCGGTGATGAGTCCACGAACATTATTGAGCAGCTTACCGTATCCAACGATAAGACAACAAAAGCCATTGAACATATCGGAAATCAGATCAAAGCGACCAACGATTCCGTACAGGAGATCGGAGAAGCGACGAAGATCATTACTGCGATCGCAGAGCAGACCAGTCTGTTGGCACTGAATGCATCGATTGAAGCAGCAAGAGCAGGAGAGGCAGGAAAAGGTTTTGCCGTTGTAGCTGATGAGATTGGAAAATTAGCAGATCAGTCCAACACCTCCGCAGAGCAGATCCGTCAGACGATCGACAATCTGTTAGAAGAATCTGAAAAGAGCGTTGAGGTTATGGAGAGTGTCAATGTACTTGTAGCAGAGCAGCAGGAAAAACTGAACCAGACCAGAGAAAAATTCGTCAAAGTCAGCAAGGGAATTACAACCTCTAAGGATGATATGGCAGCAATTAAGAGTCATACGGAATCCTATTTTGCAGCCCGCAAGAAGGTTGCAGATTTAATTCAGAGTCTGTCAGCAATTTCAGAAGAGAATGCAGCAAGTACCCAGCAGACGACAGCCTCTATGGAAGAATTGAATGCAACAATGAACCTGTTAGCAGAAGCATCAAAGAATCTGACGGACTTATCCAGACAGTTAGAAGAAGAAATAGGATTCTTCCAGATAGAGGATTAATCGATAAAGGAGTCAGGAAGTGCAGGAACAGATTCATGACATCTTACAGTCTTTGCCTTACAAGTTCGTGTTAAGTAAGGCAAAGAACTGTGAATATCGTAAAGTCCAGATATTAAAAAAAGAAAAGAACTATCAGATTGAAAAGTATACACAAAAGCAGGTATTTCACGAGAATCTTTCGATAGAAGAGTTGGAAAACTATTTAGAGCAGGAGCTTGGTATACATTTCTTTCAGATGAATGTCTGGAATGCAAGACAGGAATATCAGGTGATGATTTCTAAAAAAGGCAAGGTGCATATCACGGAGCAGAGTTGCACAAAGACTGCACCAAAGCAGCAGACAGAGCATAACCGGAAAAAGAAGTATCTGATTCCGGAGGGCGAAATGATTGAGCCTCTGGTTGATATGGGAATCTTCACAAAAGAGGGAAAAATCGTGCAGAGTATGTACGATAAATATCGACAGATTAACCGTTTTGTGGAGCTTGTGGATGATGCCGTAAAGAACAGGGAACTGACACATTTGAACATTATTGATTTCGGATGTGGAAAATCATATCTGACCTTTATATTGTATCATTATTTTACGAATATCCGTAAGATTCCGGTGCATATGACCGGACTGGATTTAAAAGAAGATGTGATTGAGAAATGTAACCTTGCAGCTAAGAAGTATGGTTACAAAAATCTTCATTTTGAATTAGGAGATATCTGTGGATATCAGAGCAGTGAGCAGGTAGATATGGTAATTACACTGCATGCCTGCGATACGGCAACCGATCATGCGTTATATCATGCCGTGCGATGGAATACGGAAATGATCTTTTCCGTACCGTGTTGTCAGCATGAATTGAACAGCCAGATACAGAGTGAGGACTATTCGATACTGACCCGTTATGGCCTGATTAAAGAACGGACAGCAGCGTTGATGACCGATGCGATCCGTGCAAATCTGTTAGAGGCATGTGGTTATAAGACAGATATCTTGGAATTTGTGGATTTTGCACATACGCCAAAGAATCTATTGATCCGTGCAAAGAAAAAACCAGTGTCTAAAGATCAGAAAGAAAAGCGTATCGGGGAAGTGGAGCGTCTGATGCAGGAATATCATTTACAGCCGACGTTTTATCAGCTTTTAAAAGAAGCGTCATACATTTAAAAGAAAAATACAATTAGAATAAAATTGGAAAAAATCTCTCATACTATCAAAAAGTTTGGGAGGTTTTTTATGGAACAAAAAGATTTTTTTTCACAGATGAAGGGTTCGCAGAGTCTTTCATTTCAAAAACCGCCTTACATTCTTGCAAGTGGAAATGTTGTGGGAAAGAAGGAGGGCGAAGGCCCGTTGGGAAAAGAATTTGATGTGATCTGCGAGGACGATAAATTTGGTGCAGACAACTGGGAAGATGCGGAAAGTACACTGCAAAAGGACGCAGTGGCGTTAGCGTTAGGAAAAGCAGGATTAGAAGCAAGGGATATCCGATATATTTTTGCGGGAGATTTATTAGGGCAGAATATTGCAACCTCATTTGGTCTGATGGACTATGAGATTCCGCTCTTTGGCTTATATGGTGCGTGTTCTACGGCAGGAGAATCCATGGCATTAGGTGCGATGTGTGTGGCGGCAGGATATGCCAAAAATGTTCTGACATTAACTTCAAGTCATTTTGCGAGTGCGGAGAAACAGTTTCGATTTCCCCTGGAGTATGCCAATCAAAGACCACTATCAGCTACCTGGACGGTTACCGGAAGTGGTGCCTTTGTACTTAGCACCACAAGGAGCAAGGCAAGGATCACAGGGATCACGACCGGAAAGATCGTAGATTACGGGGTTAAGGATTCTATGAACATGGGGGCAGCCATGGCACCGGCAGCCTGTGATGTAATATATCAGCATCTGTTAGATTTTGAGCGGAAGCCGGAGGACTATGACAAGATCATTACCGGAGACCTTGGAAAAGTCGGAAAAGAGATTCTGATCAAACTGCTTCGTGAAAAAGGAATCGATATAGCAGAGATCCATACAGACTGCGGAATCGAGATTTTTGACTGCGAGGAACAGGGAACACAGTCGGGAGGCTCCGGTTGTGGCTGTTCCGCGGTAACCTTAAGTGCGCATTTCTTAAAACAGGTAGAAAAGGGAGCATTAAAGAGAATTTTATTTGTCCCGACCGGAGCGTTATTATCGACGGTCAGCTTTAACGAGGGACAGAGTGTTCCGGGGATTGCACATGCGATCGTCATAGAACATGCATAGAAGAAGAAAAGAAAAATAAGGGAAAAGAGGAGGAATTATCGGATGGATTATATCAATGCATTCTGGGTAGGCGGATTGATCTGTGCCCTTGCCCAGATTTTAATGGAAAAGACAAAAATGCTGCCGGGAAGGATCATGGTTTTGATCGTATGTTTAGGTGCGGTGTTAGGAGCAGTCGGAATCTATGAACCGTTCATGGAATATGCGGGAGCAGGAGCAAGTGTTCCGTTGCTCGGATTTGGCAATGTTTTGTGGAAAGGTGTGAAAGAAGCAGTAGATGCGAATGGATTTTTGGGACTGTTTCAGGGAGGTTTTAAAGCAAGTGCCGTAGGAATTTCCGCAGCATTGATCTTTGGCTATTTGGCATCCTGGATCTTCGAGCCGAAAATGAGAAAATAGTACACATTCCGGAATACGTTTGACGCGACTTTCTTATAATGCTATAATAGTGAGCGGTTAAGAAAGAAGGACGTAAATGCAGACAGAAGAGAGAAGAAAAATATTGATCGTGGACGATGACCCGATGGTGTTAAAAGTCATCCGTTCTTATTTAAAAGACAGTTATAAAGTGTACTGTATCCGTTCGGGAGAGGAAGCACTGAAGTTTCTTTCGATGCAGATTCCGGATGTTGTGCTGTTAGATTATATGATGCCGGGAATGGATGGTCCGGAGGTGTTCCGCAGGATGCAGGAGGACGAACGGACACAGGGAATCCCTGTGTTTTTTATGACAGCTGTCACGGACAGGGATCGTGTCTTAGAGTGTATGGAAATGAATCCCGAAGAGTATTTGGTAAAGCCGGTCAGCAGCAGTAAGCTTTTGAAAAAATTGTCCGATTTATTTGAAAAAGAGAGTTAACATCGTATAAATACGAAAATAAAGGACATATTAGTACTATCAAAACAAAAGGAGATAGTATTGATATGAAAAAATTCAAAAAAATCATAGTTGGTGCTATGCTGGTAATGGCACTTGGTACGTTTACAGCCTGCGGTAACAATGACGATAATGTAAATGATACAACAGATACCCAGGATAACGTAACAGACGATGCTGCAAATGATGAAACAACAGGCAGCAACAAGAACAAGAACAACAACAATAACGATAATGATACTGACAATGCAGGAAATGCAGTCGGCGATGCAATGGAAGATGTCGGTGATGCAGCAGGGGATGTTGGAAAAGGTGTCGTAGACGGAGTTGGTGAAGTTGGCGAGGGCATCAAAGATGCAGCCGAGGACATGACCGGAAACGATGATAATGACAACAACAACCGGAACAACGACAACAATACCAGAAGTGGTATGCAGGAAAACAACGCCGATGACAATCGTGCAAATCGTTAGGGAATGATCATCAGAGAATAAAAAGGGCGTGAGCTGTATAACAGCTCACGCTCTTGGTCTATCTTATAGAAGTGTTTATAGAAATAAAAATTACTCGTCAATGCTGTAGTTTGGAGCTTCTTTTGTAATGTGGATGTCATGAGGATGACTTTCCTTTAAAGAAGCAGCACTGATCTTTACAAATTTACCGGTTTCTTTTAAAGTCTCGATATTTGGAGCACCGCAGTAACCCATACCGGAACGTAAACCACCGATCAACTGGAATACCGTGTCCTCAACGCTTCCTTTATAAGCAACACGTCCTTCTACGCCTTCCGGAACCAGTTTTTTTGCATCTTCCTGGAAGTAGCGGTCTTTAGAACCGTTTTCCATAGCAGCAAGAGAGCCCATGCCGCGGTATACTTTATATTTTCTACCCTGATATAATTCAAAGGTTCCCGGGCTTTCATCACATCCGGCGAAGATACTTCCCATCATACATACATTTGCACCGGCAGCGATCGCTTTTGTCATATCTCCGGAATACTTGATACCACCGTCTGCAATGATCGGGATATTGTATTCTTTTGCAACTTTATATGCATCCATGATCGCAGTGATCTGTGGAACACCGATACCTGCTACGACACGGGTAGTACAGATAGATCCCGGTCCGATACCGATCTTAACAGCGTCAGCACCGGCTTCGATCAGAGCCTTAACAGCTTCACCGGTTGCAACATTTCCTGCAATGACCTGTAAGTCAGGATAAGTCTTTTTGATATTTTTTACAGCTTCTAAAATGTTCTTAGAATGTCCATGTGCAGAGTCTACGACGATGACATCGACATGGGCTTTTACTAATGCATCCACACGATCCATCATGTTTGTAGTGATTCCGACACCGGCACCACAGAGAAGACGACCCTGTGCATCTTTGGCGGAAAGCGGATATTTGATCTGCTTTTCAATATCTTTAATGGTAATTAAACCTTTCAAATTATTATCTTTGTCAACGATTGGTAATTTTTCTTTTCTTGCTTTTCCTAAAATCTGTTTTGCTTCTTCTAATGTAATTCCTTCTTTAGCTGTTACTAGTCCTTCAGAAGTCATAGATTCTTTGATCTTCTTAGAGAAATCTGTCTCGAACTTTAAGTCACGGTTTGTGATAATACCAACAAGCTTTGTACCTTCTGTAATTGGTACACCGGAAATACGATACTTCGCCATTAAGTCGTCAGCATCCTGAATGGTATGTTCTGGTGATAATGAAAATGGATCTGTGATAACCCCGTTTTCAGAACGTTTTACCTTATCCACTTCTTCTGCCTGTTCTTCAATTGACATGTTCTTATGTATAATACCAATTCCACCCTGTCTTGCCATTGCGATTGCCATGCGGTGTTCTGTAACAGTATCCATGCTGGCACTCATCAGTGGAATATTTAACTGAATCTTGTTTGTCAATCGTGTACGTGTATCCACATCATTCGCAATCACTTCTGAAAATGCTGGTACTAATAAAACATCATCAAATGTAATTCCTTCGCCAATTAACTTACCCATTTTCTTGTTTTCCTCGCTTTCTTGTATTTTAATATCTGATTTGTATTGTTAGATATGTTAACAAATAGTTTCTTTGATGTCAACAGATTATTTTATACTTTTTTTAAAACGTATGGATTATTTTCTGTACATGTATGAAATTATCTGAATATTCTAAATATAGCAATCCACACTTTACATCTTTTTAAGTACAAGAAAAGGAATTACTGCTTTCACAATAACTCCTTTTCTATGATCTTGATATCAATCCGCTTGATATCTCTTGTAATCTCTACTCTTCTACGATAGAAATTTTACTTCCAATCGCAAGTTTTGGCATTGGCTTTGCCTCAACACAAATACTTCCAGGAAGACCTGCTTCTTTCGCTCCACTGAAGACAACGGTTAAATGTCCCAGTGTCTCCAAATTAGACTGGGCAATATCTCCTACGGCAGTGATGAGATATTCTTTCTGATCCACAACCAGTTTATCTCCTTTTTTGATTG
>ERZ827469.3455-NODE-3455-length-10386-cov-2.515536_pt1 | contig 10386 bp, 6 predicted proteins | sample MGYA00519917_ERZ827469 | MGnify/ENA primary metagenome ERZ827469 (study PRJEB31778, sample SAMEA3449314) | human gut metagenome | biome: human gut; feature: human-associated habitat; material: faeces | place: United Kingdom | collected 2010/2012 ... | reverse complement strand
CCCCAATACGCGGCCGACGCTGGAAGAAATTCTGGAGAATGAGTCGCGCGTCGACGTCGACGCCCTTGCCGCGCGTGCCTTCGAGACCCGCCGCACGCTGCGGCTGGAGGGGAAATGAGCGCCGCCGAACGGCTCGTCCGCCTGCTGCGTGAAAGGGGCCTGACCGTTACGACCGCCGAGTCGATGACCGGCGGGCTGATCGCCGGCGCGATCACCGCCGTCCCGGGCGCCAGCGAGGTGCTTTCGCTCGGGCTGTGTACCTATTCCAACGTGATGAAGCAACGCTTCCTCGGCGTGTCCGACAGGACGCTCGCCGCGCATACCGAGATTTCCGCCCCCTGCGCGCGGGAGATGGCGCGCGGCGCAGCGGCACTCTCCGGCGCGGATCTCGCCGTCTCCGTAACAGGTCTTGCCGGCGCGCGGACGTGGAAGACGCCGCTCCTGCGCGGACGTCCGGACGACGGAACGGTGTTTGTCGGCGTCTGGTTCGGGGGACGCGCCAAGGCGTACGGCTTCCGCTTTTCGGGCACGCGCGAAGCGGTCCGGCGGAAAACCGTCCGTGCGGCGCTGGCGATCGCCGCCGAAAACTTCCGCACGCTCGGCGCCCGGGTCACGCTCCGCAAGGCGGATGCGCTCGGCGGCCTGGACGAAGCCTTCCCGGGGCCGTTCGACGCGATCGTCTCGAACCCGCCCTACGTGCCGCAAAGCGACCTTGCGGCAATGCACGCCAACGTCCGCGGGTACGAACCCCCCGAGGCGCTGTTCGTCCCCGACGACGACGCACTGCGATTCTACCGCGCCATCGCCCGCGCCGGGCGGCGGATGCTCCGCCCCGGCGGGAAGCTCTATTTCGAGATCTACGAACGCTCGGCCGGACAGATGCGCCTCCTGCTCGGCGAGGAGGGATATACGGACACCGAGGTGCGCGAAGACCTCAACGGAAAACCCCGCATGGTATGCAGCCGGATGAAATAAGGAAAAAGAAGGTCAAGACACCCGAGCAGGCACTCGCTGCGCTCATGCGGCTCTGCGCCCGCGCCGAAAAATCGCAGGAGGACGCCCGGCGGCTGATGCGCGGCTGGGGACTCGCGGAACGCGACGCCGAGGGGGTGCTGGCCAAACTCGTCCGCGACCGCTTCATCGACGATGCCCGTTACGCCGGGGCTTTCGTGCGCGAAAAACTGCGGCTGAGCGGCTGGGGCGAATACAAGATCCGCACGGCCCTGCAACGCAAGCGCATCGACCGGGCGCTGATCGACGCGGCACTCGCCGAAGCCGACCGCCCGGCGATGGGCGAACGCCTGTGCCGGCAACTGGAACGGAAGGCACGAACGGCGAAATATTCGACACAATACGAACTGAAAACCAAACTGATACGTTACGGGCTTTCGCTGGGCTACGACTACGAAACGGTCGTGGAGGCCGCCTCGGGGCTCGTGACGGACACGGAGACATGCGACGAATTCTGATACTGCTCATATCGACCGCCGCCTGCCTCGGGGCCCGGGGACAACACCCCGCCCCGGAGGAGTACATATACCCGATCCGCGACGTCGAAGGGCTCTACTCGGCCAATTTCGGCGAGATACGCCCCGGGCATTTCCATGCGGGCGTGGACATCAAGACCGACGCCGAGGAGGGCAAACCGGTCGTGGCCGTGGCCGACGGCTACGTCTCGCGCGTAAGCCTGGGCGCCTACGGCTACGGGCGCGCCGTCTACCTCACGCTGCACAACGGCACGACGGCCGTCTACGGCCACCTGCAACGCTTCCGCAAGGACATCGAGGAGCGCGTGCGCGAAGAGCGCCACGCCCGCCGCTCGAACAGCGTAAACCTCTGGTTCGGCCCCGACACCTGGCCCGTGAAGCAGGGCGACGTGATCGGTTATTCGGGCAACAGCGGCTCGTCGATGGGGCCGCACCTCCACTACGAACTGCGCGACACCCGCACGCAGCGGCTTTACAACGTCGTAAGCGCCGGGATCATCCGCCCCGACGACGACCTCCCGCCGCGCATCATGCGGATCCACTACATCGAGGTCGACACCGTGCAGGGCATCCCCGTGCACAGCCGCCCGGAGAGTTATGCCGTCGTCCGCAGCGCCGGGGGCAGCTACCGCCTGACGCGCGAAGAGCCCGTCGGCGCGGGGCGCAAAGGCTACTTCGTCGTCGAGGCCAGCGACCGCCGCAACGGCGTGGGCAACACCTTCGGCCTGTGGCGCCTCGCCCTGTCGGCCGACGGCAAGCCCCTTTTCGAATACCGCATGGACGGTTTCGAGCAAGCGCAATCGCGCTGCTGCGATGCCGTGAGCTACTACCCGCTGCAACTCACCTCGCGCAACGAGGTGATCCGCGCTGCGCAGCTAGCCCAATCCCCCGCCTGTTTCTACCCCGTCATGGAGGAGCGCGGAATCGTCCGCACCGAAGCGGGACAGACCCGCCGCATCCGCATCGAGGCATGGGACGACTGCGGCAATCGCTCGCAGCTGGAATTCGACATCCTCGGCCGGACGGCAAGCTTCCGTGCCGAAGCCGACAGCGCCGCCACGGCGCTCACCCCCGAGCGGACGGGCATCGTCCGCCTCGGGCGCGAAGTCACGGCACGCATCCCCGCCGGAGCGCTCTACGAACCGGTTTTCTGCCGCGCGGAACGCTGCCCCGCCCCGGCCTCGGATTCGACGCTCATCGTCCTCTCGCCCGGCTACCGCATCCTCCCGGCCACCACGCCGCTGCACCGGGCGATGACGGTCAGCGTGCGGGCGTTCGTCCCCGAAAACCTGCAGCCCCACACGGTGCTGGCCGCCCGCAACGTCAAGGGGCGCCTTACCTGCATCGGCGGGAAATACGCCGACGGTGCCGTCACGGCCACGACCCGCACCACCGGAGAACTGTTCGTCGTGGCCGACACCATCCCGCCGCGCATCCGCCCGCTCTTCACCGAAGGGGCAGACCTCACACGCGCTTCGGGCATGCGCTTCCGCGTGGGCGACAACTTCTCGGGCATCGCCTCCTGCACCCTGCTCATCGACGGCAAATGGGTTCCCTGCGACCGCCTCCCGATGCAGGGCACGCTGATCCACCTGTTCGAGGAACCCCCGGCCCGCAAAAGCCACAGCGTCCGGCTCACCCTGACCGACGCCTGCGGCAACACGGCCTGCTGGGAAGGAACAATTCGCCGGTAATCCTATTTGTTTTCCGGAAAATTTTTTTATATTTGCACTCGTCCCAACTGTAAAAACAATGACAGATAACAATCCCGACGCACGTAAGCCGCTGATACTTATTGCGGAAGACGTTGAAAGCAATTACAAATTGCTGGAAATAATACTCAAAAAAGAGTATGAGCTGCTATGGGCGAAAAATGGCAAGGAGGCCGTCGATTATGCATTGGAGCGTCACCCCGATGCCGTGTTGATGGACATCAAAATGCCTGTAATGGACGGTATCGAGGCGCTCAAGGAGATACGCCGGCATACCACCCAGCTACCCGTCATCATGCAGACCGCCTATGCCTTCGATACGGATCGCCGCATCGCCGAGGAAGCAGGATGCAACGGCTTTATTACCAAGCCGGTAATGCCCAGGGAACTGAAAATGTATCTGGATATGAGCCTGAAAAAGGCATAAGGTCTCGCATAATTTTCCACAGAACGGAGCCGGACTTTTTGTCCGGCCCGTTTTTTTTACTACCTTAGTCCCAATTTTGCGTTACACCCACATGTCCCCTGTCCGCCTGCTTTTATGCATATACTGCGTCGTCTTCGGCGCAGGCGTATCTCTTATGGCCGCGCCGTCCTCCGTCACGGACAGCCTCCAGGGCAGGCTGGCGCATACGTCCGATCCCCGCGAACGGGTGCAGTTACTGCTCAACCTCAAAGACCTGAACGAAGACACGCACCTCAACCTCCCCTATTCCATCCAGCTTTTCCGCGAAGCGGCGGACATCCGCGACACCTACGCCATGTCGGTGTCCGTCATCCCGATCCTCAGCCGGTATTCGATCTATGTCGAAAAGGAAGATACGCTCCGCTATTACGTACAGGCGCTCCGCGACCTGACTCCCGGCACACCCGAAGAGGGTGCCGACGCCTATGCCGAAATGTGCATCGGGTTCTACCGCCTGGGACACCAGTACGACCTTGCGGAGAACCTCAGGCTGGCACATGAGGTTTACGACTGGAGCAACACCCCGCCCGAAGAGCCCGAGAACATCTACCAGCGCACCAAACGCCTGCTCCTGCGCGGCTACGCCAACCTCACGCTCTGCTACCACGAGGGCGGAAACCGGCGGGCCTATATCCCGCAGACCGACACGTGGCGCGAAGCCTACGAGCTGACGGAGCAAATGCCGAACCTCAATATCCGCAGGTGCTTCGCCAGCATCATTTACTACGTGCTGAGCGGCGCCTACAACCAAAGCTACCGCTACGACGAACAGGTCGCGCTCACCAACGACCAGATCGCACTGCTCGACCGCTACTATTCCGCCGACAGTACCCTCGGGCGGCGCCCCTACCTCTATAAGGACAACAGCTACGTGCGGCCTTACCAGCAGCTGATGCAATGTGCGCTCAATATCCGCCGCAACGACTACGCCGCCCGGTACTTCAACGAGTTCCGCAGCCGTATGCTCGCGGCCGAAGGGGAAAACCTGCTGCGCAACAAAAGTTACCTCTACGAAATGGGCTACCTCTGGAAAGCCAACACCGGCGCCTATGCCGAAAGCATCCAGTATTCCGATTCGCTGATCCGCCTGATCGAGAGTGGCAAGGGCTATTTCAGCATGCTGCCCAACAAGGTCTACCAGGCCTACCGCGACCGCAGCATCCTGCTCACCAAGGCCAAACGTTACCCGGAGGCTTTCGAGGCCTTCGAGCACACGATGCAGGTGCAGGATTCGATCCTCACCGCCGAACGCCGCGAACGCCTCGAAACGATCCGCCGGCAACACGACCTGGACAAGCGCAAGCTGGCCGAAACGCGGGCCCTGATCCGTAACCGCGCCGCCACGAGCCTCTCGATCGTGGTCATCGTGCTGCTGATGTCCGGCACGGGGATCTACCTCCTGCGGTCGCTGCTGCGCAACCGCAGGCTGAAGGCCGACATCCTCCGCCACAGCCGCAAGGCCCAGGAGAGCGAACACATGAAATCGGTCTTCGTAAACACGATCTGCCGCGGCATCGGCCCCGCATTCGACGCCATCGACACCGCAGCCTCGCGGCTGATGCTGTCGGACATCGACGCTGCCGAGCGGAATACCTGCTGCGACTCCATCCGCGTCAACGCCGACCTGCTGCTTTCGGCGCTCGACAACATGCTCGAAGCCGCCAACCTCGACAGCCTGACCGAGGCCCTGCGGCTGGAGGAAACCAACATCGACGAGGTGTGCCGCGCCGAACTGCTCGCCGCTTCGCGGCTTAGCTGCAATCCCGGGGTGGCCTTCACGATCGAAGCCCCGGAGAACCCGGGCACCGTCCGCACACACGCCAAATACTTTTCGTTCGTGGTGCGCGCGCTGCTTGACAACGCCCGCAAATTCACCCGGGAAGGCTCCGTCACGCTCCGCTATGAAATAGACCCGCGCCACAACCAACTGCGGGTTACGGTGACCGACACGGGCTGCGGCATCCCGCCCGAAAAACGCAACGACATCTTCGGCATGCCCTCCGACGATTCGAAGGCGACGCCGGGGCTGAGCCTCGCTTTATGCCGCCTGATCGCCCGGCACCTCTCGGGCAACATATCCCTCGACGAGGAATATACCGCCGGCGCACGTTTCACCTTCACAATCCCCGCCAAGCCATGAGCATACGCCGACCGATACTCTTCCCGGCTTTGTGCCTGGCGCTCGCGGTTTTCTGCGCCGCGACGGCACAGCCGCTGCAACCCGAGGGCGACAACGAATTCGGGGGTACGCCCGGCATGCACCTTTTCCTGCAAAGCGGGTTCATCCGTACGCACCAGGCCGACCGGCTCCACTTCGCCCGCATGCGCCACTACCGCGAAGGTTACCTCGATGCCGTCGGGCACGGGGAGTACGCCAGGGCGCTGTCCTTCTCGGATTCGCTGATCCGCACCGCCGAACGCCACCCCATGGCGGGCGTGCATTTCACGGATTGCTACAAGGAGCGGGCAGGCATGTTCCGCAAGCTGCACCGCGATTCCGAGGCCTGCATGGCCTATGCCCGTGCCGTGAAGGTGCAGGATTCGCTGCTGCGGCTCGAACAGGGCGAAGTCATCCGCGAGAAGCAGGAGTCGTACGAACTCGACCGGATGGCGCTCGACGCGGCGCTGCTCACGGCTCACCACCACAAAACGACCCTGGTCTACGTCTCGCTCGCACTGCTGGTGATCGCCGCGGTCGTCGGTGCGATCTATGTCGGCAACCGCCGCACCCGGCGACTGCAGAAGGAGTTACTCCTGCAAATGAAGCACGCCCACGAAAGCGAGCTTAAAAAGGCCGCATTTGTCAACTCCGTCTGCCACGAAGTGCGTACGCCCCTCAACTGCATCTTGGGGTTCTCCGAGTTGCTCTGCGCCGAGGAGGTCACCCCGGAATCCCGCGTCCAATACTGCGAAATCATCCGGGACAACCGCCGCCAGCTGCGTTTCCTGTTCGACGACATGCTCGAAGTGGCCTACCTCGAAAACCTGCACACACCGCTGCCGTGCCAGTATACGAACCTCTGTGCCGTATGCCATGCGCAACTGCGGATCATGAAGGTGAGGTACCCCAAGCCGGGCATCGTCTACAAAGGTGCGATCCCGGTCGCGGAAATCGCGCTCAACACCAGCGACAAATACCTGGCGATACTCATCTCGGCACTGCTCGGCAACGCCTATAAATTCACGCAGGAAGGCACGATCAGCCTCGAATGCGACCGCCTGGGCGACGACCGCGTCTTCATCGCCGTCACCGACACGGGCTGCGGCATTCCGCCCGAGAAGCACGGCTATGTCTTCGAGCGTTTCACCAAGCTCGACACCTTCAGCCAGGGCAACGGCCTCGGACTCTACCTCTGCCGCCTGATCGTCACCCACCTGCACGGGGAGATATACATCGACTCTGGATACACGGGCGGGACGCGCATCGTCGCCATCCTGCCGCGCAGATAACCCCGCCCGCACCCGCCGTGCCGGCCGTGCGAGGGCACCCGCCCCGGCTCGCCGTGTTTTTTCCGCCGGCTTTCAGCGCCCCACCGTTCTCCCGGTTACCCGGCCCTCCGATCCTCCGATTCCCCGAATCCCCGATTCCACAGCCCCCCCGTTCCTAAACGTTCCCGCCTGCCCGGCCCGGCAGCATCCCCGGCCATACCGTCACTCCCTACTCCCTACTCCCTACTCCCTACTCCCTACTCCCTACTCCCTGCTCCGCATCCCGCCCCGAACCTCCCGGTTCGCCCGGTTCGCCCGCGTCATCCTCCGCACGCTTTATCAGAAATGAAAAGTCGTTTATCAGGATTCGTTACCGCCCGAAGCGCATAACCTTTACCTTTGTAAAGCAAACACAATCCGGAACGACCATGAAAACCAAACCCTCCGCAATCAAAAGCCTGCTGGCGGCCGCCCTGGCGGCATCGTGCCTCGCCAGCTACGCCGCAGCCCCCCAGAAACGGGAAATGAAATTCGAGAAGCTCCGAAAGGAATTCGCCGATCCCCCGCGGGCATTCCGCCCGGCGCCCCTGTGGGTCTGGAACACGCGGGTCACCCGCGCCGACATCGACCGGATGCTGGGCGACTTCAAGGCGCAGGGCTTCGGCGGCGCCTTCGTCCACCCGCGGCCGGGGCTGGTCACCGAATACCTCTCCGACGAATGGTTCGACCTTTATAAATACAGTGTGGAAAAGGGGAAAGAACTGGGGCTCGACATCTGGATCTACGACGAAAACTCCTACCCGAGCGGCTTCGCAGGCGGACATGTTCCTGCACAGATGCCCGAATCCTACGACCAGGGCCAGGGGCTCGCGCTCACCAAAACCGCACTGCCCCCGGCCGATGCGGGAAAATACTTCCTCTGCCTGAAAAAGGAGGGCGGCACGTTCCGCGACATCACCGCCGACACGGGCCGCTACAAAGACGTCCCGGGCGAATACTACCTTTACGAAAAGACCTATTACGGCCGTTCGGGCTGGCACGGGGGGTACTCGTACGTCGACCTCTTGGTCGAGGGCGTCACCGAAAAGTTCCTCGACATCACCATGTCGGGCTACGAAAAGACCTTCGGCAACGAGCTTGGCCCGGTCATCAGGGGGCTTTTCTCCGACGAACCGTGCATTCCCAGTTCGGGCGGCGTGCGCTGGACGCCCGACCTGTTCGAAGTGTTCCGCAAACAGTGGGGCTACGACCTGGCAACTTCGCTGCCCCTGCTCTCCGAGCAAACGGGCGACTGGAAACAGGTACGCCACAACTACCTCGAAACGCTGACGCAAATGTTCGTAGACCGCTGGGCGAAGCCCATGTCGGCCTATTGCGACCGCAAGGGCATGCTTTGGACGGGGCACTACTGGGAGCACGACTGGCCGAGCATGTACCAGGGCGGCGACAATATGGCCATGTACGCGTGGCACCAGATGCCCGCCATCGACATGCTCTTCAACCAGTACAACGACCAGAGCCCGCAGGCGCAGTTCGGCAACGTCCGCGCCGTGAAGGAGCTGCGCAGCGCCGCCAACCAGACGGGGTGCGTACGCACGCTGAGCGAAACCTACGGCGGCGGGGGCTGGGACGAGACGTTCCGCGACTTCAAGCGGCTGGGCGACTGGGAATATGCGCTGGGCGTGAACTTCATGAACCAGCATATCGCACCGCTGAGCATCGCCGGTGCGCGCAAGTACGACTATCCGCCCGCCTTCACGCCCCATTCGCCGTGGTGGGAGTATTACCGCGAGCTGAACCTCCACTTCGCCCGTCTGTCGCTGGCGCTCTCGTCGGGCGGCCAGTACAACGACGTGCTGGTGCTCGAACCCACCACCTCGATCTGGATGTACTACACCTACAACGCGCCGCGCCCGAACCGCTGGCGGACGATGGGCGAGGAGTTCCAGGCCTTCATCACCGCATTGGAACGGCATCAGGTGGAGTTCGATCTGGGGTCGGAGAACATCCTGCTCAACCACGGTTCGGTCAAGGGCGACCGCTTCGTCGTGGGTAAACGCGCCTACGGGACGGTGGTGCTGCCGGCGCAGATGGAGAACGTCGACGCCGCGACGTTCGACCTGCTCGAACGGTTCGCCGCGAAGGGCGGCCGGATCATCGCCTACGGTACGCCGCAGTATGTGGACGGTGCGAGGAGCGCCGAGGCGGAGGCCTTCTTCGCCGATCCGGCGAAGGTGACGCGCGCCGATGCGGGCGAACCGATCGACTACTCGCTCTTCGCCACGCCCGAAATCGCATTCGATGTGCCGGAGGGCAACTACCTCTTCCACCATCGCCGCCGCATGGACGACGGACAGCTGTTGTTCCTCGCCAATTCGAGCCTCACGCGCCCCGTCCGGGGTACGGTGACGCTGCAAGGGCGTCAGGCCGCGCTGCTCGATACCCGCACGGGCGAGATCCGCGGCTACGAGGCGCAGCGCGAGGGCGACCGGCTGACGATCGCCTACGATCTCCATCCGGCCGGCAGCCTGCTGCTCTACGTCTTCGACGAGGAGCGCGAGGGGTTGGCACCCGCACCTGTGCGGCGCGTGCTGACGGCGGTCCCTGCCGCGGGAGGTCTGACGGCGAAGCCCGACGCGCCCAACGTGATGACGATCGATTTCTGCGATCTGGAACTCGACGGCAAGGTCTATCCGGATCTGAACAGTTACGACGCGGCCAAACTCGCCTACCAGCATCACGGCTTCAAGGCCGGCAATCCGTGGAGCACCTCGGTGCAGTTCCGCGACCATACCGTGCGCCGCGACACCTTCACGATGGGCGGATTCAAGGCGTCGTACCGGTTCACGGTGACGCCCGGTGTCGACCGCAGCCGCTTGCAGGCCGTCGTCGAGCAGCCCGAACTCTACCGCGTGACGCTCAACGGCGTGGAGCTGAAAGCCCTGCCCGACAAGCACTGGATCGATCCCGAAATGCGCTTCATGCCCCTCGGCGATGCCGTGCGCACGGGCGAGAACGTGCTGACGATGGAGTGCTCGCCGATGCGCGTGCTGGCCGAGATCGAACCGATCTACATCCTGGGCGATTTCCGGCTCGAACCGGCCGCCAAAGGGTGGAACATCGTCGCTCCGGGCGATTTCGCCGCCGGCAGCTGGAAGGCGCAGGGCTGGCCCTGCTATCCCGGCAAGGTGACCTATGCGCGGGAGTTCGATGTCGCCGAAAAGGCGCCCTACTACGAAGTGGCGCTGGGCGAGTGGAAGGGTACGGTCTGCGAGGTGCTCGTCAACGGCCG
>ERZ827469.3452-NODE-3452-length-10389-cov-3.390652_pt1 | contig 10389 bp, 9 predicted proteins | sample MGYA00519917_ERZ827469 | MGnify/ENA primary metagenome ERZ827469 (study PRJEB31778, sample SAMEA3449314) | human gut metagenome | biome: human gut; feature: human-associated habitat; material: faeces | place: United Kingdom | collected 2010/2012 ... | reverse complement strand
ATAGACTCATTTGGCGATCACAGAATAGCAATGATGGCGGCGACAGCAGCCTGCATCGCCTTCTTCTGCTGGATGGCGAAGGCGCGTGCGCCGCGCTTGTTCATGAAGTAATCGCGCAGGATGTCGATGGCATCCTCGTGCTTCTGCTTCGACTTGTCGAGCGCGCCCTCCTTGATGCCCTTGTTCACCTCCTCGAAATTGAAGGGGATGTCGCTCATCTCGTACTGCATTCCGTAGCCGATATTGGCTCCCAATGCATACGACAGCGAGTCGAATTTCGACAGACTGCCCATTTTCAACGTCTTGTTGCCGCCGCAGGAGCAGAGCAACACGGCACCCGCGAGCGCCGCAACCGATAACAGTTTTTTCATTTGCGTATCAAAGTTTTTATAAAGTTTCATAGTGCACAAGCATACAAAGATATACAAATTAATCGATATTCGTGCGTCCGTCGGCGGCAAATCGCAGTTTTTCCCGCAAAATCCGCCTAACGGCCGCCGGACTTTCCTCCGGCGGGCGCATCGGCCTGCACGTCGAGCAGTTCGGCTTCGTAATAGAGCGTCTCGTTGGCCCCCACTCCCAACGTCCGGTCGCCCTCGGCACCGTAGGCCAGCGCGGCAGGAACCCACAATTTCACGGCACCGCCGCTGCCCAGCAGCTTCAACCCCTCGCGCAACCCCGCGGGAAGCGAATCAAGGCGCGTGCGCAACGTATCGCCACGCTCGTAGGAGGAGTAAATCTCCCCGCCGTCGCGCCGCAACGCCTTGATGCGAACGGCGATGCGGGCCGTGTCGGAGGCGATCGTCCGTTTGAGGTCGCCGTCGCGCGTAACGTCGTACCGCAAGCCCGATTCGCTGCTCTTGAACCCCTGACCCGAAGTCACGTCGTCCAGAAACCGCCGCTCCTGCTCGCGGATCTTCTCGGGCACGGCATAGTTCACATAACGCAGGTAGAAGGTCTGCGCCTCCTCCATGGTCATCGACTGCCGGCCGGCAAAATAATCCGCGATTCCCTTGCAGACGGCCGCGGCATTCAGCGTCGAATCCATTTTCAGCAGGTTGGCACCCACGTTGAGACCGATGACATAAGCCACCGAATCGGTATCGGTGTGTAATTTCACCCCGCCGCCGCTTTTGGAACAACCGCTCCACAACGTCAGCATCAGGATCGGAAGGATCGTAAATCGTTTCATATCGTTGGTCGTTTTAATTCTTTACCGCAGGCATCGTGGCACGGATCAGCAGCGCCCCGAGCAGGGCCGAGGCGAGCGATCCCAACAGGATGGCGATCTTGCCCTGATTGACGAAGAACTCCTCGTCGAAAGCCAGCGCGTCGACGAAGATCGACATCGTGAAACCGATACCGCCCAGGCAGGCCACGGCCAGCAGCATCCGCCACGAAACGCCGCCCGGCATCTCGGCAAGCCCCGACTTGACGGCCGCCCAGCTCGTGAGGAGGATTCCAAGCGGCTTGCCCACGAGCAGTCCCAAGAAAATGCCCATGCCGACGGCTCCGCCCTCAGAAGAATAGCGGAAAATATCGAGGTATTCCAGATCGATGCGCACCCCCGCGTTGGCCAACGCGAAGATCGGCATGATGATGAACGTGACGTACGGCGCGAGCAGATCTTCCAGACGGTAACTCATGCCGATCGAGTTGTAGGAGAGGTCCTTCATGCGTTGCAGGTAATAACGCTGCTCGGCGTCGGGAAAACGTTCGTCCTCCTCGCGCACCCGTTCCAGCGACCGGGTGAAGTTGCGCAGCTGGCGAAAGAAATAGGGCTTGCTGTAACGCGGGCGCATGGGAATGATCATCGCCATCGCCACGCCCGACAGCGTAGCGTGGATGCCCGAATAATAGAAAAGTCCCCACACCACGAAGGCCGGGATCAGGAAATAAGAGATCCGCGTCTCGCCCAGACGGTTGAGTCCGTAAAGCCCTGCCATGATGGCCAGTGCGAGGAACAGAAAGCCCCATTTCACCGCACCGCCGTAGAAGACGGCGATTACTAGGATCGCACCCAGGTCGTCGACGACGGCCAGCGCCGTGAGGAAAATTTTGAGCGAGACGGGCACACGATCGCCCATGAGCGACAGGATGCCGATGGCGAAGGCGATGTCGGTGGCGGTCGGAATACCCCAGCCGTTGGCGGCCATCGTACCGTGGTTGAACGCCGTGAAGAATATCGCAGGAACCAGCATGCCGCCCGCGGCCGCCAGCACAGGAAGGATGGCCCGGCGTGCGGACGAGAGCTGACCGCAGACGATCTCGCGCTTGATCTCGAGACCCACGGCAAAGAAGAAAATCACCATCAGCCCGTCGTTGATGAACTTCTCGACGGTCATGCCCCGCGGGAAGATCCAGTCGATCACCCCGTCCGGCGAACGGACCATCAGCGAGAGATCGGTCTCCAGCAGGTGATGGTAGTAGAGTTTGGTCGCGGGGAGGTTGGCCAGCAGCATGGCGGCGATCACGCACACCAGCAGCACCACGCCTCCGGCCCAGGGCGCTTCCAGGAAGTTGCGGCCCCGAAGCCCCATCATGTGTCGCTGGCGGACCCAGCGGTACATCGAAAAAAGTCGCATTTATCAGTCGTTTTATTTTTCGTTTGACTTGAGGGTCTGCCCGCAGAGTTTCCAGAGCATGCGGGCGCCCGTGATGGCGTCGATCCGGTCGTCGGCCGCGGGGCACACCTCCACCACGTCGAAACCGATGATGCGGCGTCCCGAGCGGGTGAGCGTGTCGAGCAGCCAGACGGCCTGGTTGAACGTGAGGCCGCCGGAAACCGGCGTTCCGGTGTGAGGGCAGTTTTCGAAGGTCAGTCCGTCGATGTCGAAACTCACGTAGACCTCCTGCGGCAGCGCGTCAACGATACGGCGGCACTGCGCATCCCACGTCTCGCCGCGGAAAAGGGCGGCGGCGAGCGAAAGGTCGTCGAAGGTGGCGACGCGCCCGGAGGAAGCGGCCAGCGCGGCCTCCGACTCGCTGAAGTCGCGCACGGCGACCTGGGCGATCTTCGTCACCTGCGGCACGTCGCGCAGGACGTTGAACATGACCGAGGCGTGGGAAAACTCAAACCCCTCGTAGGCGTCGCGCAGGTCGCAATGGGCGTCGACGTGCAGGATGCCGAACGCCGCATGGCGCGCGCCCAGCGCCCGGATCAGCCCGTAAGGCGTCGAGTGGTCGCCGCCGACCAGCCCCACGGTCTTGCCCGCATCGAGCCAGCGCGAAGCCTGCGCCTCGACGTTGGCGTTCATCGCCATGCACCCCTCGTTGACGCGGCGGACCTTGCGCACGACATAGTCGTCCTCCAGGCAGCCACCCCCTTCGAGGTGGTCGATCACTCGTGCGGCGTCGGTCCGCAGGCGCTGCGAAGACTCCTGCAGCGAATAGTCCACGTCGGCCGTAGCGATGCCGCGGCGCCAGGCGCCGGGGGCCAGCGGATCGTAAAAATCCAGCTGCGTCGAGGCTTCGATGACGGCGTCGGGGGCATAAGCCGCACCGGCCCCGTAGGAGACCGTCACGTCCCACGGCGCCGAGATCAGCACCAGTTCCGCCGTTTCGGGAGCGAACGGAAGCCCGAAATAGGTTCCGTTGTCCACGCCGACTCCATCCGGGTCGAAGATTTTCTGTTCCATAACATGCTTTTGAACTGCAAAGGTACGCATTTTTTATTTTTTACCTATCTTTGTTTACTTAAAGACGAAAATCGACGAAAAAACACCCATATCATGAAAATCATTGCTGACAGCGCCATACCCTTTCTGCGGGGCGTTCTGGAGCCGTTCGCCGAGGTGGAATACCTCCCCGGAACGGCGATTTCGGCCGCCGCCGTGCACGACGCCGACGCGCTGGTGATCCGCACCCGCACGCGGTGCGACGAAAAACTCCTGGCGGGTTCGCGCGTAAAGCTGATCGCCACGGCGACCATCGGCTTCGACCACATCGACACGGCGTGGTGCGCGGCGCACGGCATCGAGGTCTCGACGGCCGCCGGCTGCAACGCCCGGGGCGTGCTGCAATGGGTGGGGGCCGTGCTCGCCGACCTCTCCCGCCGGCAGGGGTGGCAGCCCGCGCAGCGGACGCTGGGCATCGTCGGCGTGGGGCACGTCGGATCGCTCGTGCAGCGTTACGCCGAAGCGTGGGGATTCCGCGTCCTCTGCTGCGATCCGCCCCGCGAGGAGCGGGAGCGCTGCGGGTTCCTGCCGCTCGGGGAGGTGGCCCGCGAGGCCGACCTCATAACCTTCCACACGCCGCTCGACGCCACGACGCGCCACCTGGCCGACGCCGCCCTGCTGGCGCGGACGAAACCCCGTGCGGTCATCATCAACTCCTCGCGCGGCGAGGTCGTGGACGGCGAAGCGCTGAAAGCGAGCGGCCGGGAATGGGTGCTCGACGTCTGGGAGCACGAGCCGCACATCGACCGGGAACTGCTCGGAAAGGCGCTGCTCGCCACGCCCCACATCGCCGGCTACTCCGAGCAGGGCAAAGCCAATGCCACGGCGCTCTCCGTCGCCGCGCTGGCGCGCCGTTTCGGCCTGCCCCTCGCGGGGTGGTATCCCCCGCAGGCGGCCGCCTCCTCTCCGCGCCCCATCGCCTGGCAGGAGCTTTGCGATACCGTCCGCGGCATCTACGACATCGGGGCCGAAAGCCGCCGCCTGAAGGCGCACCCCGAAGATTTCGAGGCCCTGCGCGACGGCTACGCCTACCGGCGCGAATATTTTTAGCCGAATTCCGCACTTTTTTCGTATTTTTGTCCGAACGATCCGCCTTCCATGTACCGGAAACTCATAAAACCCCTGCTTTTCTCGCTCACCATCGAGCGGGCCCACCGCGTCGCGCTGCTGCTGCTGCGCGGCATCGGGCTGATTCCCGGGGGGCTCTGGCTGCTGCGCAAATGCTATGCGGTGAAGCATCCGGCGCTCGAACGCGAGGTTTTCGGCATCCGGTTTCCCAATCCGGTCGGGCTGGCCGCGGGATTCGACCGCAACGGCGAGGCGCTGCGTCCGCTCTCCGCACTGGGATTCGGATTCGTCGAAATCGGGACCGTGACGCCCCGTCCGCAGGCCGGAAACCCCCGCCCGCGGGTCTTCCGCCTGCCCAAAGACCGGGCCATCGTGAACCGCATCGGCATCGCCAACCGGGGTCTCGACGCCACGGTCCGCCACCTGCGCCGGGGACACGAGGGCATCCTCGTCGGCTGCAACATCGGCAAGAACACCGACACCCCGCCCGAAAACGCCCCGGCCGACTACCTCAGACTCTTCCGCAACCTCTACCAGTATGCGGACTACTTCACCGTCAATATCAGTTGCGACAACGCCTGCCACGACGAAAAGACCTACACGCGCGGGCATCTGCTGAGCATTCTCGACCCGCTGTTCGACTTCCGCCGCGGCCAGAGCGAATACCGCCCCGTGATGCTCAAGATTTCGCCCGACCTCTCGGACGAGACGATCGACCTGATGACCGACATCATGCTCGACACGCCGCTCGACGGCATGGTAGCCGTCAACGCCACCGTCTCGCGCGAAGGAGTCGACCGGCTCGAAGCGACGCGCATCGGCGCCGGCGTCGTGAGCGGACAGCCGCTCACGCAGCGGGCACTGGAAGTCGTGCGCCGCATCCACACCCGTTCGGGCGGCAACTTTCCGATCATCGGTGTGGGCGGCATCATGAGCCCCGCCGATGCCAAGGCGATGCTCGACGCAGGCGCAGACCTCCTGCAACTCTACACCGGTTACATCTACGAAGGGCCGGGGCTGGTCGGCGAAATCTGCCGTTCGCTGATCGCCGATGCCGAAGCGGCCGCAGCCGCCAAGGCAGCCGCGGAAGCGAGAGCCGAAGAAGAGGCCCGGGCTGCTGCTCAGGCCGCTGAGGCAAAAGCCGCAGCAGCGACGGCTTCAGGCGCACAGGCACCGGAAGCCGGGAAGGCCGCACCCGGAACGGAAACCGCCGCGGCAGCCCAAACGCAGGCCGCCGCACCTGCAGAATCGGTGCCGAACCCGTCACCGGAAACACAGAACGGCCCGGCACGACCTGCGGATAACGAACCGGACACCCGCAAGAAACAGCCCGCATCCTGAGCCTCAGATATTGCCATGAAAGCAACGATCATCACCATCGGCGATGAAATCCTCATCGGCCAGATCGTGGATACGAACTCCGTATCCATCGCCAAGCACCTCAACGCCGCCGGCATCGTCGTACACGAGAAAGTTTCGATCGGCGACGACAGCACACAGATCGTCCGGAGCGTGGAACGCGCCCTGGGGGATTCCAACGTCGTCGTCATCACCGGGGGGCTCGGCCCCACCAAGGACGACATCACCAAAAAGACCCTGGCCGGAATGTTCGGCTGCGAACTGGTGCCCGACCAGCGGGTCGCAGACCATGTGAAACGCATGCTCGAAGGGCGCGGCATCGAGTTCAACGAACTCAACCGCGGGCAGGCGATGGTTCCGGCCTGCTGCACGGTGCTGTTCAACGCCCACGGCACGGCTCCGGGCATGTGGTTCGAACGCAACGGCAAGGTGGTGGTCTCGCTGCCCGGTGTCCCCTACGAGATGGAACACCTGATGCAGGACGAAGTGATGCCGCGCCTGAAAGCGCATTTCGAACTGCGCCAGATCGTGCACCGCACGATGATCACGGCCGGGCTGCCCGAGTCGATGCTCGCCGCAAAGATCGAAGCATGGGAAAACGCCCTGCCATCCTACCTGAAACTGGCTTACCTGCCCAATCCGGGCGCCGTACGGCTGCGCCTGTCGGCCTATGAGGTCGAGGGCGAAAGCGTTTCGAAGGAGATCGAACGGCAATTCGAGGCACTGCGGAAAATCATCCCCCACAACATCATTGGGTACGAAACGGCCACCATGCAGGAACTGGTGCACAAGCTGCTCACCGAGCGCGGGCTGACCCTCGCCACGGCCGAAAGCTGTACCGGAGGCAGCATCGCGGCGCGTTTCACGGCCATGCCGGGCGCTTCCGCCTATTTCCTCTGCGGCGTAGTTTCGTACAGCAACGCCTCGAAACACGACATCCTGGGCGTAGCCCCGGAGGTCATCGCCCGCCACGGCGCCGTCAGCGAAGAGGTCGCACGCCGGATGGCCGAAGGGGCACGGCGGATCTCGGGCGCCGACTGCGCCATAGCGACCACCGGCATCGCAGGCCCCGCGGGCGGCTCCGCCGAAAAGCCGGTCGGCACGGTATGGATCGCCGTGGCGACCCCACACCGGACGACCGCCATCCTCAAACAGTGCGGTTCCGACCGCGGGCAGATCATCGACCGGGCCAGCGCCTTCGCCATCAGCCTGCTGCGCGACGAACTCAACGGTAAATAATACATTCGTCCCATGCATAGAATACTTGCCTCAACCATCGGTGCACTCCTCGCCCTCACATCCTGCATGCGTCAGCAGCCCGAGGAGCGGGTGCACAAACTCCTGACCGACCGCATCCAGACCCTTGCCACGGCGGAAAGCTGCACGGGCGGTACCATCGCGGCACGCTTCACGGCCATGCCGGGTGCCTCGGCCTATTTCAAATGCGGCGTAGTGACTTACAGCCTCGATGCCAAGCAGAACTTCGTAAACATCTGCTGCGATACGATAGCCCGCTACGGCGCCGTCAGCGAACAGGTCGTACGCCAGATGGCCGAAGGCGTCCGCCATTTGGCAAATGCGCACTATGCCATCGCCACGACTGGGATCGCAGGCCCCACGGGCGGCACCCCCGAATACCCGGTCGGTTCGGTATGGATCGCCGTCAGTTCGCCCCTGCGCACCACGGCCCGGCTGATCCATGCCAAAGGCGACCGCACGCAAATCATCCGCGAAGCGGGAACGGCCGCCATCGAACTGCTCGAAGAAGAGTTGCTCGCCGCCCAACCGGGCAAATAGTTTCAAATTACGGCTGATCCGTTTGTTTTTGCAAACAATTTAGCTTATTTTTGCAGCAATTCAGCCCAGCGCAAAATGAAAAGAACCTTATTCCTGTCGGTGTTGTTCGGTATGCTCCTCACCACGGCCCATGCTGAAAACGAAAGCCACCAACAAGTAGAGAGTACGCTTTACGCCTATTACCGCTGGTGCAACAACAACATACGCGACACGGCCGTCCTCAGCAAGGCGGACACGCTGTTCCGGCTCTCGGGCGAGAAGCACGACATCCGGATGCAGGCCGTTGCCCTGAGCTTGAAAGCCGACCATTACTATTTCAACAACAACCTCGACTCGCTCAAGGCATGGATTCCCCGCGTGCAGGATTTCGCCCGCAAGAATGACCAGATCAAGTATTACTACTTCACCTGGTCGCGGCTGATTCTCTATTATACCAAACAGGCGCAATACACGCTCGCCCAATACGAACTGGAGCAGTATATGTCGCAGGCCGAAAAGGACAATTACAAACCCGCAACCGCCGAGGCATACAAACAGCTCGGACACATCTACCGCACCCGCGGATTGAAAAAACCCGCTGTGGAATACTACCGGAAGGCAATCGACTTCATGATCCAGAACGGGCTCGACAAATTCCAGCTCTCGAACCTCTATTCGGAACTCGCGACCATGCTGATGGATCTGCAACGCTATCCCGAAGCCGCAGAGGCGATCGAAAAGGGGAAGGCCTGCATCCCCCTGCCTGAGTATATCTGGTCGCTGAAAATAAAGGAAGTGCTCCTACTTCTCCAGACCGACCAGATCGCCAAGGCCAAAGCCCTGTTCGAAGAGATCAAGGCCGGACACGGCGGTTACCTCACCGATATCAACCTGACCGAAATCCAGCTGGCGATCTACAAATCCTCGCACGAATACACCAAGGCACTCGCAACGATCGAGAGACTGATCGGACTGTTCGGGAACGAAGGCTACGCGGAATCGTATTTCTACTATATTTACAAAACCCGCGCGGACGCCTACGCAGCACTCGGCAACTTCGGGCCCGCCTATGAGGACTTGCAGCACTTCATCGACCTGTATCACAAGCGGGTCAACGACGACAACGAAAAGACGCTCGGGGAATTCGCCACGCTGCTCGACGTCAACCGGCTGAACGTGGAAAAGGCCGAACTGCACCAGCAGGCGCAGGAAGAGCGCCTGCACCGCACCCAATTGGGCACCATCGGCCTGGCGTGCATCCTCCTGCTGGCCGCCGTCTTCATCGCGGTGATGCTCCGCATGAACCGCCACCTCGCCCGCGCGAAGCGGGCCGCCGAAGAGAGCAACCGGATGAAGGGCATCTTCATCCGCAACATCACACACGAAATCAATACGCCGCTCAACTCCATCGTCGGGTTTGCGGAGCTGGCCGCAGCCTCGGACGATGCCGATGCCGCCGAACGGCAATCCTATATCGGCATCATCCAGGAAAACAGCGGCTACCTGCAAAAACTCGTGGACGACGTACTCTACGTCGCCGGGCTCGAATCGTCGGAAACCCCGCCGGTCATGGGGCCGACCGAGATCAACGAATGCTGCCTGGAGTGCATTCAGAAGGTCTCGCAGTACAGCCCCCGGGCGGCCGACATCCGTTTCGTCCCGGCATGCGAGAAATTCCACCTGCACACCTCCCGCGTGCTGATATCCAAAGCCATCACCGAAATGCTGCGCAATGCCGTGCACTTCGCGGCCGACGGCGATATCACGCTCGCCTACACGCTCGACGGCGGCAACCGCCGCATCACGTTCACGGTAACCGACTCGGGCCCCGGCATCCCGGCTTCCGAGGCCGAGCATATTTTCGGCCGCTTCGTCAAACTCGACACCTTCTCGCAGGGGCTTGGGCTCGGGCTGACGGTATGCCGGCTGATCGCCTCAGCCCTGGACGGCACGATAAAACTCGACACGGACTACAGCGGAGGGGCACGTTTCGTACTTTCGATACCGCTACGTTAAACACTAAAAACCAATACAATAGACCATACACTGGAAAATTAATATGAATTATTAATCTTTAATTCTCATTTTTTCCTTATATTTGCACTCCCTTACGGGAATAACGAACAAATTTAGCGAAAACAACAATGAAAGTTTGCGAAATCACAGGCAAGGTAGCGATCGTGGGCAACAACGTCTCGCACTCGCACCACAAGACCAAACGCAAATTCAGCCCCAATCTGAAAACCAAGCGTTTCTGGTCCGAGCAGGAAGGCCGCTGGATCACCCTGAAGGTGTCGGCAGCCGGAATGAAAACAATTAACAAGAAGGGTCTTGCAGTAGCACTGCGCGAGGCTGCCGCACCCAAGTCCGTTTACTAAAACACCGAAGTAACAAATGGCAAAGAAAGGCAACAGAGTTCAGGTCATCCTCGAATGCACCGAACAGAAAGAGAGCGGAGTTCCGGGAATGTCCCGTTACATCACGACAAAAAACAAGAAGAACACCCCCG
>ERZ827469.3448-NODE-3448-length-10399-cov-8.564675_pt1 | contig 10399 bp, 6 predicted proteins | sample MGYA00519917_ERZ827469 | MGnify/ENA primary metagenome ERZ827469 (study PRJEB31778, sample SAMEA3449314) | human gut metagenome | biome: human gut; feature: human-associated habitat; material: faeces | place: United Kingdom | collected 2010/2012 ... | reverse complement strand
AAGAGCTCGTTGACACCATCTGCGAGGAGTTCGGCGTTTCTGCTGTTGCTGCTGCCGCTCCCGCTGCCGCCGGCGCTGCTGCTCCCGCTGAGGAGGAGAAGACCGAGTTTGACGTCATCTTGGCTGACGTTGGCGCCAACAAGATGCAGGTCATCAAGACCGTTAAGGAGCTGACCGGCGCTTCCCTGATGGAGGCCAAGAAGCTGGTTGAGACCCCGAACGCCAAGCTGAAGGAGCAGGCTTCCAAGGCTGACGCCGAGGACATCCAGAAGAAGCTGGCCGAGGTCGGCGCTAAGGTCGAGCTGAAGTAATTTAGCTTACCAAATAGCTTTCAACACCGTGTGGTTTAACACCGCACGGTGTTTTTGTTTTGTATACCTTAACAAAAACTTCTTCGTTTCTTTGTACATTCCTCTGAATTTGACCGTGTTGCATGGGCCTTGCATTTCGTATAATAATGATGTATCCTTTTTATATATAAAATGGGAAAGCGAGGCTGTATACTCTTGGAGAACGAAAAGCCAAAAGGCGGCGGGATGGAAAAGCTGGCTTCGTTTATCGTTGATAAACGCAACCTGTTCTTCCTGTTATACATATTTGCGCTGATTTTCAGTGCCATCGCCACGGGCTGGGTCAAGGTCGAGGACGACATCACGACCTACCTGCCCGACACCACCGAGACCCGCCAGGGCCTGACCGTGATGAATGACAACTTCGTCACCTACGGCACGGCCAACGTCATGGTGTCCAACATCACCTACGATACTGCGCTGGACATCCAGTCCCGGCTTGAGGACATCGAGGGTGTCACCACCGTTGAATTTGACGACACCGACGAGCATTACACGAATGCGTCGGCGCTGTTCTCCGTCAGCTTTGACGCAGAAGTAGGGGACGAGCGCGCCGAGAACGCCCTGCAGGAGATCCGCGACGAGCTTGAGGGCAGCTACGACACCTCGATCTATTCCGAGGTCGGCTACGATTCCTCCGCGGACCTGCAATCGGAAATGGTCGTCATCGTCATCATTGCGGCCATCATCATCGTCGTCGTGCTGACGCTGACCTCCCGCTCCTATGCCGAGGTCCCGGTCCTCCTCATGACCTTCGGCGCGGCGGCGCTGCTGAACATGGGCACAAACTTCCTGTGCGGCACGATCAGCTTCATCTCCAACTCAGTCACCGTCATACTGCAGCTGGCGCTGGCCATCGACTACGCCATCATTCTGTGCCACCGTTTCAGCGATGAGCATGAGACGCTGCCCACCCGCGAGGCCTGCATTGCCGCGCTTTCCAAGGCTATCCCGGAGATTTCTTCCTCCTCTCTCACGACGATCAGCGGCCTGGCCGCGCTGGCGTTCATGCACTTCGGCATTGGCCGCGACCTGGCTACGGTCCTGATCAAGGCTATCCTGTTCAGTATGCTCTGTGTCTTTACGCTGATGCCCGGCCTGCTGGTGCTGTTCAGCAAGCTGATCGACAAAACCCGCCACAAAAACCTGATTCCCAAGATCACCGCCGTCGGCAAGTTCGACATCAAGACCCGCTTTATCATCCCGCCGATCTTCGGCGTCATCATCGTGGCGGCGGCGGTCTTTGCCAACCTGTGCCCCTACTGCTACACCTACACCGACCTGGTCACCGCCAAGCAGAGCGAGCGCCAGATCGCCTACCAGAAAATCAAAAACACCTTCGGTTCCAGCAACATGGTGGCCGTCATTGTGCCGTCGGGCGACTATGAGTCCGAGGGCAGGATCCTCGACGAGCTGGACGCCTGCGCCGAGGTCAAATCCACGATGGGTCTGGCCAACATTGAAGCGATGGACGGCTATATGCTGACCGACGCTGTGACACCGCGCCAGCTGGCCGAGATGGCCGACCTCGACTACGAGGTTGCCAAGGCACTGTACGGTGCCTACGCCGTCGACCATGACGAGTACGGCGAGATCATCAACGGCCTAGACGATTATAAAGTGCCGATCTACGACATGTTCAGGTTCCTGGAACAGGAGATGCACGACGGCAACATCACGCTCTCGGGCGATGTGCAGGACACGCTGGACGACCTGTTCGACCAGCTCGATGAAGCCCAGAAGCAGCTGCAGAGCGACGATTACAGCCGTATGGTCGTCTATCTGAACCTGCCCGAGGAGACCGACGAGACGTTCGCCTTCGTCAACAAGATGCACGACATCATCGGCAAATACTACGCCACCGATTCGTTCTACGTTGTCGGCAATACGACGAGCGCCATGGACCTGTCCAGCTCCTTCGGCGAGGATAACCTGCTGATCAGTGTGCTGTCCGCACTGTTCGTTATCCTGGTCCTGCTGTTCACATTCAAGTCCGCGGGTCTGCCCGTGCTGCTGATCATCGTCATTCAGGGCAGTATCTGGATCAACTTCTCGGTGCCGTACCTGCAGCACACCCCGCTGTACTTCCTCGGCTACCTGATCGTCAACTCCATTCAGATGGGTGCAAACATCGACTACGCCATCGTTATTTCGAGCCACTACACCGACCTGAAGAAGGTCATGCGCCCGCGGGAGGCCATCGTCGCAGCCCTGAACGAGTCGTTCCCGACCATCTTCACCTCCGGCTCCATTCTGGCATCCGCGGGTATTCTGATCAGTGTGCTGACCACGAACCCCGTTATCGCCGCCATCGGTACCTGCCTGGGCCGCGGCACGATCGTTTCCATCCTTCTGGTTCTGTTCGTCCTGCCGCAGATCCTGATCCTGGGCGACACCATCATCGAGCGCACGAGCTTTGAGATGAAGGGCGTTGCCGGTATGGCCCACACGGCCAGCGGCACAATGCACGTCAATGGCCGCGTGCGCGGCTACATCAACGGCGTCGTAGATGCTGAAATCAAGGGCGTGCTGCACGGCCAGTTCAGTGCGAACATTGCCACCGGCACCGAATTTACCGTTGACAAGCCCGACATGTACCTGTCGGAGAAGAACATCCACGAATCCGAGGACGGTGCCCCCGAACCAGGCACACCCGATACGCCCGACACTGACACGAAGGGAGGCGACGCTGAATGAACCGCATTTCTGACCTGACGCGCCGCCTCTGGGCTGCGCTGCTGGCGCTCTGCCTTGTGCTGACGCTGACCCTGCCCGTTTTTGCGGAAGGGGAGAGCGGGACCGCCGACACCGCCGAAAAGGAGACCTTCCACATCGGCACCGTCGATGACCTTTTGCAGCTGGTCGATTCCTGCCGCCTGGACAGCTGGAGCAAAAACCGCACCGTCTATCTGGACGCCGATCTGGAGCTGACCGGCAGCGGCTTTGCGGGCATCCCGTCCTTCAGCGGCGTATTTGAGGGGCAGGGCCACACGATCTCCGGCCTGAGCCTTGTAGATGACGGCTCGGTCATCGGCTTCTTCCGCTATGTGCAGCAGGGGGCCAACGTCCGCGACCTCGTCATCCGGGGCCGCTCGATGCCCACCGGCAGCCGCTCCACCGTGGGCGGCATTGCGGGCAGCAACGCCGGTACGCTGCACAACTGCCGCTTTGAGGGCGTGTCTTCCGGCGCGTCCGTTGTCGGCGGCATCGCGGGCACAAATCTGGCCGCCGGCGTCATCGAAAGCTGCACGACCACGGGCAGTGTCTACGGTGCGCACTTCATCGGCGGCATCGCCGGTGAAAATCACGGCATCATTGCCAACTGCACAAACACCTCCAGCGTCAACACGACGGTGGAGCAGAACGACATCGACCTTTCCTCGCTGACGCTGAACGACCTGATCGGCACCGAGAACGTCGCCGACATCACCGACATCGGCGGCATTGCGGGCCAGTCCGGCGGTGTCATCCGCGCCTGCATGAACCGCGGCACCGTGGGCTACCAGCACATGGGCTACAACGTCGGCGGCATCGCGGGCAGCCAGACCGGCTACATTGAGGGCTGCGTCAACTACGGCACTGTCTACGCCCGCAAGGAGGGCGGCGGCATCGTCGGCCAGATGGAGCCGAGCAGCACGCTGGAATACACAAAGGACACGCTGCAGGAGCTTTCCGACGAGATGAGCACGCTGCAGACGCTGGTCAACCGCGCCTGCGATGACGCCAGCGCCGCCAGCAGTGACCTCTCCAACCAGCTCGAAGCGCTGAAGAACAACGTGACCAGCTCCCGCAATGCCATTGAGAATCTGCTGAAGCAGGCCGAAAACGGCGTGTCCATCGGTTCCCAGACCGTCAAGACCGACTTGAGCCAGTTCAAGCAGGACCTCAAGAATACCAACCTGCCCGGCGCGGACGACGGAGACAATGCCGCGGACTCGGACACAGTCATCGACTACAGCGAAGCGACGCCTCCGTCTGACACCGACCCTGTCGATCCGAATTACACGCTGTCCCCCTCGGAGGAGCCCGCGCAGAGTGCTGACCTCTCCACGCCTGACGAAAGCAGTACGGCAGCGCAGGACACTGCCCCCGCACAGGAGCCTGCACAGGAGCCCGCTGCAGAGGGCAGCGAGGCGGACCGCACCTCCCACGGGCAGCCCGCCCCCGAAGCCGTTGACGATTCCGCTGACAGCACCGTTGTCAGCGAGGACGACGGCGCTGCCACAAAGCCGGACGAGCGCTATCCGATCGACCCGGGCTATACGCTCATCACCGAGGGTCTGCCCGACACAAAGGATGTGCTCAATGACATTTCAGATGCATTGCCGGACTCCGTGGACGTCGAAATTCCAAAGGTCGAGCTGACGAACCGCGATGCCATCACGGCCAGCCGCAACGATCTGAGCAGCAGCCTGACCAGCATGGGCGACATCGTCAGCAGCCTGAACAACAACGCCAGCAGCAACAGCCAGGCGCTGATCAACGACGTGAAGGCGATCTCGAAGCAGATCAACAAGATCGGCCAGACGCTGTCCGGTGCCAGCGAGAATGTCAACCGGGATGCAGACGACATCGTGGACGATGTTTCCGATGACGACACCGATGACGACGTCGAGGCCAAGGTCACGAACTGCATCAACAGCGGCACGGTCAATGCCGACCTCAACGCCGGCGGCATTACCGGTGCAATGGCCCGCGAGAACGATCTGGACCCCGAGGACGACTACACCACCGCGGGCAGCGAGTCGCTGAACTTTACCTTCAAGACCCGCGTCGTCACCCGTGACTGCACAAACTACGGCACGGTCAGCGCCAAAAAGCAGAACGCGGGCGGCATCGTCGGCGACGCCGAGATGGGCTCTGTCATCGACTGCAGGGGCTTTGGCACCCTCGATGCCGAGGACGCCACCGGCGTCGGCGGCGTGGCCGGTATCAGCAAATCCACGATCCGCGAGAGCTGCGCCAAGGGCCGCCTGTCCGGTGCAAAGCAGGTCGGCGGCATTGTCGGCAGCGGTGCCACCATCGAAAACTGCCGCGCCATGGTCATGATCGACAACGCTGCCGAACAGATCGGTGCGATTGCCGGTATCGTGGACGACCCGCTGGACGGCAGCGTGACCGGCAACACCTTCGTGGACGGGGGCGTCGCGGGCATTGACAGCGTCAGCTACCAGGGCATTGCCGAACCGCTGGCCTACGAGGATTTCGTCGCGCAGGAAAATCTGCCCGACGATTTCGGCAGCATCTGTGTCCGCTTTGTGACCGACGAGGATTCGCTGGTCCAGGAATACCACATCCCGTACGGCAGCGACTTCCCGACGGATCAACTGCCGCCGGTTCCCAACCACCAGGGCCAGTACGGCAACTGGGAGGATGTGGATCTGACCGGCATGACGTTTGACGCGACGATCCACGCCGAGTACAGCGACATAAACACGGTCCGCCAGAGCCAGGAAAAGCGCGGTGAACGCTCCCTTGTGCTGGTGGAGGGCAGCTTCGACACCACCGACGAGCTGATGCTCCATGAGGTGGACGACGCGCCCGAGACCCCCGGCACGCTGGTGGAGGCGTGGGGCCTGGAGCTGCCCGCCGACACCGGCCACACGCTGCGCTATATGCCGCCGGAGACGACGGACAACACCGTGCTGTGGGTCAGGACCGACGCAGGCTGGCAGCAGGCCGACACAAGCGTGGACGGCAGCTATCTGACCTGCACCGCCCCCGCCGGTACGACGGCCTTCGCCGCTGTGCAGATGCCCGCCAGCAAGGTGCCCCTGCTCGCGGCGGCTTGCGGCGCCGCAGCCGCACTGCTGCTCGTGATTTTGTTCATCGCCCGCAAGATGAAAAAGAAGAGGGCCGCGGCAAAGAAAACCGCGTAAGGCCCTGCCGGGCCGATGCTCGTCATCGACCCGCGCATACGGCAGATGCCTCGCACAAAAAAACCGCTGCAGCACAGAAGCCTGTGCTGCAGCGGCTTTTTGTTTCAGCAGCTTTCTATAAGCGCCTTAAAAATCTTTCGGCTGTCCTCATTCACGCGGAACGAAAATTCGGGGTGCCACTGCACAGCCCAGACAAACCTTTTATCAGGCAGGCATACGGCCTCCGTCAGTCCATCCTCCGAGACAGCCATAGCCGCCAGCCCCGGCGCAAGCGTTTTTATCGCCTGATGATGCAGGCTGTTCACAGCCAGCGTATCCTTGCCCAAAAGTGCCCAAAGCGGGCTGCCGGCCGTCAGCGTCACACTGTGTACCGGCGCATCGTAGGGCGGCGTCTGGTGGTGGTTTGCCGCCGAGGGGTGCTCAGCGGGCAGGTCCTGATACAGTGTACCGCCAAGATGGACATTCAAAAACTGAATGCCGCGGCAGATGCCCAGCACCGGCTTGTCCGCCGCCAGCGCAAGGTCAAGCAGCCGTGCTTCCATCGCATCGCGCGCAGGGCAGGTCTCGCCGCACTGCGGCGTTGGCGCGGCACCGTACAGGGCAGGGGAAACATCCTGCCCGCCCGTCAGCAAAAAGCCATCGCAGGTATCGGCCAGCTGCCGCAGTGCGGCGGCATCATCCGTCAGCGGCAGCATAACGGGCACGCCGCCCGCCTGCTCCACACCCTGCATATAGCCGGGCAGCATCCAGTAACTCTCGCGCGCCTCATCCACCAGCGGCACGATCCCAATCAAAGGTTTCTTCACATTTCTCCACCTCTCAAACTAAAAAAACAGAGAAGCCCTGTGCGACTTCTCTGTCCGTTGTGCTGATTATACCGCAACGCGCGGCGGATTGCAAGCCCTTACATCGGCGGGTGGCTGCTTTGGAACCGCTTGTCGGGCGGCAGGGTCGTATATTTGTCGTACAGCTCCCGCAGCAACACGGTACGGCGCACCATGCCGATGAACACATTGCGGTCATCCACCACCGGCACAAAGTTCTGTTCGATGGCTGCCTTTAAAAGCGTCGGCATGTCGGTGGTCACGGTAACGGCCTTGTAATCGCGGCGGCGGGGGAAGCTGGAAATCGGCACGTCCTCGCTGGCTTCAAGGTCCAGCCCGTGCAGATTTTTCATGCCCCAGAGGATGTCGCCCTCGGTGATGCTGCCGACATACTCGCCGTTGCGCTTCAGAACAGGGATGGTGGCGTAGCGCTGGTTGGACCATTTTTCCAGCGTCTGGCGCAGGGTGAAATCCTCGTAAATGTACAGGACGTCCTGCTTGGGTGTCAAAAAGAATAAAAGGTTCATGGTTTAAACCGAGCTCCTTTGGTAAGGTTGTCATACTTCTGTAAACAGTATATACTCTTGCGCTGTAAACTTTGTGAATGGAATGTTAAATCCACGCGCCAAAATAAATTTCTCCGAAATGCCCTGTTCAAGCAGGGAAAAATGGTGTATAATAGCTAAAGATTCATATAGTACAGCTGCGGGTTTAGCCGCAGCTAACCCTGAAAAGGAGGATCGCAGATGATCACCAAGGTCAATCCCTATGGACATATTTCGCTGACGAATGACTACTTCTCCGGCCTGGTGGAGCAGGCCGCCAAGCAGTGCTACGGCATTGCCGCCATGGGTCAGGCCCCGGCTGAAAGCGTTGTGCGCAGCGCCCTGCGCACCGGCAGCCTGCCGCCGAAGGGCGTCACCGTCACGCAGGAGGCCGGCAAGCTGGTCATCGCCCTGCATATCAAGGTCGGGTTCGGTCTGAACATCTCGACCATCACCCAAAGCATCACCCACCGCGTCAAGGACGAAGTTGAACTTGCCACCGGCTTAAAGGTCGCCCGCATCGATGTCTACGTGGACGACGTCATTGCCGACTAAAGACTGTTTTACCCAAAAAATATGAGGTGTAACGAAACCATGATTACTGGCCAGACCCTGCGCGACGCCATTCTTTCCGGCGCCAACAACATTGCCAACCAGCGCACCCGCGTGGATGAGCTGAACGTTTTCCCCGTTCCGGACGGTGATACCGGCACGAACATGAGCATGACCATCGGCGCCGCTCGCGCCGAGCTTGAGGCCATGCCCGACAGCTGCACCGTGGCCGAGGCCAGCAAGACCGCTGCCTCCGCCATGCTGCGCGGTGCCCGCGGCAACTCCGGCGTTATCACGAGCCTTTTGTTCCGCGGCTTCTCCAAGGCGCTGAAGGACAAGACCGAGGCATCCTCCGCTGACCTGGCTGCCGCCTTGCAGCAGGGCGTCGAGGCCGCCTACAAGGCCGTCATGAAGCCCACCGAGGGCACGATCCTGACCGTCTCCCGTCTGGCTGCCGAGAAGGCCGCCGAGTGCACCGAGCTGGACGTTCCTGCCATGTGGGACGCCACGCTGCAGGCCGGTCAGGCCGCGCTGGACGACACCCCGAACCTGCTGCCCGTGCTGAAAAAGGCCGGTGTCGTGGACGCCGGCGGTCAGGGCATCATGCTGATCTTTGAGGGCATGAAGCAGGTGTTCGACGGCGGCGAGATCATCGCCGGTGCCGAGGTCGCCGCCAAGCCCAAGGTATCCAGCGAAGCCGCAGGCAAGGGCGTTTTTGCCGACGACCTGATGAAGGTCGAGGACATCAAAAACGGCTACTGCACCCAGTTCCTGCTGCACAAGGATGCCGATGCCAGCGTTACCCGCCTGCGCGCCTTCCTTGAGTCCAACGGTGACTCCGTTGTTGTGATCGAGGACGACGACGTTGCCAACTGCCATGTCCACACCTCCGACCCCGGCATGATGCTGAGCGAGGCCATCAAGTACGGCTACCTGACCAACTTCAAGATCGAGAACATGCATGAGCAGTTCCTCGCCCGCCAGAAGCAGGCCAAGGGTCTGGAGAAGCAGGCCGAGGCCGAGGAGAACCAGACGAGCGAGTTCACCTACGCCGCCGTTGACCCCGAGCGCGAGTACGGCTTTGTGGCCGTGGCCGCGGGCGAGGGCCTGAAGGCTGTGTTCGGCGACCTGGGCGTGGACGCGGTTGTCAGCGGCGGCCAGACGATGAACCCCTCCACCGAGGACATCCTCGCCGCCATCCAGAGCGTGCCCGCCAAGACCGTGCTCGTTCTGCCCAACAACAAAAACATCATCATGGCGTCCGAGCAGGCGCAGAAGCTCGCGGACCGCAAGGTCATCGTGCTGCCCACCCGCACCGTGCCCCAGGGCATGACGGCCATGCTGAACTTTGACCCCGACCTGAAGCCGGAGGAGAACGCTGTTGCCATGATGCAGGCGGCCGACCATGTCAACACCGGTCTGATCACCTATGCCGCCCGCGACAGCGAGTTTGACGGCAAGCCCATCAAGAAGGGCGAGATCATGGCGCTGGAGAATGGCAAGATCGTCGCCACCGGCACCGATCTGGTCAAGACGACCTACCGTCTGGCCCGCGCCATGAAGAAGAAGGACACCCAGTTCATCACGGTCATTTCCGGCTGTGATGTCAGTGATGAGGACGCCGAAAAGACGACCGATCTGGTGCGCGCCAAGTGCGGCGGCAACATTGAGGTCAGCCACATCAGCGGCGGCCAGCCGGTCTACTACTACATGATCTCTGTAGAGTGATCCGGACGCTATAACATAAAAAGGCGAATTTGGGGAGGTTCCGAGTTCGCCTTTTTTGGTATATAATTTGCCCCGCAGGCCGATGACGAGCATCGGCCCCTACACAACAGCCTTCCGCGAAAGGAGGTCCCGCGATGGCCACCATCAACGATTCCGTCCAATACCTCAAGGGTGTCGGCCCGGCCTTTGCCAAAAAATTTGAAAAGCTCGGCATCTATACCATCCGCGACCTGCTTTTGTGCTACCCGCGCAAATACATTGACTACACCCAGCCCTACACCGTTGTGTCCGCGCCCTATGACACCGACTGCTGCGTGCGCGCCACCGTGCTGCAGAAGGAGCCGCCCCGCCGCATCACCGGCGGGCGCGTCATGAGTCGCGTACTGGCGGCGGATGATTCTGGTATCCTGTCCCTGACCTGGTTCAACGCGGCCTACGCGGCCGACAATCTTACGGTGGGGGAGAGCTACTACTTTGAGGGGCGCATCGGCGGGGCGCTGACCCGCCGCGAGCTGCTGCAC